>Ga0137368_10005898_pt1 | contig 12889 bp, 9 predicted proteins | sample SagtaG_13_FD_104917 | JGI IMG/M metagenome (GOLD analysis project Ga0137368, IMG submission 104917) | Vadose zone soil microbial communities from Sagehorn Ranch, Mendocino, California, USA - Sage1_L_100_16 metaG | ecosystem: Environmental > Terrestrial > Soil > Vadose zone | place: USA...
CTCTTCGCCCCGTTCGTCGAAGTCGTGCGATTTGGCGCTGACGGCCTTGGCGAAAGGCATCATCTCGGTCACGCCTTTGTAGCGGTCGTACTCTTCGTCCTTGCTCACGCTGAAGTTGCCGAAATCGGGCAGCGTGCCGCACATCGGGTGGTTAACCATCTTCATCACTCCGGTGAGCCACTGACCGTTTGACGACAAGCCGCCGTGGTTTTCGACTACGACGGCGATCTTGGCCTTGGCCCCGAACTCGGTCAGCCGGCGCAGCCCGTCGGCGGCCAGTTTCATCTGCTCGTCGTAATCGCCTCGGCTCTGCGCGTTGACGCGGATTATTTTGCAGCCCAGAAATTTCGCCGCCTCGACCCACTTGTAATGGTTCTCGACCGCCTGCCGGCGTTTGGCCTCGTCCGGGTCGCCCAACGCGCCTTCGTCGTCGCACATGATCAAACGGTTCTCGACGCCCTGGTCGCGTGACCGTTTGAGCATCTCGCCCAGGTAGGCCCGATCCTTGGCCTTGTCTTTAAAGAACTGGTTGACGTACTCGACCGCGCCGATGCCGAAATCGAACCTGGCCGTTCTGGCGAAATCCAGGTTGTTCAGGGCGCCTTTGAAGAGCGCCCGGTGCAGCGACCACTGCGCGAGCGAGATTTTAAAAAGCTGTTTAGTCGAGGCGACGAGCGGTTCGCCGGCCATCGCCGCGACGCTGATAGTCGCCGCAGTTTGCACGGACTGTTTGATGAAATCACGGCGGTCAATAATTTGGATCATGGTTTGCAATCCTCATCAGCGCTTGTTGTGGTTGAATTGAGCATGTTGAAAGTTCGAAGGCGCGCGAAGTGTAAGCCAGCGCCCGCGATTTCGGAAGTGAATTGGTACACGGATTTGACGGATGTATAGTTACTGATTTTATGGACAAATGGTCCAAGCGTCAGTTTGGAAGTAAACGGAGACTATAGACCCCCGCCAATCCCAAGTATTCCAGATTCTTCGCCGCGTTGTGATCCGCATCATCTTCGTGCCCACAACTCACGCATCTGAATCTTTCTCCCTTGCGATTTCTGCTATCAATCTTGCCGCATCTGTGACACCTCTGCGAGGTCTTGTAAGGCGAGACGAACATCATGCGGACGCCCAACTCCTCACACCGGCATCTGAGCCAGTCGCGAGCCCTGGTTAATGACCAAAAAGATAGCAGCCTGTTCACGTGTCGAGAGAACGTCTCTCGTTTTCCGTGCTTGATGTAACGCAGGTCTTCAAGCACGACCATTTTGACGCCTTCCAGCTTCAATCCCTTCAGACATCGAAATAATTCTGTCCTGATATGGTAATAAGAAGTTTTAGAACGCTTACCCTTGCGCCTGATTTGATCTCTCAATTCGGCGCCGATCTCTTGGCCATCGGATGTGACAAAGGCTTTCCTGAAGCCTCGATCTATCCCGATAACCTTACCTTCGGTCCGCAATTCGGGGCGCTTTTTCTCGAAGATCAATTCGATCCATACGCCTCTCTCGTTCATTCCGAGACGAATCGTCGAGCTGGTTTCCCAGCCGTGGCCCCAAAAGCGATTCATATGGGCGGTTTGGTTGATCGGAATCGTGATCTTAGGCATTCCAGAAGCGAAACTCAGGCCCAGGTCAAACGCCGTACCTTTGAACTCTTCGATTTTCACAAAGCGATTGTCAAGCGTGGCGACCTTGCGTCGCAGCAAGGGCATCGTCTTGACCTTTCGTTCTTTCTGCGAGCGAACGATTTCTTTGGCCTGCTTGGCGGCGCATTGAGCTAGACGAGCGGTGATCTTGAACCGATTGACAGCGCGGCCGGTGATAACTTTATCAGCCAGCGCGGAAGTGAAATCCTTCATCGTCCAGAAACGCTCGACGAAGTAGTTGACGACATTCACGTAGAGGAGCAGAAAGAGGCGAAGCTGAGCGACCTTGCCCACATTGGCGGAGGAGAGATAAACGCGTGAAGCGCGACGCATCGAGCCGCTATTTTTTCTTTTGTGCGCCTTGACCATCTGTCAAATCCGCGATGATCTTTTCGGTAATTTGCTTCGATGCGCAAAGTCTCGAAATGCGATGGCAAGTTGTTTTTGCAGAGTCAGCCAATTTCAAATGGAGCCATATAGATTACAATACATGTCTGTGATTGACCATAGAATGAAAGTCTGAATACTATACTGATCGCCACGGATTGATCCGCCAAAATCCGTAGCGATCAGTTCGATCCGTGTACCATCTTTCCAAAACAACGACAATGGAAACCACTACGTCACGACGACAATTCATCAAATCACTCGCCGTCGCCGGAGCCGCAACCATGACCGATACAACATCATTCGCGCAAGGCGCAAAGCGCCGCCGTCTAAAACTCGGATTCGACAACTTCTCGATCCGCGCCATGGGCTGGAAAGCGCCGCAACTGCTCGACTACGCCGCAAAACTCAAAGTTGACACGATCCTCCTCTCCGATCTCGACGTTTATGAGAGCCACAGCGACGCCTATCTCAAAGACCTCAAGAAGAAGGCTGACGACCTGGGTGTAGAAATTCAAGCCGGTACGGGCAGCATCTGTCCGTCGGCGAAGAGTTTCAACACGAAATTCGGAACAGCGGAAGAGCATCTGGCCTTACTGATCCGCGTGGCGAAAACCTTAGGCTCATCCGTCGCCCGCTGTTATCAGGGCACGGCCGACGACCGCAAACTCCCCGGCGGACTTGAAGCGAGATGGAAGGATACGATCGGCGTCTGCAAGGCGGTCCGCAGCCGGGCCGTTGACGCGGGCGTGAAAATCGCCATCGAAAACCACGCGGGCGATATGCAGGCGTGGCAGCTCGCCGATCTGATCGAAGAGTGCGGGCGCGATTACGTCGGCGCGACGATGGATTCCGGCAACGCCACGTGGACGCTCGAAGACCCGATGGAGAATCTGGAGATCCTCGGCTCTTACGCCGCGACGACCGGCATTCGCGATTCGATGGTCTGGGAGACAATCGAAGGGGCGTCGGTGGCCTGGACGGCGATGGGCGAAGGGCAGGTTGATTGGCAAAAATATTTCGACCGCTTCGCCGAGCTGTGCCCCGGCGTGAGCGTACAGCTCGAAATTATCTCCGGCGCAGTTCGCCAGTTCCCTTTTCAGAAAGACGATTTCTGGAAATTTTATCGTGACATCCGCGCGAAAGAGTTTCTCGGATTCACTGCGATGGCCAAACGCGGGCGCGCGGTCGAAGCTTTCAAAGTTCCCGAAGGCAAAGACCGAAAACTGGCCGAGCAGGAGTTTCAAAAGGCCGAACTGGAGAAGAGCGTCAAATATTGCCGCGAGGTTCTGGGGTTGGGGCTAAAAACGGATTGAACATCATTGCGGCGCGCCGCGACGCAGGCCGGAGATCGTCATCCACGCTGTTCCGGGAACTTCCGAGTTTCGTCTTCGACTACGCTGCCGGGAGACGGATCGGAGAGCGGATTCGTCTTGGGCGCGTCCACTTGAGCGAATTGCGCCGGATCGGTTTGCGGTTGAAGTATGAGTTTAGGCGTCGGCGCCTGCTGCGGCATTGGTTGATGATGTTGCGCGTAATACTCTTGCAACTGTCGCTCCTGCAACCGCCGCAGTTGCATCTTGTAACGAAACCTGGCCCAGACGACGCCGATGGGAACGAGCAGGAAAGGAATCCCGGCCAGATCACCCACCCTGAACACCTCATTGGCCAGGATGGCGAAGACGACCGGCGCAATGCAGACGCCGAGAATCGTCAAGGTTCTCTGCTGTTTCAACGCCAGCATCTCCGAGGTCTCCGGCAGCGGCGGCGGGTACGGGGGACTGGCGAGCGCCCCCGTCCCGCCGGCGGCGACATAGTCACTGACCTGGGCGAGCGGCAGTCCGCACTGGCGGCAGAATTTGGTCGCGTCCGTGTTTTGCGACCCACAACGTGGACAATACATTACTCTCTCCAATCAATCTTCGGCGTAATAAGCCGCCGCCGCGCTTACGCCCGAATCCTTGACCTTGAACCCCTCGTCCTTCAGACATTTTTCGACCGCGCCGAGCAGCAGCAACACATTGTTTTCAGTACTCCCTGCGCCCATCAACCCGACGCGCCAGACCTTGCCTTTGAAGACGCCGAGTCCGCCGCCGATCTCGATGTTGAATTCGTCGAGTAGCCGACTGCGCACGCGGGCGTCGTCAACCCCTTCGGGAATCGCGACGGCGTTGAGAGTCCATAACCGGTGTTCGGGCGCGACCGCCATCTTTAAACCCATCGCCTCGACGCCGGCGACCAGCGCGCGGTGATTACGCTGGTGGCGCTTCGCGCGGTTCTCCAACCCCTCATCGGCGACGATGCGCAGAGCCTCGTGCAGCGCGTAGTTCATAGCGATCGGCGCGGTATGGTGATAGGCGCGCGCGCCGCCTGCGGTTTCGCCCCAATAGGCCGTCAAAAGATTCGTGTCGAGATACCAACTGCCGACTTTCGTCTTGCGCGCTTTGATCTTCTCGACCGCGCGGTCGCTGAAAGTCACCGGCGCGAGTCCTGGCGGACAAGACAGCGCCTTCTGCGTCCCGGCGTAACAGGCGTCAACGCGATTTCGATCGACGCCGATCTGATGCGCGCCGACGCTGGTCACCGCGTCGATCATCAAGAAGCCGTCCCGCTCATCAACGATCTCCCGCAACGGCTCGATCCGCTGCAACACTCCCGTCGAGGTCTCTGCATGCACGGCGAACATCACGCGCGCTCTCGACTCGCGCCAAACCTCGCGGGCCTTTTCCAGATCGACTGGCCCGCCCCATTCGCATTCGACGCGAACCGGTTTTGCGCCGGCGCGCAGGGCCATTTCATGCATGCGCTCGCCGAAATAACCGTTGACGCAGATAACTATCTCTTCGCCCGGCTCAATCAGATTCACGACGGCGGCCTCCATCCCGGCGCTGCCCGTGCCCGAAACCGGCATCGTCAAACGGTTGTTGGTCTCGAAGACGTAGCGCAATAACTCCTGCGTCTCGTCCATCGCGCGGACGAAAAACGGATCGAGGTGACCGACCAGCGGCGCGCTCATCATACGAAGCACGCGGTCGTCAACTGGACTCGGCCCCGGGCCGAGCAGGATTCGGCGAGGCGGATTCAAAGGCGCAATCACAGGCGCGTCGGCAATTGTCATATCGAAATAATTTCTCCGGTGTAAAATGTGATGTTGGCAGGCAAAGGTATCATCAAGCGCGGAATCAGCCAAGTCTTGCGGTAATCAGGGACGGGCGTCAAAGTTTTGCGCGCGCCCTGGGTACGCGCCGCTTCCAGCGCGCAGTCGTGGGGAAAGACGCATTGATCGGAACCATACACTCCCGAAGTCGCCTTGCTGGCGTTGAGTGATTATCGTTATACAACCCTACGCATCCGGCCTCGAGCGCGCTGCGGGCCTCCGATGGGTCTTCCACCCACGAATGCGCGCTGGAAGCGACGCGTACCCAGAGCCATTGCCACTATCGTTCACCAAATCAGCCGAGACGCCATGATTTTCCCCTCTTCGGGGATTTCATTCCCCTCTGGGGCGATTCAATTCGGCCTCCGTCGATCTCAGGGAGGCGCCGCTTCACAGATCGAATGAACGCAAAGCCTTTATCTTGCAAGCGGCTGCGAGCGGGTCGTGAGATTGTGGCAAACTCTTTCAGCTTCTTCTGATGAATGGCACGCATCCTGCCTTTTAGCTAATTCGAACCACGTACCATTGGGACACTGGTACAGCGCCCGCGTAAAGCAAGCGGTAGCCAGTGCGCAAAACCGCTTGCTTACGCGCGCGTAAATAAGAACAAGAGAAAGGAGGAAACATGAAACAGACGAATGATCTTTCCACATTGGTTGCGGGAATGGTTTCCGAAGTAGTCACCGGAGTCATTACCGGGGTCACGTCCGCAAGGAGGCTCTATTATCGCAACCTTCTCCTCGTAGCGATCGTCGTTGCGGGTATCACATTTGCGATTGCGGTTGTGTTTCGGGATCACCTACCCGGTGTTACCGTACCCTCGGCGCAGGACGACATCTCCACGCCCGCGCCAACTAGGGGTCGGCGGCCCGAGCCAACGCCTCGCGCGCGCGACGACGAGGAAGAGCTTCGACGGTTGACCCGTCCGAATCCATTGTAAAGAAGAGGAGGCGCCCAAATGTTCAATTATCTGGCCTTCGTTTGTGGCGGCGTCGGCGCGCCGGGCCAACACGAGGGCGACAACGGCGCGGAGATGGCCGAGAAGTGTTTGCGGCGTCTTGAAGAGACCGGCGCCCCTGAGCAGTTTCCGCCACGCCTGCTGATACTGCTGACCTCTCCCGCCTACGACGACCCCGGTTCAATAAAGCGAATGATCTCCGGCATTCGGCATGCGGTCTCCGACTACAAAATCAGAGCCTGCGCCGAGGTCGAAGCCCAATCCGCCGAAGTTCCATTGATCGGCGGCTCGGTCGAAGCGGTATTTTTCGACCGCCGGATTCACGAACGCGGCGCGCTGCTCGTCTGTCTCGCCTCGCGATTGGTAGAGGCCGAGGCCCACGCGAGCGCCGACGTTCACAACGATCACGAAGCCGCCGTGGACGGCCTTCTCAGAGAACTTGGGCTGAGCATTCTGGAAGCGCACAGACCCCCGCGCATACCTTTGACTGTCCGCATGCTCTTGAGTTTTCTGCCTAACGTCAGCCGCCGCGACGAGAAAGCCTCTTATCTTACGCCGGAACTGCACCGCCTGCTGCTGCAGAAGGCGCGCATACGCATCCAGCTCGTGGGCGGGGTCACTTCAAGGCCGGGCTTCCAGTTCGCCGGCGCGGAGGTTTACCGCGACCGGATTGTCGTGGCCAGCGTTTTCACCGGCTCGCCCTTCAGCTTAAGTCTTAGCCACGGGTCGATGTCCGGGAGTCCGGACCTGAGCGATTTCGCGCGCATCCGCAGCGAGGCCAAAAGTGGGCTGGAACGTTCGCTGAAGTGGTGGACGCTCGAAAAGCCCGTCGGCTGTCTGGCCATCCACTCCTCTTCCCACCGCCGCTCCGCGCTGTACTTAAAGACCATCGCCGAAGACGCAGAAGAGTTGATAACCGGAAGGGAGGCAGGGCCGCCGGTCGACGGGAAAGACATTTACTTCGGCGGCTTCTTCGACGGAGAGTTCGGGGCCGATGAGTCGGGGCGCTTTCTCTTCGGCGATTGGGGCGTCGCCACGATCTGCTTCAGCGACGAGATGCGCAACCGCACGCTCGCTTACACCGGCTTCAAGGCCTTTTCCGAAACCGCGCGATCGCCGACCGGCTTTCACAATCTGCGCGACGCGGTCGAAGGTTCTTTAAGAGTCGTCTTCGAGACCGGCTTCCCCGGCGCCATGCTTTCTCTGGTAATGCAAAACGAGGACGACAAATGGCTGGTGGCCCTGGGCGCCATCGGCTCGCGCTTCAGGAAAATCGTGGAGTTGACCAAACGCCCGCTGAAAGAAAATGACATCCTTGCCGTCGTCGCGCGTGACGGGGAGCTGAGTTTCATCCCCGATTCGGGTCAGAATGAATACTGCGACCAGGAGGCGATCAAAAAATCCGGAATAATCAGCCAATGCGTCCTCCCTCTCTTTAACCGCCAGGGAGATTTGATCGCCACTTTGCAGTTCGACCTGGGCGATTTGAGACGCAGAAAAGGGCGCCTCTACGAAGCGGAAGAGCGCATCCTGACGTCGCTGGGCGCGGTCGTCAGCGACATGATACTGCGATTCCTCAACGGCGAAGAGGCGCGGCTGTCGCGCGTGCTGGATGTGATCCTGATAGAGAGCCTGCGCGCGGCCGATCTGGGCCAGGCGCTTAAGATTTATATGGAACGCGCGACCTCCCTCTTCGAGGTCGAGGCCGGATACGTCCGTCTGCTCAATTCCGACGGCAGCGCGTTGGAGATGGTGGCCGGCGCGGGCGATTACTATAAGGCTTTCAACTACCTTCGTCGGAAGACCAGAATCTCGAGCGACTCCCCCACGGCGCGGGCGTTCAAGACAAACGACGCGGTCGTGGTAAACGATTCGTCGAAAACCCTATGGCAGAGGGCGGTCCTCGATTCCTACAATGACAACCCTTCCGCGCTCTCCGTCATGCGACAGATCCGTTCGTTCGCCAACGCGCCGATCAGGGACGCCGACGGCAATCCCATCGGAACCATCGGCCTGATCTCTTATCAGCCATGGAACTTCACGGAGCCGCGAATGCGCGCATTGAACGCCCTAAGCCATCGCGTCAGCAATCTGATCGAACATTTCAAGGTCTTGAAAGAGCGGCAATTTCTGCTCGACATCAACTCGGATTTCGTGCGCAACGCGGACTTCACCAATCCTGTGCAAACAATGAACGAAACAGTAAAGCGCCTCAGCAAGGCGGCCAACGCCGAGATCGCCTCGCTCTTCATCTGGGACAAAGAGGCCGAAAGGTTCATCCTTCGCGCGCAGGAGGGGTGGGCCGACCCGAGGTGGGTTGACGCCGCGCGCTACAAGAAGGGCGAGCGGTGGACCGGCGGCCTTGCCTTTGAAGAGGCTCCACAGTACGTTCCCAATTTTTTTGTTCACAAGAAGGAAAAAGCCCTGACATCGGACAGTAGAAAATACGCGCCCTACGCCTTCGGCAAACCGCTCTCCGAGGATTTCACATTCGAAGCGATAGGGCTTCCCTTGCGCCTGAAGAAAAACCAGACGATCGGCGTGTTGACCCTCTACCGCCGGATCGATCCGAATCGCCCCGGCCTGGGGAGCGGCTTCACCACGATCGATCCGCGCATCCTCCAGGAAGCCGCCGACACCATCTCAAGCATGTTGAGCGCGTTGCTCCCCAACCTCGGCGCCATCTGGACTGAGGAGGAGGTGAAACGATACGAAGCCGTGCGCGAGGCTATCGAAAAAGGCGACCCCGATATTTGCATCGAGCAGCGGCTGTGCCGCCAGATGGTCAAATCTTTCAACGCCGAGCATGCCATCCTCTACCTGACGTCGGATCGCGAAGCGGGGAAAGGACTCTCCTGGGCCGACGCCGCGACCGCAGAAGGGCGGTCGGCCCCGGCGCCGTGCGAGCCATGCGAAATTGTAGTCTCTGCCGCTGAACAGAAGAGGATTCAAGAGAAGAAAAAGGAGACGCTGGCGGAAGAGGAATGGAAGGCGCCTGAGTTGGCGAAGACCGAAGGTCTGATCGAGCGGGTCGCGCTGCCGCTCCTCGACGGAAGGCGCCTCGTCGGGGTCTTGGACCTGCATTTCGACGCCGCAAGGAGACAGTCTCATCTGGCGTCGTCGCATGACCCGGATAAACTGGAAGAGTGGGGCAAGGAAATAGGCTCGGTTTACCAACGACAAAAAGAGCTTGAGCAAAAGGCCGAGGCCGAAGAGCAGGCGGAAAAGGGGCGGCTGGCGATGCAGGCGATGGGCGCAATGGTCTTCCAAACCGCGCACCGGCTGATGAACCTGACGCAAAGCATTCGCTCGCTGTCCATCCACATCGAGGGCGCCGGCTCGGACGGGGAGCGAGAAACGAGGCTGTCTGAGCTTTTCAAACTGATCGATTCCTCATCCGACGTCATCAAGCGCCCGATGGAGATCGCGCGACAAATGAAGGAGATCAATCCGAGGCCGCACAAGCTGCATTCGCTCATCGACGAGGTCAGATCGGAGGCGGACATTCGGAGCCTCTCGCCGAAGGCGCGCGTCGAGGCGCCGATCCCTCACGACATAGTAGTGCTGGTCGACCGCGATCTGATCCTCGAGGCGTTCCGCAACATCATACACAACGCGATGAAGGCCATGCCGGATGGCGGCGCGCTCACCATCAGCGGCGCCCTGAGCGACGACGGGTGGGAAGCCCGGATAACTTTCGCCGACACCGGCGTCGGCATGAGCGCAGAGCAAATCCGGGCCGCCAAATCCGGCTTCGTGACCACGCAGAGGGGCACTGGGCTTGGCGTGCTCGTCTCGCTCCTGCTCCTGCGAGCGCAGAACGGTAACCTCGATATCGAAAGCGCTCCGGGAAAAGGAACCACGGTAACCATAACTTTGCCCGTGGGGCTCCCGTGAATAGGACATATAGGACATATAGGACTTATGGGATGTCCTATAAGTCCTATAAGTCCTATATGTCCTATATGTCCTATTCATGTGCTCCATGGGATTTTTCAAGAAAACAACATGAAGCTACGCACATTGATAGTGGAGGATGATAAGTATCAGGCCGACGCGATCAGTTACATCCTTCAGGCGACCGATGAAAGGCAGATGAAGGACGCCGGGATCGACGGGTTCGAGATCACCGTGGTCAATTGCGCCGCCGACGCGCGCAAAGCGCTCGACCGGGCCGGGCGCGACGCCGCAGCCTACGATTTATTGCTGCTCGATCTCGGGCTTCCTGAAAATCCGGGTGAAGACGAGAAACCCGAGATGGGGATTGAACTTTTGAAGCTAGCCAGAGATCAGGAGGCGGCGCGCGGTATCATCGTCATCTCCGTGTTCACGGACCTGGAGCGATATGCGCTACTCGCCGCCACCGATTTCATCGGCAAGCCTTATGGCAAGGAGGAATTACAAGCCCGAGCGCTCAGCGCCTGGAAAGCCGTCAGAGAAAAACATCGCCACGGAAAAATCAGTGAAAGAGACCTGGCTCTTTACGCCAATGTAGGTATCATCTATCGGCTCAGTTCATGCTTCTCCCGGCTCGTTCATTCGGCGCAGCGCGAAACGGAAGAGTTGCGCGGCGAGATGATCGAGCGTTTCGGCGAGCGGCAAACAGACGCGTTGCCTGAGCCTCTCGCGCGACGCCTGGGGACGATAGAGAGCCTGATCCGGCGCGCCCGTGATGAATGGAGGGAAATTCAAGAGCCGTTTCAGATTACCGGCGACGCGCCACACGGCCTGGCCATAGAAGAAGAAATAAAACGATTCGCGGAGGAATTGCGCCCCTGCATCGCCATTAAACTCGAACCGCCTGCCGACCCCGCTGACTATGATATGCGCATACTCTCCTTCAAAGACGCTTTCAGAAACAACTCGTTGATGATCATCAGAGAAATTCTTACGGGCGGCTTGAGTGAAACAAAGGAGGCCCACGCTTCGACTTTCCCGGAGGTCGTGGTCAACATAGAAAAAAAAGTCGGCATGGCCGAGATTTCCTTCCGAGACGGTTTCAATCCAATTCCCGCAGACCAGGCGGTACAGATCACCAAAGGCGAGACCATCCCTCCTCGAGACGGGCAATGGCGCGCCTGGGGGCTTTCGGTCGCGCAGCACGTCGCATTACGCGGCGGCGGGCGGCTGATCGTCGAGCCGAAGGAGGTCGGCAATTTGATCACTTATCGAGTAACGCTGGCGCAGGATGTTTAAAGTTCTGGTCATAGACAGTTCGGCGGAAGACGCGGAATTGCTTCGCGGCCTGCTGGCGGAAGAGGGCGCGCAGGTAGTGGTCTGCCGGGACGGAACCGTCGCCAGGCCCGTCATCGATGGGCATGCCGACGGATTCAGGGCGGTCTTCATGCTGTGGGACGTCGCCGATCCGGCGTTCGCCGAAACGCTCGCGCTGCTGCGGCATCGTTGGCCCGAGACGCCGGTGGTCGTGATGATCGAGGAGTTTACATACGATCTGGCGGCGCGGGCGTTCGGACTGGGCGCCAAGGGCGTCTTGCAAAAACCGGTCGAGGCGAAGAACCTCAAAGCCTGTTTACGCGAATTGCCGCCGGCGCGAGACCATTCTTAGCCGATGATGGTCAAACTGCGCGAGAAGATTCATGGAGAATCGGCGAGCCTGCTGGCCGAGCTGTGGCAATTGACTAGAGTTATTCCGCACGCCGATTCGAATGTCCTGCTGCTCGGAGAATCGGGGACGGGCAAGGAATTGTTCGCCCGGGCCATTCACGAGTTGGGGCCGCGCCCCGACGCGCCCTTTGTGGCGGCGCAGGTCTCCGCCATCCACGAGCATTTGTTCGAGAGCGAGATGTTCGGCCACGAAAAGGGCGCATTCACAGGGGCGGACAGACAGCACATAGGCCTTTTCGAACAGGCCGGAGACGGAACGCTCTTCCTCGATGAGATAGGAGACCTCTCGGCCTCGGCGCAGATCAGGCTGCTGCGCGTGATTCAGGAGAAGAAGTTTCGACGTTTGAACGGCAAAGAAGAACTGCCCTTCAAGGCGAGGCTGGTGTGCGCCACGCATCACAACCTGCCCGAAGAGGTCAGACATAAAAAATTTCGCCTCGACCTGTATCAGCGCATCAACGAGGCGACCATTCATGCGCCGCCGCTGCGGGAAAGAAAAGGGGACATTGAAGTACTGGCCAGGTATTTTCTGCGCCTGCACAGTGGCGAGCGACAGACGGCCTTCGCCGATGAAACGCTCAAGATACTTTGTGGCTACCCCTTCCCAGGCAACGTCCGTGAGTTGGAAAACATCGTCAAGTCGGCGCTCAGGGCCTGCGTGGGCGAGATAATCCTGCCGCAGAGCCTGCCCATGCGGATTATGAACGACCTGCTGCGAGACCCGCCCGTCACGACATCCGACAATGAGACGGAAGCGCCGAACCTGGATCACATCGAAGAGCTGATGGACGAACTGGCGCGATCTTTGCCCGCCGACTGGCTGACGACCGCTTATCGTGAAGCGGCCAGGTCGTACAATCAGGCGTTCGACCGCGTCTATCTGCGCAAAATGCTCGAACACCACAAACACAACCTGAAGGCGGCTGCCAAAGCGTCCGATCTGGACCCCAAGACTTTTCGCAATCGTTGGAAGCAGTCAGGGCTGCCGCCGATCGGGGGCTAAAAGCAGCTAAAGTTTGCGCTGACAAATGTGTTTATCTGTGATTAAATACGCATGCGAAAAATCGCCGATGGTAAGTTACCATCGAAAGCAGATCAATCCGGCGTCAGACTTGGC
>Ga0137368_10005904_pt1 | contig 12881 bp, 14 predicted proteins | sample SagtaG_13_FD_104917 | JGI IMG/M metagenome (GOLD analysis project Ga0137368, IMG submission 104917) | Vadose zone soil microbial communities from Sagehorn Ranch, Mendocino, California, USA - Sage1_L_100_16 metaG | ecosystem: Environmental > Terrestrial > Soil > Vadose zone | place: USA...
ACGTCAAGAAGCTGACCATGCCGGCGATACTCATCTACGGCGACAGCGACATGATCCGGCCGGAGCACATCGTGAAGTTCTACCAGTTGCTCGGCGGCGGACTGAAGGACGCGGGCTGGCAGCGCGAGCACATGTCGCAGAATCGCCTAGCGATCCTGCCGAACATCACGCACTACGAAATGGGCCTCGCACCGCAGATGGTTGACGCCGCTCTGCCGTTCCTTAACGGCGAGGGCCGCGCCAAGAGCTGGGACGAGCAGGTGAGCGGGAAGTAAACCTCGCATGCTCGGCCTCCGCTAAAAGACGACGCATGCAGAAAGGAGACAAGCGATATGACGAAACACAAGACGGGAACACGTGAAGAGTGGCTCGCAGCGCGGCTCGATCTGTTGAAGGCGGATTACGACTTCAACGCGTCGTTCACGGAAGAGCAACAGCGCACGGGAAATGTTAATTACAATTACAGCAAGGGCTGCGTCAGCTCACGGCAGGTAGAGATCGCTGCGACCGAAACCGCCCCTGAAGTGGTGACCGAAGGCCCGCGCGCAGAAATCGCCGAAAGTGTTGGTACGGATTGGGCAACCTACATCCGCGAGATGCCCGGTATGAGCGCTTTTGCGCTCGAAGACGGCGTCGTTTATCACACCTATTCCGCCTACGCGCGCGGACTGGACGGCCTCTGGGGCGGGTATCCGTGGCTTGACCGCGCTCCCACAGGGCGCAATGAGACCGGCGGCATCTGGTGGCGTCGCCACGATGAGTATGAATCGCAATCTCATAACCCAGGCTCGTGTTGCCGTTGAGAACACCGGAATAAAGGCTAAGGAGAACGTTATGCCGAAAATCAAAACCGTCCGCGGAATCGAAAACCGCAATGTGGTTTCGCAAAAAGAATGGCTTGTCGCCCGCAAGAAGCTTCTAGTGGAAGAAAAGAAGTTCACGAAATTGCGCGACAAATTGAACCTTCGACGCCGCAAGCTGCCGTGGGTCAAAATCGAAAAGGAATATGTTTTCGACGCGCCGACGGGAAAGGTGACCCTCGGCGATTTGTTCTGCGGCAAGAGCCAACTTATCGTCTATCACTTCATGTTTGGGCCGGGCTGGAAGGAAGGTTGCGAGCATTGCTCATTTTGGGCCGACCATTTCGACAGCGTGAACATTCACATTGGACAGCGCGACACGACTTTCGCCGTTGTTTCCCGCGCGCCCCTGGCGGAAATTGAGCCGTTCAAGAAGCGCATGGGCTGGAAGTTCAATTGGGTTTACGAATACAAAGGCGTGTCAAAAGACTGCTGCGCATGAACGCTCGGCCGATATATGGCGCACCAACTACGACTTAAAGACTCAGCCGGCGGCGATGAAGGCACGCTGCCGGCCGAGTTTATCGCGGTTTACGTTCTTGTATTCGCCGCCAGCGTATCAGCGACAGTTCATTTCTGCCGCTCGATGTGCTGCGAAATGGAAATGCCCGGTAGCTGGACGATGTCCATAATATGGGTACGAATGCGCGGCCAGACCTGGTTCGCGTCGGCCACAAGCTTCCTGCTTATGTGGCTGGCAATGATGGTGGCCATGATGCTGCCGTCGGCGCTGCCGCGAGGAGATTGATTCCCAAGTGCCGCGGTATTGAAGCGTCGGATAACTATTTCCCGAGCTGTAGCTTCAAAAACTTTGCGACGTCTGGTTTGCCCCACTTGCTTGCCAACTCGGAGGCATCGCGGCCCTCACGATCAACAGCCTTGATGTCTGAGCCGGCACCAATCAGCACTTGGACGATTTCAACGCCCGAACGCAATGCTGCGTTGAGGAATGGAGTCCAACCATTTGGGTCCTTGGTATTGACTTTAGCCCCCGCCTGCAACAGGCGACGCACCACTTCTGTCTGATCGCGTTCGGTGGCCACGTGCAGCGGCGTGGCACGTCTGTGCCCGCCAATCACATTGACCGTTGCTCCGGCCTGCAAAAGCAGTCCGACAAGTTCCAAGCTGTTCTTATTCTCACAGGCGTAACACAGAACGTCGTCTTGGCCGGCATGAACGTTTGCCCCGGCCTGAAGAAGTCTTCGCACAGCTTTGATTTCACCTCTATTCGCAGCGGTTAACAAAGGCGTCCAATTTGCGCATCCTTCTGCTTCAATTGGCGCTCCGGCCTTGAGCAACACTTCAATCATCCCGACGTCTCCGTTGCGAGCCGCAAGATGTAGCGCCGTGTCACCACTGGAGTTGGCGACGTCAATATGAATGCCTTCCGCGAGCAATCGTTTCACATATTCCACGTCACTGCCATTCGCGGCATCAATGAAACAAAGCTCGGGCGATTTCCCCTCCTTGTTCTTGCGCCAGGGCTTCTTCGCGTCTTCGGGATCTGCAGTAACGGTTGCGAGCAGTTCTGCAGCTTCTTCATTGTTACATTCGAATGCATGCCAATAAGCCGTGTGACCGTCATTATCCTCCATATTTGGATTCGCTCCGGCCTTGAGCAACAGGCGAACCGTTTCTTCATCGCCGGCTGCGGCGGCAGACATGAGTGCGGTTCCACCATCGGGCTCAGCCCAGTTCACATCAGCGCCTGCTTTGAGTAGCAATTGCACCTGTTCTGCCCCAAATGAAGCCGCGAAATCAAGCGGACGAAATAACTCGCCGCGATTCGGGTTTGCTCCAGCTTTGAGCAGCGGTTTCAGAAGCGTGTAAACTGTGGAGTGCGATGCCACTGAAGCCAGAATGGTTGTGCCCTCGGCATTGGTTTCGTTTGGGTCTGCGCCGGCGGCTAAAAGTTGCAAAAACTTCTTTTCGTCACCTGATTCGTGTGCGCGGAATAGCGATTCGGTTGGCCGTTTCTTGAGTGCGGGGCGCTCCATCGTCCTCTGCAGCCGTGCGGCGATTTGAGACTCCTTTTTCTTGCCTTCGTCGTGCCACAGGTGGGATTGACGCTTGAGCTTTTCTTGTCGGGATTTTGGGAAGTGCGGTAACAGAAACTCGATGGTCGCGGCCTGTTCTCCATTAACGGCGTAGCTCAAGGCATCTTCGCCCTCCCGATCCTTCTGGCGGATGTCAGCTCCGGCCTCTATCAGACGCTTGAGAATATCGAGCTTTCCCGCACTCGCTGCCCACATTGCCGCGGTCTCGCCTTCCTCACCTGGTTCATCCACATTCGCACCATGACCCGACAGTAACCCGGCAATTCGCTTATTGCCGTTACGAGCTGCAAGCGCCAAAGGAACGACGATTCCGCCAAGATCTGGTCTGTGGCCAAGTCGCAGAAGCACCTCGACCATCTTGACATCGTTTTTCTGCACCGCGAGAGCCAGCGGAGACGTGTCCTCCATTTCATCCAACAAGCCGACACCTGCAGCGACCGCCGCTCGCACGCCCTCCACGTTTCCTGATTCAACGGCGGCCATAACGGATGGCAGCTTTTTCTTCGTACGCTTTGGCTTTTTCATCTTATCGCCCAAGGCTATGGGCAAGAAAGGGTACTGGACAAGGACGAAGCCACCACCTTTGGCTGCGATAACCCGCGTCCAATTGATGACCCTGATCCGCACCCTGCGCCATCGGCATCGGCAAGTACTGCTGCTCCGCTACTACAGCGAGCTTAAATTCCGCGAAATCGCCGCCGTACTGAATCTCCCCATCAGCAACGTTCAAGCTCGCTTCTATAGCGCCCGTGGGAAGTTGATTGGTTTGCTGCATTGCGATTCCCGATGGAGTTGGCTCCGAGAAGAGTTTCGCGACCAGTTTCCCCCTTGGAGGAGTCGTGGGAAAGATCGCCACACCTGACCGCGGGCAGCCGGACCTAAGCGGACCTAAAGCGCGCGATTGGTTCAAAGGTCCCGAAAGGCCACCCGGACCAGGAACTGTGTTGTGTTTCACATACACTTGGGAGGTTGCGACAGGTCGTATGCTTTTGACCAACGAAAGACAGACTATGACCACGACCGCAGAACAAGCCGAATTCCTGAACTGGAAACTCACACCAGCCCGTTTGAACGCAACTCAAGCCGCCTGGTTCCTGGGTTTTGAGTCGCACGAAATCACGATCCTCATTGGAGCCGGTCTGTTAAAGCCGCTCGGCCATCCCGCTAGGAGCAGCGGTAAGCTATTCGCCACCGAAGTCCTGCAGCAACTCTGGCACGACGAGAAGTGGCTCGGCAAGGCGACCGATGCCATCATCAACTACTGGAAACAGCGCAACGCGCGAAAGAAGACCCCGAGCTCACTGCGCCCGGATGGTAACAGAACACCCCGGCGAGTCGCCGGGCTCGATTCGGTGAGCCCGCCGTGACCAACGCTCCTCCATTCCGCGTCACGCCCACGCGCCGGCCCCATCCCCCGCCCTGCGGTGGTCGATTTGCTGCATTGCATTCGCGCTCCTCACGGACGGAAATTTCGGAACGCCACTTGCGCCGCGCTTCCGTCTAAGGTCGGGCTGCGCGCCGCTGCACTTCGGTCTCCGCTCCGCTTTGCTCTGCGCTCCGTTCCTCCGTTCCGCTCCTACTCGCCGACCTCAGACCGAAGCGCCCTGGAACCAATTCCAGTGACGGCTCAGGCGCAGGGGTCCAAAGGAGTCATCCCAGAGGCGGAATTCGCTTGCCGGGTGATCCCGTGCTGTTGCCCCAACGGAGCCGGGAAGCCGACCTTCGCCGGCTAGGTAAACCCGCTACCGAACGCCAAGCCACCGGTGACGGCGAGCGCCGGACTGAGCAAAGGCGGCAACGACGATGCCAGCCAGGGTCCAAAATGGAACCATTTATGCTTTCTCGCCAACACAGAAAGCACGAGAATTGAAACGATGGACGAATCCGTGGCATCCCGCAAATGAACAGAAGTAAAGGTTTAACGCCGTCGACTCGTTAAGGTCGTCAACCGCAATCAACGCATGGATTTGCCTCGTCAGTTTCAATACGGTCCGCAATGGCGAATCATCTTCTACCTCTTTACAGCCGGCATTTCGCTGCTCGCACTTGCCATTTTCCATCTGGTATCTCGCGGAACAGGCGTAGCATTGAGTATTTTCCCTTTGGGCGTTGCGCTGATTGCAACTGCGCGTCGGCTTTTCTTCCCGCGATTCATTGAACTTAGGCAAGACACGCTCTTGGTTTGCACCGGTTTTCTTCAGGCGCAGGTCACCGAGATTCCATATGCAGACATTGAAAACGGGTGGGAAGTTGTGCGAGGGAGGATGAACGTTCTCACTCTACGAACCAAAGAACGGACGATAGAAATTAATTCCATCCTGCTGCCCAACATGGCCAGCTACGTTGCTGTCAAAGATTTCCTGAAATCACGCTTCACCCAAAAAGAACACCACGGCCAACGTCAGCCAAGCGAAGCTGGAAAATATTGCTTCAAGTGCAGCTATGAAGGAAACGGGGAGATTTATGATTCCAACGGAGAAATTCTTTGGCGTGTCAAGACGAAGCATTTCAATGCTCGCCCTCGGTATCCGTATGGCATCTTTCGATTGCCCGATTTTGTTGTGTATGACAAGACGGACACAGAGCTGTTCATAGTGAAGCGGGAACGAAAATTGGCACTTGCTCAATTCGTGATAGTCGAAAAGGGGAGGCCCGTCTGCACCATCAGGCTTCGGAGCATCTTGCGGAACAAATACACGCTCGACTTTGTAAACGGACAAAAATGGGTCTTCCGTATGCCGTTGTTCACAGTGAATTTCAGAGGTTTTTCGGAAGTGGGCGATGAAATTCGAGTTCGTCTGTGGTCCCATAACGTCTGGTATGTGCTGATTGACACGAAGGCGGACAATCCCCAGTTGGTGGCCGCACTTGCGTTCATTCATCGAGAGCGTCTGCGATTCAATTAACAATCAATAGTACCCCGCGTGGTGGTTCAGCAGGGTCTCGGCCGTGTCCTTTTCACGGACGATTTCCATCATCGTATCGGCAAACTCGTGCCCGCCTCCGAGATGAAAGCGCCCCGCATCCACAGCTTGGCGTTTATGGCTGCGATGACGGCCTGGACATCCTTAAACCCTTACGGCGGGGCAACCCAGCTCCACCGCCGGGCGATAAACCTCGGCTTGTTGAACTTTTCGATCTCACTCCCAGGCGGGTTGTTTGTTTCCCCCCGAACTCAGGCTGAGAACGACTGCATGTCGTTGTCGGAACCCTCCCGCGATTGCGGCTTTGTCTCGAGGATTGGCGGCAACGGAGGCGGCACCGGTTGACTCGGTGGTGAGGCAATCGGAACCAACAAGACGGGCGCTACCAAGATGGGACGCCTCTGTCGCTTGCGCCAGAATCCGCCCCTCAGAATCCATGCGATGAGAAATGGCGAGGTCCAAACCATCACCAGGTAAATATAATGGCCGTGCTCGGCGATCAGCCAATCCAGCCAACGAAATACGGGCTCGAGCAGCTCGACGGGATGTCTATTCATGTTGGCCTCCGTTTCTTATGCGCTCGCCGTCTGTTGCCGTTCGCCGATGGTTGCCGAGGCAGCCGCCGCAACGGACGGCGCTCCGTTCGGAAGCGGCATCGGAATCACCTGCGCTTCACGCGATCGCCTTTCGTAAACTTCAAGTGACGGCAACTTCACCTTCGCCTTGCGCACGTATGATAATAGTAAGGTGGTCAGTGGAAGCGCGGTTTTCCTGGCGGCCGACTATTATGCAGGTTCGAGTGTCATCGAAAACTGCGTAAGCAATATCCTCCGGTACTTTTACTCCGGGTTCGACGGAGTACTGATTGGCGTGCCGAGTGAAGAGGTGAAGGACCAGATTTTGCACGAAATCGACAGCAAGATTGCCGATAGATTAGGAATAAGAAGGAACATTTCCGTCGTTGTGATAGGTCAACAGGAAAAGAAGGGAGGCCAGATGAAGTTGAAGGTTAATCAAATCGTGTCCGCGAACGAATGCAAACGAGAGATAATATATTAAGGAGTACATAAATATGCGGTCATTACAGAGGATTTTATCGCCCTTCCGAAAGTAAGTATGGGCGAAACTAAGAGTCAACGTGACAAGAAGCGTATGAGTGATCGCACGATACTAAATACGCGTCGATTGCCGGCACGTTTGGACAGCTTCGCTACGGCCGCTTTTTTGGGAATTTCGGTTCACTCGCTCTCGGTTTTGGCAAAACGAAGGCTGTTAGTGCCATTGGGAGGCAAAACGCTCGCGCCCAATGCACCGAGGTACTATGCGAGCTGCGAATTGGAGGAGTTGGCCAGAGACAAGGACTGGCTCAATCGAGTTTGCATCGCCCTGGGCGATTACTGGCGCCACAAAAACCAACGGCGAGGAAATATTCAAAAGGAAAACGCCGATATTTTGGAGTGAACTATCTTGAATTTGTCTAACGTGGTTCGGCGACGGACGCGTTGTCAGTCGTCAAAAAAAAGTCCCAATCGAGCGATCACGAATTGAATGTTGGAGCAAACCACACAAACACCCAATACAACTATGAACACGAAACAGCGAAAACGAAGAAAGAGCAAAACATCTCTAGCCTATCGGGAAGAGTGTCGAAAACCGATGGACAAAATAATGCCGGTACCGGTGAAGGAAGGCTTCTCTCCGGACGGAGTCAGTCAAACGAGTGCTCACGCTGCCAAAACATCGGTCTCGGAGGCAGATGATGGACAATCGAAAGAAGGTGCGCGCAGGATGGGAATTTGCAAACGTTGTCAGAATTGGATGACTGTCTTGATTTACAAACGAACAGTTTGCCAATTTGCGGAATCGTTCGTTGAAGGCGGTTCCATCCATTACGCATTCGATGAGGCAATGACTGTGGAAACTGAACCCAAGGGCGAGGAGTCGGAATTCTGCTGTCCGACTTGTGGCATGACTCTCGCGTCGAATGAGGAAGGTGCTGTCGCCATACTCACAGCGTTTCCTATGACTGAGGAGACTATGTCCTGAATGACGAGCTGCGTAATTTGTTTCACTGTCCTGGAATATCCTGCATAGCAGCCCGTGATGAACTCTGAAATGGTGCAAAGACCAAAGTGGCAGATCGACGAGATTCTTGAATCCCTGGTCGCTGAAGAAATTCGGGTCTCCGCCGCGCGCTTCTCTCCGAACAGCCGGGATGGCCAGGTGGAGCCTTGGATTGAGGCTGAAAACCTAATTCTCCCAGACAATTCCCGCGTGGATGGTCTTCCAGTTTATTTCGAGGGCAAACTGAACCGGTTCATGCGGACGGTCGGTGTCGTTTACGTCATGCTTGATGCGCTTGCTCATACAGAACGGTCTAGCGAAGGCATCGCTCACTTTCGAGGCTCGACGGCCGTGATTTTGAGAGGACCAGCAACGGTCCAACTTGCTTGGCCGTTCAGTGTGGAAAGGCTTCCGCGTGACTCCGCGAACTACTGGAATGATCTGAGAGTTCCATGCGCTCAGTTCGTGCTTATGGATGGAAAATGACAACATGACTTTGAAACATCTTTTCGGCTCATGGCGCTTTTGCTTTTATCTTCATTGCCGCACAGGGGCCAATTCGAGTCATTTCGTGGTTTGGCGAATGATGAATGATGCGCGCTTTGAGCACAGGAGAGAATGACTGAATTATGCAACTTGAATATCGAGCTTCGACTTCGATCCTGACGGAAGCCACTGGTTTCTTGGAGGGTTATACCCACACCATCAATCCGGCAATCGGATGTCTCTACGGTCGCGGAGCCTGCGGGAAACCGTGCTACGCTCAATTCTTGAATGCACACCTCTTCCGAAATCAGAACCGCGCATCCAACCCGTTGGGTGAATGGGGTACATATTTGATCGTAAAACAAAACGCAGTGCCCTTATTGGAGAACGAGTTCATGAAGGCCAGCCGCCGTGATCCCGCCCATCCTTTTCACATCAGCAAGTTGAAAATTTTCGCTTCGCCAGCAACCGAGCCTCTGCTTGCGCAGACTTTGGACATTTACCGCGGGTGGATCAATCTGGCTGCGCAGTATCCTATCAGAAAATGGGTCATCCAGACCCGGTCGCCGCTTATCCTGGCCGTTAAAGACGACATCGAACGATTGGGAAATAAATGTTGCATCAGTTTTACTCTTGAAACCGACAGCGACGCGGTTTTCACCGCGATCGCGCCAACCGGTTCTCCATTGCCCAGCCAGCGCCGCCGAGTTGTCGAAGAGCTGAAAACGTGGGACACGACCGTTTCTCTTGCCGTCAGCCCAGTGCTTCCTCTGGAGAACGTCGAAGGATTTGCCGACTGGATCGCAAACAGTGTTGACCACGCGCTGGTGGATACCTTTTTGGCTGGTGATGGCTCTTCGGGTGTCAGAACCGGCCGTCGCTCTAAAACCCCGGAAATTTTTACGGCTAACGGTTGGGATTGGCGGAATGAAACACAGGCGAAAAACTTGTTCCGCCTGCTTCAGGATAGAATGGGCAACAGGGTGAAGTGGTCGCAAGAGGGATTTATCTGCTTGGCCGAACTCGAGTGAGGTTTTAGGCCATATTGGGGCGGATTTGTTACGACCGGTGAAGGCGCATGGTGGCGTCGAGTGACCTGAGTGATTGCTGGCCACTCGTTCGCTCCGGTTTAGCTCCTACTGCTGGTGGACAAATCCACGTCCCATTTGCGGGACGATCAAATCCCATCTCCGAGCGATTTGTGATCTTCGCCGCTGGAACGGCCCTCCCGGAACAATCCGGGTCGCACTAGCTTACGATTTTACTTTTCGATGGCACGTCGGCTGCGGAGTTGCCTAAAGCAATCCAGCAACTATGCAGTTGCGCTGGCCAACTCGGGCGGAAACGAACAAGGCCGCCCGCTCAGTCCGCATTTTCACGGGCAGATGCGGGCCACGCTGGTTTTGTCTTCGGGAGCCTCCCAAACGCCGCCTCGTCTGAACATTATGGGAAACCTGCTTCAAGACCTCCGCTACGCCTTCCGCCAGTTGTTGAAGAACCCCGGTTTCACCTCCGTGGCCGTGCTCACGCTCACGCTGGGCATCGGGGCGAACACCGCGATCTTCAGCGTGGTTGATGTCGCCTTGTTGAAATGGCTGCCGGTCAGGAACCCAGAACAACTTTACCTCATCGCGCACGCCGGTCAGCGCGGCGTGACTGAGGTAAACAACTTTCCCTTCTTTGAGCACTTGCGCGATCAGAACCAATCTTTCGCCGGACTGCTGGCCTTCAACCCGAACCAATGGAAGGTGACGGTCAACGGTGAAACCGAGATCGTCGCCGGACAAGTGGTGACGGGCAACTATTTTTCTGCGCTGGGCGTGGACCCGCTGCTCGGCCGCGTCCTCACCCTTGAAGATGACAAGGTCCCCCAAGGGCACCCCGTCGCAGTGATCAGCTACGCCTATTGGCAACGCCGCTTCGGAAAAGACCCCGAGGTGTTGGGCAAGACCATCACGATCAATCTCACTCCCTTCACAATCATCGGGGTTACGCCTCCTGAGTTTTTCGGACTCCAGGTCGGACGCTCGGCTGAAATTTCTGTCCCCATGGCCATGCATTCTTTGGTTGGTAGCGGGGCTAAGTTGAGCGAGCGCAAATTCTGGTGGAATCTGCCGATCCTGGGCCGTTTGAAATCCGGCGTGAAACTTGAGCAGGCGCGGGGTGAGTTGGATCTTCTGCAACAACAGTTCTTGGCCGAATCTGGGATGAATCCGGATGGGCGCGGGAATTTCTTTGCCCGCGTCGAATTGATGCCCGCCCAGCGCGGCTTGGCCGAGTTGCGCAGACAGTTGTCCTCTCCGCTCCGAGTGCTGATGGGCATCGTCGGCATTGTGCTGTTGATTACCTGTGCCAATGTAGCCAATCTCCTGTTGGCGCGCGCGACGGTGCGGCAAAAAGAGATTTCTATCCGGCTGGCGGTCGGCGCAAGTCGGCTGCGGCTCATCCGACAACTGCTCACCGAGAGTCTGCTGCTGGCCTTGGTCGGTGGCGGCCTCGGTCTGCTGTTCGCGTACTGGGGCGCGCAGTTCCTGCTGGGTTTCATTCCGCCGCTGGGTGCTCCGCTGACTCTCCAGTTCAGCCCTGACGGGCGCGTCCTGGGTTTTACCACGGCCGTCTCGCTGCTGACTGGAATCCTGTTCGGCCTCGCGCCAGCCTGGCGGGCGACGCGAACCCAGTTGAATGACACCCTGAAAGACAAGATGCAAAATCTCAGCGGGGACAAGGCGCGTCTGGGATTTGGCAAGGCGCTCATCGTGTCGCAAATTGCGCTTTCCCTGTTGGTGCTGATCGGCGCCGGGCTGTTTGTGCGCAGTCTGCAAAAGCTGCGGCAAGTTGAGACAGGTTTCAACAACTGGGATCATATCCTGTTGTTTTCCATTGATTGTTACGGCACGACCTACAAAGGGCCAAAACTCTCCGCTCTACATGAAGAGTTGCTGGAAAAAATGAATGCCCTGCCGGGCGTTCGCTCGGCCAGCCTCTCAACTGCCACCCCCGTCCGTGGCGGTGTGGATGCGACGCGAATCTTCGTGTCGGAAGCGGAACCGCGTTCTGAGAATGAAGAGATCAGTGTCAGCGTAGTCGCACCGAGATATTTCGAGACGATGGGCATCCCACTGGTGGGAGGGCGCGACTTCGGCCCACAGGACGGGGAACAGTCGCCCAAGGTGGCGGTGGTCAGCGAGAGTGTGGCGCGGCACTACTTCCCGAATGAAGATCCATTGGGACGGCGCTTCAGTTTGACCAAGCAAGAGGCCAGTGAAGAGCGTGAAATTATCGGGGTGGTGAAGGATGCCAAGTTCGATAGTCCGCGGACAGGGAACACGCGGATCGTTTACCTTTCGCATCGGCAGGACTGGACGCGCCCATCTATCACCTTCGCCCTGCGCACAACTGGAGACCCAGCCGCTTTGATGACTTCAGTGCGACAGACGATTCAATCGGCTAAAAAGGATATTCCCGTGACCGGAATTAGGACCCTGTCCACCCAAATGAACGAGGTGCTGGCGCAAGAGCGATTGGTGGCCACACTCTCCGGCTTTTTCGGCTTGTTGGCCCTCTTGCTCGCGTGCCTTGGCCTCTACGGACTCATGGCTTATGCCGTCACTCGCCGCACAAATGAGATCGGCCTCCGCATGGCCCTCGGCGCACGGGGGCGAGATGTGCTCAAGTTGATCATGCGGGAAACAATGCTGCTGGTATTGCCGGGCGTGATGCTCGGGCTCGGTGCGGCAGTGACAACCACCCGGTTGATTTCCAGCTTGCTGTTTGGACTCAGCGCCACTGATCCGGTGACGCTGATCGCGGCGGCATTATTATTGATTGTCGTGGCGGCATTCGCGGGGTATCTGCCAGCCCACCGCGCAGCAAAGGTAAATCCGATGGAGGCGCTGCGATATGAATGATCTCAAATTTGCCGTCCGCCAACTGCTGAAGAACCCCGGCTTCACCGCCGTGGCCGTGCTCACGCTCGCGCTCGGCATCGGGGCGAACACGGGGATTTTCAGTGTCGTTTACGCAGTAGTCCTGCGGCCGCTGCCGTTTCCTGATTCTGAGCGACTTGTGACCATCTGGACGAGATCGCCGTTCTTTCGCGATGCGCGAGGCCCAATGGCCGCGGCAAATCACCGGGATCTGGTGGCCCAAAACACGGTTTTCGAGGACATTGCGATCCTGCGGGAGTTTCCGCCGGCGAATTACAATCTTACGGGAGAGGGCGATCCCGAGAGGCTTCAAGGGGCGCGCATCGCGGCGAACCTCTTGCCGATGCTTGGGGTGAGGCCTGCTCTGGGCCGGCGTTTCACGGACGAAGAGACCAAGCCGGGGCAAGATGGGGTTGTCCTCCTGAGCCACGGGTTGTGGCAGCGGCGATTCGCGGGCGATCCAGGCATCGTCGGGAAAACGATCCGTCTCGACGCGGCTCCGCACACGGTCGTCGGAGTGATGGGGCCGGAGTTTCAGTTTCCATCCCGCGAATTCCAGATTTG
>Ga0137368_10005906_pt1 | contig 12879 bp, 10 predicted proteins | sample SagtaG_13_FD_104917 | JGI IMG/M metagenome (GOLD analysis project Ga0137368, IMG submission 104917) | Vadose zone soil microbial communities from Sagehorn Ranch, Mendocino, California, USA - Sage1_L_100_16 metaG | ecosystem: Environmental > Terrestrial > Soil > Vadose zone | place: USA...
CTCCCTGCTCTGATGCGCGCGCAAAAAGCGCAATCGAAAGTTGCCCGTGTCAATTTCGACTGGACCGAAGTGGGCGACGTGATCGCAAAGGTTGAAGAGGAAATTCAGGAATTGAAACAGGCCGTCCTGGAACAAGATCGCAAATCGATCGAAGACGAAGCAGGCGATTTGCTCTTCGCAGTCGTCAATCTCGCACGGAAATGCAAACTCGATGCGGAAACCGCGTTGCAAGGTGCGACTGACAAATTCATCGCCCGTTTCAATCGATTAGAGAACGAATTGACCGCGCGTGGAAAAAAATTGGGCGACGTCGATCTTGCCGAGATGGATGCAATTTGGAACCAAATCAAAATGGCGAACGACCGATGACGAATGACGAAAGCCCCGAATGGTCAGCGTGATTCGTTAAATCGTTAGGTCGACCTTCGGGTTCAACGTTTCAACGATTCAACGCCCGAACCATTTGTCATTCGTCATTTAACGGCGATATTCCTCGCCCCGATGAATCTTCTCATCAATTTGCTGTCTGTGTTTTTTGTTCTGGTCGCCCTGATCATGGTGCTCGTGATCTTAATGCAACGTCCAAAAAGCGAAGGCTTGGGCGCCGCATTTGGCGGAGGTGTCACGGAAAACATTTTCGGCGCACAAACCACGAACGTGCTGGTGAAATTCACGACCTGGCTGGCTGGCATTTTCTTCGCGCTCACGCTTGCGTTGTCAATCTTGTATGCGCATCGGGGTACTGGCGGGGAGAGCGCGTTCCGGCGTGAGCTGATGAAACAGCAAGCTGCACCGGCAACTTCTCCCGCCCCGGCCGCAGCTCAACCTTCACCCGTTTCTTCTCCAGCGCCCAATTCCGGCGCTGGCGCTTTGCCTGAGGGCACTGCAACCCCGCACACCTCGCCGACGGCGCAAACTTCTCCGCCATAGAAGCCATAGTCGTCGCGATACAGCGCCGGGCTCAGCGTCCCCTGCTACTGTTACGCGGTGACGTCGATGAAAGGCGGCCGAGTGCGCGCAACAGCGAGTATTGGGCTTTATCGTAATCGGTAACGATGTTGAGATAATCGTTTCGAACGCGCGACAAATCCTGTTCGGCTTGGATCGTCTCAAGGACGATGCCGACTCCAAATTCTTTCCGCTCTTGTCCCAGGCGCAAAGCTTCTTCCGCATCGGAAAGCGATTGTTTTGCTGTCGCGATCTGGTCGGCGAGCGACTGAACACGAGCCCGGCTGGTGACGACTTCGTTCGCAACTTGATCCGTCACCTTATCAGCAGCGAGTGCGGCGCCTCGCAGGCGCGCTTCGCGGGCGTGAATGTTTCCGAAATCGAAGAGGCCGCCCGGTCCGACGCGCCATGTCAGGAGCGCCGCGTAGTCCTCTGATTCGCCGAAGTGTCCGGTCTCGCCGTCCATTCCGCCACCCAACCCGCCGAAAAACGCCTCGCCGCCCACAGTTGGAATAAGCGGACCGTAAATTGCGCCGTTCTTGGCGTGCTCAGCGGCACTGATGAGCGCGGCGTTTCGTCGTGTCTCGGGTCGCGCCGCCAAAGCTTGCGAAAGAAGATCGCCGACTGTCTCTTTCGCAGAGACAAGCGATAGTGGAACCACGCTCGCATCGCGTGGCGTCAGCTGGACCGTTGGATTGAGATGCAAAACCTGAACCAGCTTCGCGGAAGCGAGGCGCACATTTTCTTCCGCTCGACGCAGCGCGATCTCATCATGCTGCTGTTGCACTTTGACCCGGAGCGCATCGCCTTTGAATGCGATTCCGGCGCTGACCGCTCGGTCGATCTCTGCCGCATAAGCGCTCGATGTCTGCAATGCTTCCCGCGCAACACCTACCGCGCCGTGCGCCGCCGCGAGATCGAAATAACCGTGCGCGGCCACGAGGATTGTCTCCTGTTGCTGCGCATCGAAACCGTGTCGAGCAGCTTTGGTGAGTTGCTGCGCTTCGAGCGCCTTGAAAATTGCGTCGCCGAGATCCGTTTGCGCGGCAACGATCGCTCCCGGTGAGTAACTTTGTTTATGAACTTCCTCGATCAGGCCCTCAGTGTTCTGGATCAGATTATCGTGCCGGCGGTACGTGAAACCCGGCGCGAGCCACGGAAAAAATCGCTCGATTGCGCTCTCTTGCGCCGAATATGCTTCGGCCACTTTCTCCCGAGCAAGCTGCACATCAAGATTCCGCGCGCCTGCCAAGCGAAGGGCTGTCGCCAGATCGATCGTCAGCAATTCCGCACGTTCGGCCACGGCAGCGAACCGAACTAGCACGGCAAGGATCCCAACCACGAAACAAGCCCGCTTCATTTGCTTTCGGTCGCTCGAACTTTCTGTCCGTCCGTAACCGATTGTTTGCCAGCGACGATGACTGCGTCGCCCGGTCCGCATCCTTTAAGAATTTCCACGCTCACGCCGTCATCGAAGCCGCATTGCACCGCAACTTTCTGCGCTTTGTTGTCGCGCACGACGAACACGGAATTTTTGTTCTTTTCTGTGACAAGCGCTTCGGCGGGAATGAGAACGGCGTTTTCTTTTTTTTGCAGCTCGATCTCGACGCTGGCCCACATGCCGGGACGCAACACTAGATCGGGATTCGAAATTTCAATTTCCGTCGCCATCGTTTTTGTCGATTCATCCAGCGCGTAGGAAAAGCGCGTAATCGTGCCCTGAAATGTGCGGCCGGGCAGTTCGTTTACGGTCACTTTCACCGGTAAATCTTTCTTCACGAACGGTGCCTCCGTGTCTGGGATGGCCACGTCGATGCGCACGGTGCTGAAGTCCATTAGCGTCACCACGGCTGCGCTTTTGGACGTGCTGCTCGACGTGGGCGCCGGAATCAGCGCGCCCGGATCGACCCAGCGCTTCGTAATCACGCCGGAAAACGGCGCAGTGATCTTTGCATAGTCGAGCAATGTCTCGATCCGCTGGACACCCGCACGCGCAACACCGGCTTTCGCCTTCGCTGCATCCACGGTTTGCGGCATGACCAAATCCGAAGCCTTTTTCTGCGCTTCAGTCACGCGTTTGTAATCGAGCTGTGCCGCTTCTGCCTCGGCCTTGGCCTTGACCAGGTCCGCCAGCATCTCGGGTGCTTCGATCTCGGCGAGCAGATCGCCTTCTTTCACGCTATCGCCCTTGTCCACGTTGATCGATTTCAAATAACCGGCGACCTTGGCGTAGAGCGTGGCCTGCTGGTAGGCCAAGACGTTTCCAGGGAGCGTGATTTTGCGAACAATCTCGCCGCGTTTCGGATGAATTGTTTGCACCGGCGTGCCCGGGGCTTCTGCGCCGCGAAACCATTTGCAGCCGCTCAGCACAGCGAGCACAGCTACAAGCACCGCAACGGAGCGAAGGTTTTTCATGAAACCGCGATCGCTTTCTCGCGTTTGAACAAGACGTAGAGGATCGGCACAACGAAGAGCACCAGCACAAGCGCAGCAAGAATTCCGCCGACAACCGCGCGCGCCAGCGGGATGTTTGCGCCGCCGAAAATCGCCATCGGCGTGAGACCGAGGACGGCGGCGATGCCGGTCATCAAAATCGGGCGCAACCGGATCGCAGCGGCTTCGGCAATCGCATCGCGCGGAGTTTTGCGCTCATTTTTTTTGGCGGCTTCCGCCAGAATGCGGTTGGCGAAATCGACCATCAGCACGCTGAAACTCACCACGATGCCGACCATCATGATGATGCCCATCATTGATTGAATGCTCAGATCAGTGTGAGTAAGAAAAAGCATCCACGCGACGCCAATCAAGCCGAGCGGAACGGCAAACATGACGATGAACGGATCGAGAAACGAACGAAACTCAACGATCATGACCAGGTACACGAGCACCACCGCCAGGAAAAAGCCGAAGCCGAGTGATTTGAATGATTCGCGCATTGTTTGCACTTCGCCGCGCATTTGAATGGCGTAGCCCTCGGGAACTTGTGCCCGGTCGTTTTTGATCTTGTCGATGTAACGCTCGATATCGCGTGCGACAGAGCCGACGTCGCGTCCCTGCACGTTGACGAAAACATCCGTCACGCGCGTAATGTTGAGATGATTGATTTCCGAATAGGCCGTGCCGCGTGAAAATTTTGCAACGGTGCGCAACGCCACCGGCGTCGCCTGATCTTTGCCCGTGACCGGGATGTCGAGGATCGTGTTGATCGATTGGATGTCGTTCTCGCGGTACTGCGCGCCGATGAAATAGTGGTTGCCGTTTTTCTCATCGATCCAGAATGAAGGGGCAAAATTGATCGAGCTGTTGAGCGCTGTGACGATGTTTTTGACGACTTCCTCCTGGGTTAGTCCCACCTGCGCGGCCTTGACGCGGTCCACGTCGATGTTGATTTGCGGCGCGTCGAGCCGCTGTTGAATGCGCACGTCCACAGCGCCCGGCACGGTCTGGGCGTAACGCTTAATCTTTTCCGCGATGTCGTGCGCCACTTCGAGCTTATTACCTTCGATCTGAATGTTGATCGGCGACGGCAAACCGCCATTGAGCGCGGCGCTCAACATTCCGCCGGTGTCGAAATTGAATTCGATGCCGGGAAATTGCTGCGGCAGTTTTTTGCGCAGTTCATCGACGTAGGAAAAAGTGGAGCGCGCGTGATGCTGGGCGAGCTGCACAAGAACGAACGCGTCCTGTGGTCCCGAGTTCGGCGTGTACGCCGCAGGCCAATCCAGCAGGACGCCGATATTTGAGATGACCATCTTGCGTTCCCTTTCCGGGACGACTGCGCCAATCGCCTTCTCGACTTGCGCGACGAGATCCTCGGTCTTCTCGACACGCAGCCCCGTGGTCGCGCGGAGTTTGATAGTAAACTGGCCGGCATCGCTTTGCGGGAAAAGTTCCGTGCCAATGAGTTTGAAAATAACCATCGACACGATGAACAAGGCAGCGGTGGCCGCCAGCACACGCGAGCGTAAACGCAAGACGCGATCAAGCGTGCGCGTGTAGTGGCGGCGCACGCGCTCGAACCAGCTTTCGCGCCCCTCTCCACTCTGCGCCTCACGCTGCTTGAAAAATTTCGCCGCGCAGACCGGCACGAACGTCGAAGCAAGCAGACGGCTGGTCCAAATCGCGAAGATGACCGCGCTCGCCAACGGCAAAAACAGGAACTTCCCGATCCCGCCCATGAAAACGATCGGGAAAAACACTACGCTGATCGTGATCGTAACAATCGTCAGGGGGCGCATTACTTCGCTTGCGCCAATGAGCGCGGCTTCGCGCGGCGATCTGCCCAGCTCCAACAGGCGTACACTGCTTTCCAAAACGACAATTGATTCGTCGATGAGAAGACCGATCACCACTGCGATGCCGCCGAGAGTCATGGCGTTAAGGGTTTGCGACGTAAAATACAAACCGATGAGTGAGCCCAGCACTGCCAGCGGCAACGCCATCAGCACGATACCAGTCGGTCGGACGCTTCTGAGAAAAATGAAAACCATTGCGGCGGCAAGCAGAAACCCGAGCGCAGCTTCTTGGACGAGATTGCGAATGACCTGACGCACGTAAACCGATTGGTCCATGACTACGTCCAGATTGATGCCCTTGATCCGCTCGAGGATTGGCTTGAGCTGCGCCTTGATTCCCTCGACCACTGCGATCGTGTTCGCGCCCGGCTGCCGATAAATCGGGATGTACACCTGCCGTTTCCCCTCGACGCGCACGATATTAGTTTGGATTTGGTGCGAGTCTTCGACCTTTGCCACGTCGCGAATGTAAGTCGGCGGCCCGTTGCCGACGCGCAGCGGCAGATCGTTGAGCTGCGCTACGGCCGGCACCATGCCATTGGCGTTGATCTGATAATCGAGCGCCCCGAATTTCGCATTGCCCGTCGGGATCATCACGTTGAAGTCGCGGACGGCGTTGATAACATCCAGTGGCGACAGGCCGCGCGCTTGCGCTTTCAGTGGATCGACATACGCGAGAATGCGTCGCAATCTGCCGCCGTAAACCGCAGGGGCGATTACGCCGGTGATCGATTGCAGACGATTCCGCAGATCGAAATACGCAACGTCGTAAAGTTTCGTTTCATCGAACTGCGGACTCGACACGCTGATTAAACAAAGCGGAATTGTCGCGGTCGGATCGAATGGCATTACCATTGGCGGGATCGTGCCGGGCGGCAGGTAAAACAGATCGCTCATGGCGAGCGACGTGACCTGTGACATGGCCGTATTTGGATCGATATCGTCGCGAAAGAAATCTTTCACCACGCTCACGCCAACCATCGACTTCGCTTCCTGCCGGGCGATGCCGTTAGACTGACCGGTCCATCGTTCCAGCCGCGTAGTGATGTCTTTTTCCATGACCTCCGCCGGCATACCCGGATAAAACGTGACGATCTGGACCGCCGGCGTTTTGAACGTTGGCAAAATGTCCGTCGGCAATTTCGCGATCGCTGTCAGACCGATGACGAGAATCGCCAGCGCGAGAACGATAACGGCGTGCGGATTTCTGAGCGCAGCTTTAACCATCGGCTGTTGCTCAAATAAAGCCGCGGCGGCTGCTGTTTATTACAAAAGAATCGCCGCAGCCTTAACCATCCGCTCGGCGCATAGCTCTCAACAAATCCTCGAGCACGGGCCGTGGTTCATCGCCGACGACGCAGACCACGTGATCGTCGATAAAGCGCGCGGCGAATTGGTAGCGACCGGAACGGCTGCAAGCGATCGGATCGCCGGATTCCAGTTTTCGTTTCGTCTGTGGAAAATGATCGAGCTCACTCTTTCTGAAGACGATCATCGACACGGGTGTCTCGGCGCAGCGACCGAGGATTAACGCGACCGGAACGCCTTCAACATGGCACAGACGTGCGCCGCTTGAAGTAAATGCTGGTTCGGAAGGCCGGTACGCAAACGCGCCAGCGTCGAGCCGTCCGCCGAATTGCTGCGCGATTTTTTCCGGCACCGCGCCGCTAAACTCTGGCGCGGTGATTTGATGGACATAGGCGCTGTGGCATTCCTCGACCGCGTTTGCAAGATCGAGAGTCCGCGACCTCGTCAAAAAAGTGACGCTTGCAGCGATCACGAGCGAAGCAGCCAACGCGAGCGGCCAAAGCGCCTTTAGCCTATGACCGCGAGAGGGCGCAATCTGCGCCTCGATACTGTCCCAGAGCCTGCGCGTCGGCTGGCTGCCGCGCAAAAATCGGCCCAGACGCTGGTCGAATTTTTTCTCCGCTTCGAACAAACCGGCACACTCCGCGCATGATTCGAGATGTTGCTCGACTTCGAAACTATCTTTCGAATCGAGCTCAGAATCGAGATAGAGCCACACGAATTTTCTGGCTTCGGCGCACTTCATAGCGATGCCTTCCTTCGTGCGCGCAAAATTGCATTGCGCATTTTTTGCCGAGCGCGGGAGAGATTTCCCATCACGCTGCCGAGTGGAATACCGAGGCATTCGCTGATTTCGCGATAACGCAGGTCGCCGATCGCGCGTTTGAGCAGGACCGCGCGCTCGGAGTCGTTCAAACTTTGCAAGGCGGCGAGCAACTCTTCATCGAGCGCGTCGGCCAGCGTTTCCCATGAGATTGGCGCTTCCGTGGCGAAGTCGAGACCAGCGAATTCCTCCATCTCCTCCGGCTCTACAGCGATCTCGAACTGCGCGACACGCCCGCGCTTGCGATTGATTGTGAAAATTTCGTTCGTCAGAATCTTGAACATCCACGCGCGAAAACTGGTGTCATCATGATAACGGTCGAATGCGCGAAAGGCACGCAGCACAGCGTTTTGCAAAGCGTCTTCGCAATCGCGCCGGTCAAAGACCATTCGACGGGAATAATTTTCCAGATCGCGCTCAATCGGCCGGAGCAGATCTAAAAAGCGATCCCTTTGTTTGTCGCGAGCCATCCAAGTGATATCGATCCTAGTTAAATAAAGTCGCGCCGGGCGCGGTTTATTACAAATCGCTCAGCAGTTATCTCGCGTGGCGCTGAGGTGTTTGGAACGCTTGCATTGCGCGTGTCGCAAAGACACGGCTACAGCTATCTGCCGAGGGGTCAGCCGCGCCCGCAGTAAAGTTTCCGAATCGTCACTTCTTCGTCATACGCCTGTAACAATCGGTCTCTAGCCTCCACGCGTTCACTTAACCGCGTCCCCCCCAGGCAAACCGAAAAATCATCACATTAAGGAGAAACGAATGTTCACAAGAAAAACCATGTTACGCGCAGCCGGAGTGAGTCTGGCTGCAATTCTTTCACTGGCGGCGCAGCCGCTAAAAGCTCAAGGATCCGATGCCGAGCGGCTACAAAAACTCGAACAGGCCGTAAGCCAGCTACAAAAGCGCAATGCCGAGCTTGAACAGGAGGTTTCGGGATTAAAGAAGCGCACTGCATGGGCGCCTGCGCTTGGCCCGGAAGGCAAAACCAAGACGGAAGTGACTAGCGACGGAAAAACGTACGTCGAAAAGGTCGTCGAAGAGAAACCGCCGATTTACGTCCAGCAGCGCGGATCGGAATTAAAGTTGGTGCTGGGCGGATTCATTCAGGTGAATTTTGAGGATGGCGATGTCTCCGCGTTCGAAGGCCGGTTTGGTCAGACTGCGCTAAAGGATCGTTTCCGCTTGCGTCGGGCACGAATCAATATGACTGGCGATTTTGCGGAGCAATTCGATTTCAAAATCGAAGGCGACTTTGGCCAGGGCGACGGCATTAATTCCAGCCGCACGGCGTTTTCGGGCACCGATATTTTCGTCAATTGGCATCAATTACCATGGGCGCAGATCAAAGTTGGTCAATGGAAAGCGCCCTTCGGATTGGAGCAGCTGACTCCGGACACTTCCTTGTACATCATCGAGCGCAGTTTGCCTACCGGCGCAATCACGCCGGAGCGGCAGCTTGGCGCGCAGCTCTGGGGTAAACCATTCGCCAGCATCTGGCCTGACCAGAAAGACCTGTTGACCTATTACGCTGGCATCTTTAACGGGAACGGCCGCAACATCAGCAATAACGATAACAACAACTTCATGTATGTTGGCCGCTTGGAGTCCACTTTGTTCAAAGACATGTTCGGCAAGGATTCTTTTCTCAAACTCGGCGCCGACATTCTCAACAGCCGAGACGATACTGGCGTAAATATCTCACAGACGTTGACTCTCCTGGTTAACGCTGACGGTTCGCTCTCGCCCTTTGTTCTGCCGGAAGCCGCTGAGCGAACGGCGTGGAGCGCCGACGCGTGGCTCAGGCTCGGGCGGTTTGACCTAATCGGTGAGTTTCTTCAGGAAAGAGTCCAACCTCGCACGGTCCCTGGTGTGGCTCCTGCCTTTTCCAAGTTCACGACGGATGGATTCTATGTTGAAGGCGCTTATTACTTGATCCCGAAGAAGCTTCAAGCTGCGGTACAGTGGCAGCATTTAAACCCCGGACAAAAAGGAGACGACGGCATTAGCTCCATTACCGCTGGCCTCAATTACTACATTCACGGCGACGACCTGAAGCTCATGGTCGACTACATTCATACCTGGTCGGATTTCCGCGAAGCGAATCCGGAGTTTGGCGATGATCAATTCGACGAAGTCATCGGGCGCGTGCAGGTAATGTTTTAAACGGCATCTCCAACTACGTGGCACGATCTGCTTAGGTTAATCAAAGCCCGCCGGGAGAGCCACCCGGCGGGCTTTTCACTATACCGCAAACGCGGCTGGCGCATGAAACCAAAGGCGACGAAACATAAACGAGCTCCTCGCCCAAGGTCGCCAGAATCGTCGCCGGTGACCATGCTTGCATCGGAACTTCACGCACTACACCGCGATTTGCGCACGATTGCTAAGGCATACATCGCCCGTCTCGAAACCGATTTATTCGTCTGCCTCGCCGCGCTCCGGGCCTACGGCCCGATCGAACAAGTGCCTCGGGAAATGCTGCACCAGATCCGTGATCTGACGATCATCGTTCGCAATCGCAAATTGAAACCCGAAAAAGGCCGTCGCAAAGACTTGCGCAAAATCGACTCGCTGATCGGCGACTTGATTGCGACCTTAGGACAAAAAAATTGAGCGCCACATCTGGAGGACGAAGGCGCCACTATGTCCTCAGCAGTTTGAACGTGATCCTCGCCGCCAGTTCACCGGCCGCGCGGTCGAGGTAAAGCTGCTGCCAAATCATTTCGTTGTACGCGAATGTCAGGGCGTGATCAGAGCTGGTAATGCGGATCGCATCCGCCATCACTGAGGCGCTCATCGTGAGAATGATCGCCGGCAAAGTCGCGACTCCCATCCAATGCGTTCGGCAGTTACAGTTGTAGCCATCTGCCTGTAACAATCCTGTAACAATTCGCTTCTGGTTTAGCACGTGTTCGGATAGGCAGTTCGGACATCGAGCGGTTCTATCTACCTCTCGATCCAACCCATCAAACACGAAGGAGAAACTCATGTTGATCAAAAAAATTATCCTACGGGCAGCCGGCGCGAGTCTGGCTGCAGTTGCGTTGTTAACTGCGCAGCCGCTGCGCGCGCAGTCAGCCTCTGACACTGCGCGAATCGAAAAACTCGAGCGCGCGGTGGAAATGCTGGAAAAACAGAACGCCGAGCTGCAGGCGGAAATCAACAGCTTGAAGAAACCGACTGCGTCTGTGCCAGAGGGCAAATTGAAAACGAAAGTCACTTATGACGGAAAAACGTACGCGGAAACGGCGGTGGTCGAAGAAGAGAGAGCGCCGATTTACGTTCAGCAGCGAGGACCGGAGCTGAAACTGGTGCTGGGCGGATTCATTCAGATGAACTTCGAAGACGGCGACGTCTCTGCGTTCGAAGGCCGGTTTGGTCAGACTGCGCTAACGGACCGTTTTCGCCTGCGCCGGGCACGAATCAATCTGACCGGCGATTTTGCGGAGCAATTCGATTTCAAGATCGAGGGCGACTTCGAGCAGAGCGATGGCACTTCAGGCAATCGAACCGACTTTTCGGCAACAGACATTTGGCTTAACTGGCATCAGTTCCCCGAAGCACAAATCAAGATCGGCCAATATAAAGCGCCTTTTGGTCTGGAGCAGCTTACTTCATCGACTTTGTTGTACATCATCGAGCGCAGCCTGCCTACGGGCGCAATCACACCACAGCGACAAATTGGCATCGAACTTTGGGGAAAACCATTCGCCAGCGTCTGGCCTGAGCAGAAGGATTTGCTCACCTACTACGCGGGCATCTTCAACGGCAACGGGCGGAACATCAGCGTAAACGACAACAACAACTTCATGTATGTGGGCCGACTGGAGTTGATGCCGTTCAAAGGCAAGATGTTCGCTCAGCCTTCCAGTCTGAAACTTGGCGGCGACGTGCTCAATAGCCGCGATGACAAAGGAACAAATATCTCACAAACAGGAAATCTCTTTGTTAACTCCGATGGCTCCCTCTCGTCGTTCGTCCTGCCGGGCGCGGATGAAAGAACGGCCTGGAGCGTGGACGCCTGGCTAAACATCGGGCCCTTCGATCTGATTGCTGAATACCTTGGGGAATACGTAAACGGCCGCACCGTGGACGGAGTGCCTCCGGGGTTCGCCAATTTCACGACGAACGGATTCCAGATAACCTCAGGCTTTTTCCTGATCCCGAAAAAGTTTCAAGCTGCCGTTCAGTGGCAGTACTTGAATCCTGGGCAAAAGGGCAACGACGGGATCTACTCGATCACCGGTGGCTTGAACTACTATATTCACGGCGACGATCTCAAGCTGATGGTCAACTACATTCACACCTGGTCGGATTTCCGCGAAGCGAATCCTGAATTCGGCGATGATCAGTTCGATGAAGTCATTGGTCGTGTGCAGCTCATGTTCTAGCCGCGGCGGCTTTTGCCACACAAACGTAACAGTAATTCGTTTGCTCTGAGGCTCGTTGATTTCTACGCTCGCTTCTGACTGGGAATGCAGGCATCCACCTTTCCTCGGAGGGATTCGGCGCGGATTTTCGCCGCCCAGCAGCGTTTCTCATTTGGGAAATCCCCGGGGCAACTGTCGTCGCCGAGGCGTTATCGCACTGGGTGGATTTCCGACACGCACCTGGGCACGCGCGGCTGCAATGCCACAGCGCTGCTCGATTTCCTTCGAGAGAATGATTTCGAAACGCTCTACGTTGTGGGTGATCTGATCGATATCTGGTCGCTACGACGCGGAATTTATTGGCCGCAGCAACATAATGACGTCATCCAAAAAATTTTGCGCAAGGCCCGCAAGGGCACCCGTGTAATTTATATCCCGGGAAATCACGACGAACTAGTACAGAGCTTTCTCGGTGCATACGGAAACATCGACATTAAAGAGAACGCAATTCATGTGACAGCTTGCGGGGAACGTATCTTGATCATTCATGGCCATGAACTCGACGCGGTCGTGCAAAACGTGAAGTGGCTGGCATTTGCTGGTGACGTTGGTTATCAATTTTTGCTCTCGCTGAATCCGCTCATCAATTTCGTCAGACGGCGTTTCGGTCTCGGGTACTGGTCGCTTAGCGCGTATGCGAAGCGGCGGGTGAAAGACGCCGTCAGCTTCATCGGCAAATTCGAGGCTGCTGTCGCGCATTATGCGGAACGTTATCACGTGGATGCCGTTCTATGCGGCCACATCCATAGCCCGGCCATTCGGGAGTTCGGCAAAGTCACGTACTATAACTGCGGTGACTGGGTAGAGAGTTGTTCGGCACTTGTTGAGAGGGAGGACGGCATCCTCTCGCTGATTAATTACGATCCATTTGTAGCGAGCCAGTCAACTGGAAACCGGATGGTCGTTCCGCCGCAGCGCGGAGAGAGCATGCTGGCTGGTTGAACCGATGAAGCGCTCGGATTCTTGTCACCACTTCAACGCTTTAACTATTTAACGGATCACGCGGGCTTGGCCCGTTGTTACTGGATCGTCACGCCATTTTGACAATTCGTAACCTGACGCATTGCACGGACAG
>Ga0137368_10005911_pt1 | contig 12871 bp, 10 predicted proteins | sample SagtaG_13_FD_104917 | JGI IMG/M metagenome (GOLD analysis project Ga0137368, IMG submission 104917) | Vadose zone soil microbial communities from Sagehorn Ranch, Mendocino, California, USA - Sage1_L_100_16 metaG | ecosystem: Environmental > Terrestrial > Soil > Vadose zone | place: USA...
AATCTTGCCCGACCGGACGCCAACGTATCGGAGAACTCGCTGGTCTGCACCGAGACAGCAGGAGAACTTCGAGCTGGCCTAGGGCTGCTTCGAGGCAGGGGTGGGGACAATCCTGGAACCGACGCCAACTTGCTCTCAGGCAGGCTCAGAGCACCGAGGCGCTGGCCTTCGGTGACTTCCGGGTCGCTTTGGCCAGCCTCGACCGCGCGCTCGGCCGCCGCTAACAGTCAGTCGGTGGTGGTCGGCGCGCTGGAATCCTGGGCATACCCGCGACTATTGTACCTACGACTTTGGTCGTGGACTGACGGCGGCTTCCTGACCCGAGAGTCGCGTTATAATACGGCACTGTGATGAGCCGAGGTACCTCGCGCGTGCCCGCGGTACGGGGGAAACGCGCCGACTGGCGAGAGCGCGTCATTCTGCTCGGTCTCGTTTCGGTCGTGGTGGGAGTCGCGGTCGGTGCCCATCTCTATGGCCGAGGCAACGGCAGCCAAACCGGCTTCCGCACTGTCAAGGTCGAGCGCGGTTCCCTGACGGCCACCGTCGCCACCACCGGCACTCTGAACGCCGTGGTCACGGTCCAGGTGGGCACCCAGATTTCGGGTCAGATCAAAGAACTGCTCGCCGATTTCAACTCGCGGGTCATTAAGGGCCAGCTCATCGCGCGGATCGACCCTGCCATCTTCGAGACCAAGGTGGTTCAGGCCCAAGCCGACGTGGAGGCGGCTGAGGCCAACGTACTGATCCAGCGCGCCCAGGTGGCGCGTGCCCGCGCCGACGTGGAGAACGCTCGGGCCGCTCTGACTTCGGCGCAAGCCCAAACGGCCAAGGCCGAGGTTGCCTTACTCGATGCCAAGCGCGATCTGGATCGCAAGAACGCGCTGGCCAGCAGGCGACTGATTGCGCAAAGTGACAGAGACATCTCCCAAGGCATTCACGACGCGGCGGTGGCGCAGATCGCAACCAACCGAGCGCAGGAAGAAGCGTTCGCGTCGGCGATACGCTCGGCTCAGGCTCAACTGGAGGTGACCCAGGCCCAGCTCAAGTCGGCACACGCCAACGTCCGTCAAAAGCAGGGCGCCCTTCAGCAGGCCATCGTCGATCTTAGCCATACCGTGATTCATTCCCCGGTCAATGGCTTGGTCATCTCTCGTGACGTCGCCCTCGGCCAGACGGTGGCCGCCAGCCTCTCCTCCCCAACCCTCTACACCATAGCCCAAGACCTGACGAAGATGCAGGTGGACACGAATGTCGACGAGGCCGACATCGGACGTATCCGGGAAGGCCAGCAGGCGACCTTCACCGTGGATTCCTTCCGCGGCGAGGTCTTTCAGGGGGTGGTGACCGAGGTCCGGAAAGCGCCAAAAGTTGTCCAGAACGTCGTCACCTATAATGTCGTGATCGCGTTCAACAACTCGGACCAGAAGCTGCTGCCCGGACTGACGGCGAACACCCGTATCGTCGTGGACAACCGGTCCAATGCCCTCAAGGTGCCCAACGCGGCACTTCGCTTTCGTCCGTCTTCGGAGGCCGCCGCCGCGACCTCAGCGGCAGACGCCCCCCAGCCGAGCAGCGTGACTAGCGTCGAGTCCGTGGAAAAGACGAGGGAGCTTCTCTCGCACGAGCTCAAGCTCACCGAGGGCCAGCAGAAAGCCTTGGACCCGATATTGGAGGAACGGCGTCAGCAACTCGTTGGGGTGGAGCGTCTGCCTCCTGCCCAACGCCGTTCGGCCGCCCTACGCATCCGCGACGAGGCCAGAGTCAAGATGCGCGCCCTGCTGACGGCGGAACAGCAGAGTCGGTACGACCAGCTCCCGATAGGTGTGCCGACTGGTTCCTCTTCCGGTGGACGGCCAGGGACCGTATGGGTTCTCGATGAGCAGGGCAAGTTGCGCGGGGTCGCACTGCGCCTCGGCGTCACCGATGGGGGCTTCACAGAGATCCTGGATGGTGACCTCAAGGAAGGTCGAGAGGTCATCCTGGGCACGTCCTCCTCCCCGTCGGCCTCTCTCCCGCCCTCGTCTCCGACGCCAAGTTCGGGCCCACGCCCCGGGGCGTCCGCAGTCAGGCCGGCCCCGACGGTATCAGCGACACCCGCGCCTGAGTTGGTGCAGGTCGCGCCCCCGAAGTCGGTGTCAGCGGCGTCCGCGCCTGAGTTGGTGCAGGTCGCGCCCACGAAGTCGAGCACTCCAGCCAGCAAAACGCGCCCGAAGGCCCGAATCAAGCCGACTACGCCTGCGGTGGGGACCGCGTCAGCTTCGGCGCCACCGACTGCCGAGCGTAGGGAGCAGCCGGGGACGACGCCAGCTCAAGCGCTCGCGCGGGAGCGGCAGTCGAACGACGCGGACGATTCCCGCATCGTCATCGACTGGCTGTTTAATCGCTTGTCAGTGAGCGGACGATAACAGCAAGACTCGGAAACTGAAACTCTCCTATCCTTCATCTCGTGTAAATATCCTTCATCTCGTGTAAACCGGGAACGGGCTTAAGCACTTAGGGCTGGAGAGAGCACGTGAGCGACAACGGCAAAAGAGGCAACGACTCTTGCGGTGGGCTGTTCGGCTGCGGCGGCGAGGACGCGGTGAGTACATGGTGGGGACCGACGTCGTGGGCCACGCCCTGACGCCCGCGCTTGTAGTCGTCTCCGTCGGCATCGCGCTGCGGGCGCTGCGGGTGAACGCGCTTCGCAGCGTTCTCACGACGCTGGGAATTATCATCGGGGTGGGTGCGGTGATCGCCCTGGTCTCGGTCGGAGCCGGTGCTCAGGCGCGGGTGGCCGAGCAGCTCAAAAGGCTGGGTTCCAATCTCGTGTACATCAGTCCGGGCAGCCTGTCCTCGGGCGGCGTCCGGCTCGGGTATGGGACGCGGCCCACAATCACCGTGGACGACGCGACGGCGATCTCCCGAGAGATTCCGTCCGTTCTCGCGGCAGCGCCGTCCGTCTGGACTTCCAGCCAGGTGGTCTATGGAAACATGAACTGGTCGGCGACCGTCCAGGGAACCACTCCCGCGTTCGAGGACGTACGCGACTGGCACGTCGTCGCCGGCGCGTATTTCACCGACGACGACGTCGAGGCAGCCACCAAGGTGGCTCTTCTCGGCCAGACGATCGCCGGCAATCTCTTCGGGGCCGATGATCCAGTCGGCCAGGTCATCCGCATCGCCCACATCCCCTTCACCGTCCTCGGCGTCCTGGAGCGGAAAGGTCAGAACGCTCGAGGTCAAGACCAGGACGACGGCGTCCTCATTCCCATCACGACGGCCCTGACGAGAGTGATGGGGCCGGGAGGGCCGCAAGGGGGAGCTGTGAACGGCATCACGGTTAAGGTCAGGGAGGGCGAGGATGTCAAAGCCATCGAGGGTCAGATCCGGCCGCTCTTGAGGCAACGGCACAACCTGCAGGCGTTTCAGGACGACGACTTTCGGGTTCGGAACCTCTCTGAGATGCTGCAGGCTGAAGAGGAGTCGACGAGGACCCTCACGATCTTGCTGGGAGCGATCGCCTCAGTGTCGCTCATCGTCGGTGGTATCGGCATCATGAACATCATGCTCGTCTCGGTGACGGAGCGAACACGCGAGATCGGTCTCCGCATGGCCGTGGGCGCCCGAAGCAGGGAGATCCTCACCCAATTCCTGGTGGAGGCGGTCGCCCTTGCCCTCATCGGCGGTCTCATCGGCATTGCGTTAGGCGTCGGGTGCTCCTACGCCATCGCTCACCTATCGAAGTGGCAGACGCTGATCGACGTCCGGGCGATCGTGCTCGCGTTCGGCTTCGCCGCAATGGTGGGACTGTTCTTCGGCCTCTATCCGGCTCGCAAGGCGGCGAGGCTCGATCCGATCGAGGCGCTTCGCTACGAGTGACTGCATGACGACGATGCGGATTCCCAGAATTTTTCATTGGATCTGGTTCGGGAGTAATCCGTTGCCCGAGCAGTACCGGCGCTGGATTGACGGTTGGCTCGACCTGCATTCCGGCTGGAAGCACGTTCTGTGGACGGACGCCAATCGCCCCACCCTCATCAACGAAGCGCAGTTCCTGGCCGCCGATAACTTCGCCGAGATGGCCGACATCGGTCGTTACGAGGTTGTCTATCGCTTCGGCGGGGTCTATGTCGATACGGACACGGAGTGCCTCCGCTCGATCGAGCCACTGCTCGCGGGAGCCGAGGCGTTCGCCGTCGAGGCTGGCGAATCGCACACGCTCAACTGCAGCCCCCTGGGCGCAATACCCGACCATCCCTGGCTGAAAGAGGTGATCGCCAGATTGCCACACGCCACGGCAACCGGCTGGGGAAACATGCACCGCACGGGCCCCAAATTCCTCACCGGTGTTACCCAGGGGCGATCGGACGTCATGATTTTCAGCAAGCAGCTGTTTGCCCCAGCTCCAGATCAAGTCGACCGTGCGACGGCTTACTCCATTCACCATAACGCCCGGAGCTGGGATGTCAGTGCGAAGGGGAGGCACGCCATCAAGCTGCGCGAGATGGTGAGCGAGGACATCGAGCCGGCCATCCCGCCAGGCTCCCTGTTCATTCTGGTGGCCAAGGGCCAAGAACTAGACGTGGGCGGCGGTCGCCGCTATCTCCCATTTCCTGAGCGTAACGGGGTATGGGGCGGGTATCCGGCCGATGACAACGCCGCTCTCGCCGAGCTGGAACGCTTACGACTTGCTGGAGCTCGCTTCATCGTATTTCCAGCTCCCATGTTTTTTTGGCTGGACCTCTATCCGGGACTGAAACACGTTCTGCAAGCAAAAGGCCGGGCTCTGGTAGCCCATGACCGAGCGCTGATATACGAATTATCGATATGCTGAAGATTCCACGGATATTCCATTGGCTCTGGTTCGGACCTCAACCGATCCCATTCCAGCATCAACACTGGATTGAGGGCTGGCTCAGGCTCCATCCTGCTTGGCAACACAGGATCTGGACGGATGTGAACCGTCCGACATTCACCAACGAGACTCAGTTCTTGGCGGCCGACAACTTTTCGCTGAAGGCCGACGTCGCTCGTTACGAATTTATCTACCTGCACGGAGGGATCTATCTCGATACCGACTACGAGTGCCTGCAATCGCTCGAGCCCTTACTCGAAGGCGTCGAGGCATTCATTGCGTCTGAAGAACCAGACTCGCTGAAGAAGCTCAATGCCGCCATCTTCGGCGCCACCGCCGGCCACCCATGGCTGGCCGAACTCATCGCGCGAGTGCCGCGAGCGATGGAAACTGGCTGGGGCAATCAGCATCAGGCGGGACCAATATTTGTCAGCTACGGAACCCTCGGGCGTCCCGACGTCACCATCTTCCCGGAGCGCCTCTTCCAGCAGCAGGAGCGCACGCCCTTTCCGGAAACCTATGCGAGACATCACGGCAGTGGCAGCTGGGTCCGGGCCGGACGCGCCAAGTTCGAGGAGAAGGTGCGGCAGTTTGTGAAGGAGGACATCGAGCGAGTCATTCCGCCGGAAGCGTGTTTTATTCTGGTCAACAAGGGCAGTTGTATGGAGACACCCGGCAGGCGCTCGGTACCCTTCCCGGAACGCAATGGGGAATGGGCAGGTTATCCGGTCGACGATGGGGCCGCGATCGCTGAGCTACAGCGCCTACGGAGCGGCGGTGCGGAATTCATCGTGTTTTCCGCGCCGATGTTCTATTGGCTCGACAGCTACCCCGGCTTCAGGGATTACCTGTCTACCCAGACGCGCTGCGCTCACTCGAACGACCGTGCACTGATCTTCGATTTACGAGCATGACCGGCATCCTGATCCCCAGGCTCTTTCATTGGATCTGGTTCGGTCCCAAACCTCTGCCCCCGCAGTATCGCTGCTGGATTGACGGCTGGCTCGAGCTTCATCCAGGGTGGGACCACCGGCTCTGGACCGACGCGAACCGACCGACCTTGATCAACGAGGCACAGTTCGAAGCCGCCACCTCATTCTCCCAGAAGGCGACTATCGCCCGCTACGAGCTAATCTACCGCTACGGTGGCGTCTATCTCGACACCGACACCGAGTGCCTCCGCGGCATCGAACCGTTGCTTGAGAGCGTACAGGCATTCGCGGTCAAGGGTGGGCCGCACACCATCGAAGCCAGCCCGATCGGCGCGGTGCCGGGGCATCCCTGGCTCGCGGAGGTGATCGCGCGGCTCCCGCGGGCGATGGAGACCGGCTGGGGGAACCTGCACCAGGCAGGGCCGATGTTCCTGACGGGCGTGACGAAGGGCCGCTCCGACGTGACCATATTGGGTCAGCAGCTGTTCGCGGCCATGCCGGTCGATGAAGCACAACGCTCGGAAGCGTACTCCATTCACCATGGCGAGCGCAGCTGGAGCGTCGCTTCCGACCAGCGCTACGAGGCGAAGCTGCGTCAAATGGTGAGCGAAGATATCGAGCCGATCGTCCCCCCAGGCGCGCTCTTCGTCCTCGTAGACAAAGGCAAGGGGGTCGTGGTTGGCGGGGGCCGCCGCTTCGTCCCCTTCCCGGAGCAGGATGGCCAGTGGGCAGGTTATCCGGTGGACGACGCTGCCGCGATCGCCGAGCTTGTGCGCCTCCGGCAGACCGGAGCGCAGTATATCGTTTTCCCCGCGCCTATGTTTTACTGGCTCGACGCGTATGCGGGCTTCCGAGACTACCTCTATGCGGAAACGCGCTGCGCTCTCTCCAACGAGCGCGTGCTCCTCTTCGATCTGAGAGACGATCGTGCGCGCCGGTAGGTTCACCCGAATCCCTGAACGAGCGGAGGACCTGGCTGTGCTCTGGAGTGAGGCGGCGCCTCTTACGCCAGAGACGATTCCGCCTTGGGGGGCTGGAGGCATCGCCCTTCGGTATCGCTACCTCGGCTCGGCGGCTGCGACGGGCCTGTCCGGGGTCGAGCGCGAGAGCCTCGTCGAGGAGCTCGAACTGCTCGAGCGGGCCGGGCTGGCGATCGACGTCGACGAGCGGGATCCGCACACGTATCGTCTCTACGCACCGGGGCCGGCGACGAGCGCAGTCTGGTCGATCGGGCTCCTCGTCGGCGATTCTCCCGTCGCGCTCAGCGATCCGCGCAACGTCAAGAACCCGGTCTTGACGAGCCGCGACGTGACCGATGTCCCGGCGGCCTACGTCGCCGATCCCTTCATCCTTAGGCGGGAGGGCGCCTGGTTCATGTTCTTCGAGATCATGAACTGGCGGCTCGGACGAGGGCAGATCGGGCTCGCAGAGAGTGCCGACGGGATCGACTGGAAGTATCGCTGCGTGGTCCTCACGGAGCCGTTCCACCTCAGCTATCCGTACGTCTTCGGGTGGAACGGCCGTTGCTACATGGTCCCCGAGAGCCGCCAGGCAGGGGCGGTGCGGCTCTACGAGGCGGTCGCGTTCCCCACCCTGTGGTCCCACGTAGCGACGCTGCTCGAAGGGGAGCACCTAGCGGACGCGTCGGTCGCTCGGCATCGCGACACGTGGTGGCTTTTCGTCGAGACGAGTTCGGGGGAGAGGAACGACACGCTCGGCCTCTACTACGCCGACGACCTCGCCGGGCCATGGGCGGAGCACCCACTAAGTCCGATCGTGCGAGGAGACTCAAGATTCGCCAGGCCGGCCGGGAGGGTGATCGGATTCGGCGACACGATCATCCGCTACGCGCAGGATTGCTCGTCCAGCTACGGTCGCGAGGTCTATGCCTTCGAGATCACCGAGCTGACACGAACACACTACGAGGAGCGGCGGATCAGCGCCGGCCCTATCCTTAGAGGATCCGGGGCCGATTGGAACGCCCAGGGGATGCACCATGTGGATCCCCATCCTCTGGAAGAGGGGCGGTGGCTCGCGTCCGTGGATGGCTGGACGATGGAATCGGGCTGGGCGGAGATTGGGGATCCCAAAGCGGACATGGAGCGCGGCCTGATCGCACGGGACATCGAGGGGACCGTCCCGCCGGGAGCGCTCTTCCTTCTCGTCGACAAGGGCCGAGGGCTTGTGACAACCGGCGGGCGCCACTGCCTCCCCTTCCCGGAAGAGGACGGCGGATGGGCGGGCTACCCGGCCGATGCCCACGCCGCAATCGTCGAGCTCGAGCGTCTCCGCGGTAAGGGGGCCGAGTTCATCGTGTTCCCGGCATCGATGCTCTACTGGCTCGACGCGTACCCCGACCTGGAACGCCACCTCTTCGACACGGCGCGCCGTGTCCTGAGCAATGACCGCGTGAGCATCTTCGATCTGCGTCGGGTAGCGCATAGGCTTCGGCATCTGATAACGATCTAACGTAAAGAGGGAATGGAGCAGATCTCGTTGGCAGAGCGCCCGCGGGTGGGAAGCTTCCGAGGATGCGGCCAGCCGCCAGCCGATCGATGATTGGCTCGCTCTCAGTGGGTCCTACGCCTTCGCGACGTCTGAGTGACGAGCCGGAGCGTCTGGCACGTGACTTGTCGGCTGGATCCATTTTCGCGTGTCATCTATTGACGTTCCTTTCCGTCGGTTGCTCGATGGGGAACGAGTTTTGCCCTCTGAAGCTCAAATTTCCGGATACTCATTCCTTTCGGTTGTAATTATGACCCTCACTTCGCGGAAGAAGATCGTAGTGCTGGGAATGATCAGCAAACATCGCGTCGCAGGTATGGCGTGGATCACCCTGCACTACCTCATCGGCCTTCAGCGGTTGGGCTATGAGGTCTACTACGTTGAACCCCAAGGTGGGTCGCCGAATGACAAGTCGGTGCGGGCAGCAGGCTGGATCGCGGGCATCATGCGGCGCTTTGGCTTCGGAGACCGATGGGCCTTTCGTGCCGTGTACGGGGATGGGCGTTGTTATGGCATGACGGAGCAGCAACTTCTGGATCTTTATCGGTCAGCTGCTCTGATCATCAACTTGCATGGCGCAGCCCAACCTACCGAAGAACTCTGCGCGACCGGCCGGTTGCTGTATCTGGAGACCGACCCTGTGGAAATGGAGATTAGGGTCCACGCAAAGGAGCAGGCCGCCATCGATCGTCTCTCGCCTCACTGCGCATTCTTCACGTGGGGCGAGAATTACGGGAATCAAGACTGCAGAGTGCCGCTCCCGAAGGGCGTCCATTTCAGACCCACGCGTCAGCCGGTCGTTATGGACCTATGGGAGCGCGACGGCCGTAGCGCGGGTGATGCCCTGACAACTGTCGGCAACTGGAGACAGCGCATTCGCGAGGTCGAATTTGAGGGCGAGATCTACTACTGGAGCAAGCACTATGAGTTCCTCAAGTTCATCGATCTCCCGTCCTACACCACCCAGCCATTCGAGTTGGCCTTGAGTAGATATAACGCTGATGAGCAGATGATGCTCGAGAGCAAGGGCTGGAGAGTAGTGCCGGCGCGAACCTTTTCCAGGGACATCGATGACTATCAACGCTACGTCGTCAGCTCGCGCGGTGAGTTTACGGTCGCGAAAGACCAGAACGTCCGGCTGCGAAGCGGATGGTTCAGCGACCGCAGCGCAACATACCTAGCGGCGGGACGGCCTGTCATTACTCAAGAAACAGGCTTCAGCAACATTTTGCCCACTGGCGAGGGATTGTTTGCGTTTGCTTCCATGGATGATGTCCTCGATGCAGTCGAGAGAATCAACGCGGACTACGATAAGCACTGCAGGGCCGCCTCCAGTCTGGCTCGAGAGTATTTCAGCCACGACGTCGTCCTTCCAAAATTGCTTACCGAGCTCGCGGTGTGACGCGAACCTCACGCTCACGGGATTCATCGCGCAATTCATTGAAGTGGTATTTGAGCCGGAGATCAGCGCCCGTGCCATGTGGCTCCGTCATAGATTGGATCGGGGAGGTTGCCGTCGATCGCTGCTCTTGGAACCTAAAGGCCCTTCTCGACTCCTAGGATAGGGTCAGACACAGGGTAGGGTTAGACAGCCAAGCCTCTCGCCAAGAGGATCCACGTCGAGCAGCAGGCGAATCGCGTTGAGGGACGCCGTCAGCTGGGATGGCAACGGCCCCGAGGGCACACGAATGACCACATTCAGCGGTCGCACGAGTTCTGGTACTCCCCGACCGGTGACCGTCAGACGGAGCTCGTCACGGCTCGGACTGTCCCAAAGCTTTCGTAGGCTGCTGGCGGCACGGTGAAAAAGTGACACGACGGTCGCCTGTGAGATTGGGATGACCTCTCTACGCTATCGACCTGGAAGCGTGCTCGCGGCCAGCCCCGTGTACCTCGGCTCGGAGCAGTTTTTCCCTGCTTTCCTGGAGGCATGGCGCCGACTCTCTTATCCTGCGGTCAAGTACTGTCTCGTCGAGAATAACGTTCCCGAATCCGTTCTTCCACGCTGGCTCGTCGGGTTCGACTGCATTCGGTGCCCCGGTGATCTCCACAGGGAACGGGTCGCGGCTAAAAGAAAGGGATCGCGCAACGAGTGGGAGACACTTACCGATGCTCAGAATCGGATCCGCAAGATCTTTCTCGAAGGCGATAGTGAATTTCTCTTCCTCAATGAGACAAGCCGACCCTGTCCAGCGGATCTCGTCGATCGTCTTGTCGCTTACCGTAAGGACGTGGTGGGCGCGGTGTACAAGTCTACCTATAACTCCGGGTTCTTCTGCGTGTACGATTTTGAAACCAAGACCGAGCGGAACGTGGTCGATCGCTATGCTTTGATCAACGAAAGCACGAAACTCGTGCGAGTGGGGGGTATAGGATTCGGTGCGATCCTGATTCATCGATCCGTGCTCGAGCAAGTCACGTTCCGGAGTGGCAAGCGCGCTGCGGACAGTTATTTCGCCGCGGATCTAGAGAGTCTCGGCATACCAATCTACGCGGCGCCGGTGACGGTGCCGAATCTCAAGATCGAGTGGAATGAGGTGGAGCGTCGCCGCTGGGAGCGCGACCGCCGAACTGTGATTGCATATGCACGCACCAACGTCCAAGAAATATCGGACAAGATCTACTCAGGCCGGGTCCGGCTGGCGATGCAGGCGATAGCCGGGCTCATTACTCCGAAAGACCGCTTCGTGCTGGTCGATCAAGACAAGTGGGACGGCCAGGAGATCGTGAAGGCGAGCCGTCGGTTTCACTTCCTGCACCGGAACGGGGCCTATGGCGGCCTTCCAGCCAACGACCAGGCCGCGATCCAAGAGGTCGAGCGGCTACGTGACGCCGGAGCACGTTTGATCGCCTTCGGCTGGCAGGCGTTCTGGTACCTGGACTACTACCCCGAGCTCGGCCGCTGGCTGCGGACGACGTTCCCGTGCGTTCTCTCCACTGAGGATGTGGTGGCGTTCGACCTCGGCCGATTGTCAAGCATTGACGAATCAGAGAAGTCGTAGGCTCAATGAAGATCGCCGCAAATAGGGTCGACATCTCACCGCGTCGCGCCTTCTTGTAGAGCCCTTTCGGATCTCGTTCCTCTGCCACCGCGAGCGGCGTGTCGACGAAGACATCGATGAACTCGGCGTCCTCGACAAGCCCGCGCGCCATCCGATGTTCGGATCGGAATGGCGAGATGAACGAGACAAGGACGATGAGACCGACATCGACCATGCGCTTGGCGACCTCGGCGACTCGGCGGATGTTCCCGACGCGGTCTTCTTCGGTGAAGCCGAGATCCCTCGATGATCTCCACGACACATCCTTGGTCCAACAGCGCTTCCGCGAGGTGCGAACCGACGAATCCGGCACCCCGGAGATCAGCGCCCTCGGCATATGCGCCCTCAGATTGGATGGCGACCGTTGCAGTCGATCGCCGTTTGCGGAAGTTAAAGGCCATTGTCGGCCCGGTCACGAGGGAAGGGTTAGGCACCCGAGCCCATCCCCCAGCGAATCCACGTCGAGTAGCAGACGGACCGTATCGATAGACGCCGTCATTCGAGATGGCAATTCGCCCCGGGGCGCACGCAGGAACACCTTCACCGGTCGCACACGCGGTGGCGCTCCACGCCCGCTGACCGAGAGACAGAGTTCGCCGTCATCCTCTTCCGCACACAAACGACGACTCACTACCCCCGCCAGTTCCCGCAAGTCAATCAGCCTCCGCGCGCCGGCCGCCTGCCAGCGCTCGAGCCAGCTTTCGATCCAGACCGGACCTTCCAGCGCCGGCTCTCGGTCGTGGAAATAGCCCACAACGGGCAGGCCGGCGTCGAACCACGCGGGGTCCGGCTTGTCCAGATAGGGGGCGCAAACATGCGTACTCCAGCAGAACCGATTCTCGTCTCTGATCGCGAGGTAGTAGCTACTCACCAGGTAGAGATCCAAGTCGAGCGCCCGCTCGAGCGCCTCGTCGGTCCACTCGTCGCCCGGACAGATGAGCGTCGTGGGACGGGCGCCGAAGTAGCGCTCGAGGCTCGCGACGCCGAGCGCGAGCGGGTGCTCCTCGCGAGGGCGGGCGGCAATGGTGTCCCGGGCCGGGCTTCCCAGCTCGCGGTACCACGCCTCCGAGCGGTAGCGGTCGGGGGCGCGCGCCCAAGAGAGCGTGTCCGGATGCATGTGGGTGTAGCCGTGGAGCTCGACGTCGGCCAACCCGGCGGCCCGCAACGACTGGATTCCCCGAAACTCGGCCTCGTAGTCGTGGAGCGTGCCCGGCGTATGGCCGCCGCGATCCCGGTACTTCACGAGTGGCGAAGGGTGCACGCGACCGGGAATCCGCGGCGCGACGTGGCCCGCTACCGCGAGATCCCCGCGCGCTGGATCGCCGTCGTCGACCCATCCGGGGGAGTAGCCGATCGAGAGGCGCCCCGAGCGGCGCGCCAGGCCGACCCCAATCGCGGCCCAGGCCTCTTCCCCGAGCTTCGGATAGTACCAGTCGCGGCTGTGGACGCTCTGCGCGCCCCCGGGATCGTCCATGCGCAGAACGAGCGTGTGCTCCAGGTCGAACCACGCGACCGGCGCCATCGCGCTCCAGATGAGCAGGTGCCGAAGAAGCGCG
>Ga0137368_10005916_pt1 | contig 12867 bp, 20 predicted proteins | sample SagtaG_13_FD_104917 | JGI IMG/M metagenome (GOLD analysis project Ga0137368, IMG submission 104917) | Vadose zone soil microbial communities from Sagehorn Ranch, Mendocino, California, USA - Sage1_L_100_16 metaG | ecosystem: Environmental > Terrestrial > Soil > Vadose zone | place: USA...
GATCGCTCTCCAGGCGCAGCAACAGATCGCCTCGTTCTTCGCCCTAGATGGCACGAACCAGAACCTCAACCCGTTCGATGGCACCCAGATCCTGGACCCGGACGGCGCAAGCCCGGTCTTCGAAGTGCCGATCGTTCCGCCGCTGCCCGAAGCGCTCAACTACTTCCCGTAACGTGGTGCGTCTTGTCACGAATCGCCCCCAATTCACAGAAAGGAGAAATCAGCCATGTCCACTGAACAAAACAAACAGCTCGTTCTGCGCTGGAGAGAGGAGTTGTAAAAAAAAACGTGAACCTCATCGATGAACTGCACGCCCCGGACTACGTCGGCCATTACAGTGGGATCCCTGGACCAATCCGCGGCCGCGAGGCGCTCAAACAACTGTTCGCCGCCTACCTCGCCGCCTTCGATATCCATGTGACGCCCGAGTTCCTGATCGCGGAGGGCGACATGGTGGCCGTTTACGATACCTTTCGGTTCAAGCACACCGGTACGTTTCAGGGGATCCCACCGACGGGGAAGGAAGCGATCTTAACCAGCACGGACATCTACCGCCGAGCAAGATTACCGAGACATCGCCGCAGTGGTTGATAGCATCGGCAGCCCTGTGTGTCTGCTCGGTCATTCGTCTGGCGCGCGCTACGCACTTCACGCAGCGCTACTGACACCGCATGTTCGCAAGTTGGTTCTGTATGACCCGCCGCCTCTCAGTGCGCCGCCGCCCGCAATTATGAATCAACTGCAAGCCTACGCTCTGACCGATGACCGCGAAGGTCTGCTCACGACATTCTTGCATGATATTGTGGGTGAGTCTGCTGACGCTATCGCTCAAATCCGCCAAGCGCCTTTCTGGAAGATGTGGCTACAGAACGCACAAACGATTCCCTTTGAGGTTCGCTCGTTTGGGGAATATGTATTCAACGCAGCTCAATTCAAGGCATTCAATATACCAACATTGCTTCTGCTTGGTAGCGAGAGTCCAGAAGTCATCAAACGACAAGTCGCCACAATCCATCAAGGTCTGCCTGATAGCCAAGTCGTCGTTTTGAATGGACAGGGGCATGGGGCGATGTACACTGCGTCTGACCTTTTCGTGAAAGAAGTTGTTGGTTTCTTGGCGAGTACGCAAAAAGCGAACTCAGCTTCACGCCATTAGCGGATTGGCAGTGGATGCTCCAAAGCGGGCTAGCGCTCCCGCATATTCGCTGTCTGTTCTCAGAATCCGCTGCCAGCTTGTCAGACTGCACACTTTCCTCAAAAAGCCCAAAGTCTCAAGCATTGACGCATAGCGCGCTCATGCGCTTCAGCAGAAGGCTCGAAAGGAAACCCATCATGTCTTATCTACTCCGGAGGTTGGCTCTAACGGTGATCCTTGCGGTGATTCCCGCCGGGCTGATCTTCGGCCTGGCCGGGCGCTGGGATTTGTGGAATGTCTGGACGTATGCTGGGATATTCGTCGTTTTGTTCTCGTTCCTGATCCTGGCGCTGTATCGCAAAAACCCCGATTCGTTGAAGGAACTAGTGAACCCACCCGCTCGTGGGCGCTTCGGGTTCTCGTTTACGTTTATTGCCCCTCTCGTGTTACTCATCTTGCATTGGAGCATCGCCGGGCTGGATCAGCGCTTTCACTGGTCGGATATTGTCCCGCTGGCGGGGCTGGTGGCCGGATTGGTGATCGTGGCTATCGGCTTCGGGCTGTTAACCTGGGCAGTGTTGGTCAATCCCTTCTATTCTGCCTCTGTTCGCATTCAAGAAGAGCGCGGGCAGCGGGTGATCAGCGCAGGGCCCTATGCCATCGTGCGGCATCCGGGTTATGCTGGCATCATACTGGGTTCTGTCGCGAGCGGAGTGGCACTCAATTCTCTGCTCTCGATCATTCCGATAGTGATAGAGGTGTCACGTCTTATCTATCGAATGATGATCGAGGATCGGATGCTGCACGATGAACTGGCCGGCTATGCTGATTACGCGGCGAAAGTCCGCTATCGCCTGATCCCTGGCATTTGGTAGACGCTCGCCGAGGTTGTGTTGGGTACTGAGCGGGCTAACACGGCGTTCTAGCCGAGGAGCTGGATCGAGGCGATTTTGGCAGTAGGAAGCAGTAAAAGTGTTATTCCAATCGATCAAATGAGTCCCTTCCAGCCGCCGGCTAAACGCCAGGCCGTTCGGCGATCAGCTCATCATTGCTGTACTCGATTGCATTGTGGGTTCTCTGGGAATTGCCAGGGTAATCCCGAGATGGAGTGGCCTTGCCATGTTTGTGCGCTCATTGCCACTAAGTAAAAAGTTTTATTTATACAGCCTCTATAAAGGATTTGCGTAGGCGTTTCTCTGGTGAAGATGTCACTAAGCCGGATTGGGTAATCCCTGAAAAGTATCAGATTGAATGGATTGCAGAGAAAGTTCGAGAGTTTCTTTTTGATGAATGTTATACTCCTGCATTTCGAGAAGCGCAGCAGAAACCATATCTTGGCTTTATCGTCGCAGGCTACTCTTCGGATGAAGCAATGGCCGAAGAATATCAGATAACAATCGTGAATGGCACTTGTGAAAAACCGCAATTTCTTAGCCTAAAAACGACGCTGGACTAACTTGGAACGGTGAACCTGAAGCAATAACACGCCTAGTGTTAGGGTTTTCGCCACATATAGCCGATGTATTAGTACAAAATCTTGGAGTTCCTGATGCCCAAGTAGGTCAAGCTATAGAGGTGTTTAAGCAGGCATTAACTGCCCCTTTAGTGATATCAGCTATGCCATTTCAAGATGCTATCGATCTCGCAGAATTCCTCGTGGAACTAACTATAAAGTTTTCTCGATTCGCACCCGGCGCACAGACTGTCGGTGGCCCTATTGAGATAGCAGCCGTCAGTAAGCATGAAGGGTTCAAGTGGATTAAACGAAAGCACTACTACCGCTCTGAGCTGAATCCATAGTTAAGGAGTCGAGCACATGAACACACTCCTGAGCACGAATACAGCGACTGAGGATATTACCGTGGAGAAGATAGAGCAGATCAAAGAGGCTGCGGCACCTACGCCACGGCTTAGACCTACAAAGACATACTCGACATCTGGGGTTACGGTTGCTCCTAAAGGTGAAGTACTTCGGCTGAAAATTACGCTACCTCCGAAGAGGAAGCCAAAATAGCGTAATTCTGATACCATAAGTTAGCGCCCCTGGTGATGAGCCAGGGGCATTTTGTTGCGAAACCTTCACCGTTTGACCGAATCCCTCCGATGCTGCACAGCGGTTGTCATGCAACACAAGGAAGGATTATGCAACGTCTTATTAAAGCCGCTGAGAATGTCATTGCCGCGATTGTGGGGCTCTTCCGCTGGTGGTTCGCTCAGATTGCACGTCAGAACACGTTGCGCGCTAAGGCCGTGGTTGCGTGCGTGGGGCTGCTGGCGCTGTGTGTCGTCTGCTCGGTTCCGGTCGCGCTCGTGAATGGCCCAAAGAAGCCGGCGGCCGTTGTTGCCAGTGTGCCGAGCGTGCGCCCGACGACGGTCGAGCAAGCTCCGCCGATGGCGTCCGCAACCACGAAGCCTACAAGCGTATCGCCGACAGACACGCCGTTGCCAACATCAACGCCTGAGCCGTCCACGGCCACGCCCGAGCCGATTACCAAACCCACGGCGGTACCGACAGAAAAACCGCAGCCGACCGCTGAGCCAGCGCCGCCACAGGCCATTGTTGCCACTGATCCGAATGCACATACGTTCAATGGAAAGACGGTTGATCCGCCGTGGTGGCCATGCACCAAAGGGCAAATAAAAGGCAGTCAAACCGGTAAATATCATGTTCCAGGTGGCCAGTTCTACGCCAGAACGTATGACAATGTGACCTGCTTTAACACGGCGGCTGAAGCTGAGGCTGCCGGGTTTGTAGCATCTCAGCGCTAGCATAACAGGCGGCGCCAGGAGAAGATCGCCACGACAATGCGCCCCTGGTGATGAGCCAGGGGCGGCGTGTGTTGTCTATCCCTTAACTGCCGCCCACCTCTCGCGCACGCCGCACCGTCGATACAGGTTCCAGAGCGCTGCAATGAACCAGCCGGGGCAAGAGTTCGCCGACGAAACGGACACCGTAGAATTCGTCAACAGGAAACACCTTGCCAATTGTCCCAATGCTACCGAGCGGCAGGCCAGCCAGCGGCTGGGTTGTCCGCACCCGATCGCCCACGTGAAACTGTGATGCCGTTGTCATAGCCTGCTCCTCCATAATCGCTGAATACCAGGGCGACGCGGCCGAGCGGCAGCAACGGGGCATACACATGGACTATGATACAGCGCTTCCTGCCGGACAACAGGAAAGACACCTCAACGCATTGTGACGATGGGACTACTCAAAGAACATGGGCACAGCAACGCCCCACCAGCACCAGGCCAGCGGGGCGGGCTGGGTTGTGATGAGGTCGCTGGTCATTATTGGTTCCCTTTACGATGTGTTACTTCTCTGCTGACCTTTTCATGGAGTTGTATGAGTGATGCGGCCAGTTCGTCAACCTCGTGATCGGCGAGGGTGCTAAGCGCTGTGCTAAGTTCTTCGGGATCCGGGTTGAGCATTGCATTCTCTGCAAGAGCCGCAAGTAAGCGCAGTACATCAGCAGGACTACGTACCCATGTGATTTCTTGGCCTGATTGCTTCCTTGCCGCTAGCATCGCAAGATCTTCCAAATCTCCAGACACGAGTTGATGCCCGAGTTCTGCAAGGATTGCCCTAGCATCCTTCACTTCTTGCTGCGTGTTATCATTCCTCATAGTTGCTCCAATTATTATGACAAGTCATTTACCTGTACTCAGGTTCGATAAGACTTCATTATCGTACCTTAGAAATGGTGAAAAGCAAAGCGCCCCGGTTGCCCAAGGCGCCCACAAAGAACATATGTGCTTTAGGTTAAGCGCTAGGTGTAACGTCATTTGGTGTGTTTGCCTGGAGAAGCTCTTGTATTCTTAGCGCGTTATCTATGAGCCGTTGAAATCGTAGGATCTCTTCATCACTGGCTTGTGTGAACCATGCGATCCAATCAGATCGTGTCTCGGCCGCACGTTCCTGGTCGGTCAATTCCTTTTCAGTTTCGATCGTTCCGTTGCCCCCGCAGGTTGAGCAATCCCCGGTAGCATCACATTGCGCAGCGAACATCAAACGCTTTGCTGTCTTTACCCGAACCGCCGCAGACGTAGCAGTTACCAGAGCCGTTACAATCCGGGCATTCCTCTTCTATCATCGTTGTACCTACCTCCTGATGCGATTGGGCGGCTCGCTGGTCAACCGCCCAGCTAGTATACTACGTTGTTTTATACCGTCCTGCGCATTTTGCGCGGGTTTCTGAGGCGCGGGACAGGTTGCGCAGGTGATACGCGGCCTGCCAGTCGTCGCTTGCACAATCGGGCCACCGCAGATCGCGCACTGTGACGACTTTGGCGTGGCTGGCCGCTCGGCCTTGCGTGCGACGTCGGCAGCTCGCCGGCACGCCTCGGAGCAATAGCACCGGCGTCGTCCTTTGGCCAGCTGGGCGATCGGCGCACCGCAGGCCAGGCAGGTTGACAGATTGCTCATAGAAGTCTCGTAGATAAAGAACGTCCTGCTGATCGGGCAGATCAGCAGGACGTTCCAGTTTTCTCATTTACCTACAGCTGCCAGGGCTTGGTCGACCGCTCCATTTGCCACTACTGCCTTCAGGCGCTGCCATCTCCGATCGAGGTCGTCAAGCCGATGGTTGAATGGATGATATGGATTGACGAACAGCCGCATCAGTGGCGGGCCGTGCGCAAGTGTGGGAGGGCTGGGACTTCGACCAGGGGCGCGCGATGTCAAGAGATTCGGCCCGAAAACCTGATGACGAACCGTTATCACCGCAGCCCCTTTTTGATAACGATTGCAACGACGCCGTTATGAGTCCTAGTGCGGGTGTAGCACCTCCGTCATCAGTTGCATTTACCGCTGCGCCGCGACTGTGTGATGGGTTCCACGATTGGCGCGACTTCGATGGGCACTCCGCAGCAAGCCCCGCGTGTCATGAGAGTAAATAGTAAAAAGCCGCCGACAATGGCGTCGGCGGCACGAAAAGGGCAGCACCGCCGGCTCACTGACCGGACGATGCCGCCAAGACAAATAGTGCTTTGGAGTTAGGATACCAGCCGATTATTACCAGCGCATAACCAACGCCAGCCACACCGGCGGGCGCGGTCGGCATGCGGGCGGGACGGCTGGCGAGACTACGGGATGTCTACGGGAGAGTGTAGCATTGTCTTATTACCAACGTGCTACAATCGACCGAGGCAGCCGGTGCTGATCGACAGAAGCCAGCAAAAAGGGCAAGGCATCGAGTGAAATCAGAAGTGTGGGTCGAAACGCTGATTCGCAACGCCTTCGCACTGCTACGCCTGGCATTGAATATGGCGATTGCTGACGGACTGCTGGTGACCAACCCATGTAAGGGCGTCGAGCTGCCGCGTCCAGACGATGAAGAAATTCATCCGCCCTGGGGCGATGAACGACAAATGCGGCATCGCATGTCTGTGCGAGATACCGCATTCTAATGAGTGCCGGAGACGGGACTCGAACCCGTACGGATGTTTAGTCCAACGGTTTTTAAGTCTGCCGAAAGGCTATCCAAAGCCATCCGTGCGTGTCCAACATCGTATTCTCATCACCAATTCCATTCCACAGCAGTATATCACATTCGTGCCAGTCTATGACGTTGGCTGTAATTAGGCTGTACAGCCAACCACTTGTAATTCAGTCTATGATAGGGCTAGGATGGCAACAAGTGGCATCGTCACAATGCATTAATACCGGACGGTATCAGCTTCGATCATCGGCTGTGAAATGGAAGCTCCCATTGCGTTGGTTCCATTCATTGTACCGTTCCCCGTACCGTAGACGATTACTTCAGAATCGTCGTATACGCCTTCTAGAGTCCCATCGAAGTTTACCGCAACAGCTTCTCGATCAAATTCGCTGCCGCCCGGCACTTGAACCCAAATTTGCATGAAAGTATATGTACCACCGAACAGATGGGTGTCTTCTGTGATATTAAAGACAATTCCACGGAGTCTAATCTTCTTACCCTTGTAACGGTTTGGGCCTTTGGCCAAATCGCGTATGTCAACCTCCTCGTATTGTTCCTCAAGTGCGACAATTGTAGCCGTGGCGGCAGCTTTTTGCTCTTTCTCGGTCAATGTCGCAGTAGGTGTCGGCGGTGTAGTGGGGGTGTCAGTAGGTGCCGGTGTGTTGGTTGGAGCCGATGTGTTCGTTGGAGCTGGCGTATCTGTCGGCGCTGGCATGTTAGTAGGTACTCGCGTGTTAGTAGCCGTCGGGAGTGGAGACGGAGTATTCGTTGCCACGATCCCAACCGCTTGTCCGGTGGATCGCACTGCACCCATAACACAACTCAGCACCATACATATGACGAGAAGACCGATGAAAAGCGAAGCCATTTTGCCCACAAAAGACTTACGGTTTTTAAGACGAAGCAAAGGGATGGGCGGCGAAGGCCTGGATTTGACCGAGGGCATTCTCATGCTTAGTGTGAATGCGACTCTACAGTCAGTCGCGGACAGTGAATGACTCGCCATCACTCAGTCCGTAACTCAGTCGCTAAGGATGATCGGCTGAGTTAGAACCTCGCCGAGGATCATGGCTCGGAGCAGATTGGGCAGTAGAAAGATTTCGTCTGACTGCTCAATCTGCTCAATCGTCCTCAACCGATGATCGTGGTAGATCACTTCCTCATCCTCTAAAAGATTAGTGACGTCTATGTCGCTCGCTGGCACGCTTACGACGAAATAGTGGATGTGGAAGAAGATGAGCGACCTCAGACCAGTCTCCTCTCACAACTCACGGACTCAACCCTCCTCAAAGGGAGGGTCTTCAGGACTTGCCGTGGGACTCTTCTCGGCTATTCCGCATTAGAAAGCGCAAAAAAGCTCCCCCGGATTTTGGCTCGAATCGAGCACAACACATCGAGCAGATTCGGCTTTCTGATGCGGTAGAAGAACGTCTGTCTTCCACGGGAAGTCCCAAAGAGCCATAATCAGACCAATCGTATGTCATATTGTTCTTTTGAACTCAAGGTATCCGTGTATGCCAAAGAATCCTGAGCCGACGCACAGATTTCCGTTCTTGTGCAGCTGCCTCATTCGGTGCACCAGTCTGCCGTGAAGCTGTGCCTCTGTTTCTCCGACTTTCCTCCAAAAGCTATGTCGCCGCAGCTTTCCGTGAACCTTGCTCAAAACTATATCTGTGTTTTTCATGATTTCTTTCTAACCGTGTACAGCTTGCACCAGGGCAGCTCTTGGGCTGTTTCACCCTTGGCTTCCAAACATATTTGTAAAGCAAACATTCATACTCCATAAATGGAGCATATCATCCTCGTCTTCTTCAGAGCAAGATGTCAAAGAGGATCAAAGAGGGTCAGATTTGGCGGGGAGAAGGAAGCTTCTTGACAAGCTAATATCCCGTTATATAATGCGAGCGCACATCTGTTCTACACAGACAAAAGAAGTGCGCTCCATCTACTCCTAGTTAGCGCCCGTAAGGCCCGCGTGTCGAGCCTCGATCGACTGGAGGAATGACCATGCTTCAGCACCGAATATACCGAATGAAATTTTCGGGCGTTTACCCGATGTATATTCAGAAGGCCGAACGCAAGAACCGCACGAAAGAAGAAGTTGATCAAGTCATCTGCTGGTTGACGGGCTACGGCCAAGCGGAACTGCAACGCCAGATCGAACTTGAAAGCAACCTTGAGACCTTCTTTGCCAATGCGCCATTGTTTAATCCAAATGCTTCGCTTATCAAAGGCGTTGTGTGCGGCGTACGCGTGGAGGAGATTGAAGACCCACTCATGCGGAAGGTTCGCTACCTCGACAAGCTCATTGATGAGCTCGCGAAGGGAAAGGCGATGGATAAGATTCTGCGGCAATAAGTCGTTTCGCTATAAGAAACTACAGACGCGCGCCACCGCCGATATCGGCGCCCGTGTTACCTATGGGCCATAGACCATCACTCGACCCTAGGAGGAACACCATGCTCGTTGAAGCACAGGTAACCATCAATGGTTCCAAGGCGGCGACCTGGGCCGCGATCACCAACATCGAGAACGCCGCGGAAATCATCAGCGGAATCGAAAACATTGAGGTTGTCGAAAAACCGGCAAACGGGCTCGTAGGGCTACGGTGGCGCGAGACCCGCATGCTCTTCGGCAAGCCAGCTACCGTGGAAAAGTGGATCACCGATGCTGCTGAGAACACGTTCTACAAAACCAGAGCAGAAGATAATGGATTTGTATTCTTATCCACCATGAGTATTTCAGAGAGCAGTGGCGGCATGACGTTGACGAGTGCTCATGAAACCAAGCCTCAAGGTATCGTTGCAAGATTACAGTCGCTTCCAATGTTTCTGTTCAAGGGTGTGGTGAAAAAGGCGCTCGTGCAAGACCTAAACGATTATAAGACCACAGTTGAACAGGAACGATCGATTGCGGTCGAACGACGGCAAGGAGAGGAATCATGAAATTGCTGCTCACCTCGGCTGGCATCAAAAACACCAGTATCCATAACACGTTGGTCGACCTACTGGGCAAACCGATTGCCGATTGCAGCGCCCTCTGCATCCCCACTGCGGGGTACGGGCACCCCCAGGTCCAACCGTTCAGGGCATGGCGTTTCATTAGTGGACGAGAACCTGAGTGCCCCATGACCGAATTGGGTTGGAAGTCCGTGGGAGTGCTGGAACTGACCGCGCTACCCAGCATCGATGCAGAACGCTGGGTCTCCTGGGTTCGAGAGACAGACGTCCTGCTGGTGAACGGCGGCGACGCTCTGTACCTGTGCTACTGGATGCGGCAGTCCGGGCTGGCGGATCTCTTGCCATCGCTGCGCGAGACGGTTTGGGTGGGGCTGAGCGCCGGGAGCATGGTGATGACCCCGCGTATCGGGCAGGACTTCGTCCAGTGGAAGCCGCCCACCGGTGGCGATGAAACGCTGGGCATCGTGAACTTCTCGATCTGTCCGCACCTGGCTCCGGACGGCATGCCGGGCAACTCCATGGCGGAGGCGGAGCGATGGGCGGCTGATATCCAAGGTCCGGCATACGCAATTGACGACCAGACCGCCATCAAAGTGGTCGACGGAACCGTCGAGGTCGTCTCCGAGGGGCACTGGAAACTGTTTACACCCTAACGCTGTGCGCCTCGTACAGCCCCGCTCGTCTTGCACCCGATCTGTGACATGGTGGTCTTTGAGAAGCCCGCACAGCCACAAAGGAGAAATCTGTGAGCACACAAGTCATCATCAACTTCCCGGTCGCCGACCTCCCGAAGTCGATAGCCTTCTTCAAGGCACTCGGCTATTCACACAACCCGCAGGGCACTGACGACACTGGCGCGTGCATCGTCGTCAGCGACACGATTCTTGTGATGTTGCTGACGCACGCTCGGTTTCGTGACTTCACGCCCAAAGCCATCTGCGACACGAGCAAGGCCGCCGAGGTGTTGCTCACGCTGAGTTGCGAGAGCCGTGAGCAGGTAGATGGTCTCGTCGCCAAAGCGGTCGCCGTGGGCGGCTCGACCTACGACAAGCCGGAGGATTACGGCTTCATGTATACGCACAGCTTTGTCGACCCAGACGGCCATGGGTGGGGGCTCGTCCACATGAGCGCCATGCCGGCACAGGAGTGAATCGTGTGATTCAAACACGAAGACCATGCGGCCTAGCAACCGCGTGCGCCGGGCGCTCAACCGGCGGCGCTGCGCTCGCTGGTTTCGTGCATTCATTGCTCCAATCACGTGCGGCCGAGCGATGCGTTCAAGCGGACTGCCGGGGACGCCACATCTTCAATCCACGCGGTATCGGCCCGGCAGCCGCTTCACGCGGCATTGGGTGCTCCTGTCGGTGGCACCATGACACCCTCGAGATGCCAACGGGCATCGTTATTCGAAAGGTGAGCCAAGCATGACAAAACTACGTGTGGATTTCTTTTCGATTTCGCTCGACGGATACGGCGCCGGTCCGAATCAGAGTTTCGATAGCCCGCTCGGCGTCGGCGGGGAAGCCTTACACGATTGGTTCGTTGTGACGCGCTCCTTTCACCAAGTAGCTGGCCAGGATGGAGGTGAGACCGGGGTCGACGATGATTTCGCTGCGCGCGGCGCAAAGAATCTCGGTGCATTTATTATGGGTCGCAACATGTTTGGGCCACCGCAAGGCGGGGACTGGAGCGATGACACATGGAAGGGTTGGTGGGGTGATAACCCGCCCTATCACGGGCCTGTGTTCGTGCTCACCCACTATCCGCGTGCGTCGATTACGATGGAAGGGGGCACCACATACCATTTCGTGACCGATGGCATTCACGCCGCGCTCAACCGTGCCACCGAAGCGGCAAATGGCAAAGATATTCGCCTGGCTGGTGGCGTGGCGGCAATCCGTCAATACCTCCAGGCAGGGCTGATTGACCAGATGCACCTTGCTATCGCGCCGATTATGCTCGGTTCGGGTGAATCGCTGTTATCAGGCATCGACACGCTCAAGCTCGGTTACGTGCTCACAGAGCATGTTCAGACGGCAAAGGCCACACATATTGTTCTGACGAAACGCACATAGACAGGGTCGCTAGGGTCGGCGTCCGTCCGCCCGAGGGGAAAGGATCATACTGCATGACGTCAATCTGGGTGGAGAGCCTCGGTCGCACCTTCGATCAGGCGCTGGATCTGTTGGCCGCAGCAATGCACGACTGCACCGACGACCTGTGGGAATCGAGCATGTGGGAGGTTCCGGTCGACTTGTTTGGCCCAGAGCCGCCCGGCCCCGACCTATTGCCCGTCACTGACCCAGCAGCGCGTAATGCGCTCGCCCAACGACGCTCAACGCCGTGGAGCGTGGCATGGCACGCGCTTGAAGCCCTCGACTACGATCTCAGCGGTGAGTTCGGTCCGTGGGCGCCACCGCCCCCGTTCGCGGGCAACCCGCACTGGCTGTTGACGAGGTTGCCCGCGCCTTGGACGCGAGCCGAGATGCTCGGCTACCTCGACTATTGCCGTCAGCGGGTACGCGACACGCTCGCGGGCATGACGGACGAGCAGGCGGCGACACCCCTGCCGCAAGCTCATCGCTATAGCGGTCAGCCGCACGCCTGGATCATTATGGGCGCCGTCGGGCACACGATCGAGCACGCGGCGCAGATCAGGCAGTTCATCACTGGCGCAAGCATGGCTTCAGCGGAGTGAGGGTCACCCAGATACGCGCTGTGCAACGGAAGTCTACCCAGGAGTATGTTGTTCGGCGTGTCGTTGGCGTGTCGGGCGAGTGGGCGTGTCAAGGCCCAGGTTGGGTGTTTCGCCGTATAGGTGTTTGTACGTCGTACTCGATGGAGGTATGGCTCATGGACAGGCACGTCGATGTCGTGGTTGTCGGCGCCGGCCCGGTCGGGCTCCTGCTCGCGATCGAGCTCAAGCTGGGCGGCGCCGATGTGATGGTCCTGGAGCGGCTCACCGCGCCGAACCTCGGCATCAAGGCGCCCTCGGTCGGACCGCTCGGCGCGGAGGCGCTCCAGCGCCGGGGCATGGGCGCGGCGCTCGCCGAGGCGGAAGATCGCACCTTCGCGGCGATGGGACCGGCGGGCGTAGAAATGCGGGCGCGGATGTTCCGCTCCAGGGGGCATTTCGCCCTTCTCCCGATCCGATCCGATGCGGAGCCCGAACGGCGCATGCGCTGGGTCGACCAGCAGGGCCTGGAGGTAGGGCCGATCCGCTCTAATATAGCTCTAACAGAATCTGCGGCTTCGCAATCATAGCTATCGGTAGCATTGCGCGATGCAGCCCATATTGGTTTGACCGTGTGTGCTAACGTTTCGTTAGAGC
>Ga0137368_10005917_pt1 | contig 12866 bp, 11 predicted proteins | sample SagtaG_13_FD_104917 | JGI IMG/M metagenome (GOLD analysis project Ga0137368, IMG submission 104917) | Vadose zone soil microbial communities from Sagehorn Ranch, Mendocino, California, USA - Sage1_L_100_16 metaG | ecosystem: Environmental > Terrestrial > Soil > Vadose zone | place: USA...
CTACGACCGCGGCGCCGGGGCGATCCGGGCGAACCGCGCGGTCAGCCCGACGGTGACTTTCGATGTCGATCCGCTCGCGTACCACGCATCGACGACCGATCCCCTCGGCCGGATCGACCTCAATCTGCCGAGCATCAATGTGCCGACGCTGCCAGGCCAGATCACGACCTTCCGAACGATGCGGAACGTCACTAACGTCGACCACAGTCTGCAGGTCTCGGTGCAGGCGCCTCCAGGCGTGCAAATCATCGTCGCCGCGACGCCGAAGGGCAGCAAGCCCGCCAGCGTCAGCGACAAGAGCATGGCTGTCCTGGCAGGCCAGGAGGCAACTTTCCAGGTCACGATCAAGGCCCCGACGCTTCCCAACGGGCAATATTTCGGGCAGATTACGCTGGACCCGAAGAAGAAAGGCTACTACCCGGTCGTCATCCCGGTCGCCTTCTTCAAACAGCAGGGCAATGTATCGCTAGCGCAAGACTGCAGCCCTTCGACGTTCCCGACAAGCAGCAACACAACCTGCATCGTCCATGCCGAGAACTTTATCGGCACGGACGCCAACGTGAATATCGAGGTTGATGCGAGCGCTGGGCTCGAGTATTCGAACGTTTCGGCGCCGGCGATCCTTGTGAAGAAGGACACCATCACGTGGAGTGGCACACTGGCTGCCACGACCCCGCCCGGCATTTCGATCGCTATTGCTCCCGGCAGCACTCCAGCCGGCTACCTGCCGCTTTCCCTCTTCGGGGTTCCGCCGATTGCCGGCGTTGGCGACGAGACGATCAGCAACTTCAACGTTCCCGCGTTCCGCTATGGCAGCGAGGTCTATACGCGCGTCGGTATCGTGAGCAACGGGTATGTCGTGATCGGAGGCGGCACCAGCGCCGACGTCAAGTTCCTCAACCAGAGTCTCCCGGACACGACGCGACCGAACAATGTAGTCGCGCCATTCTGGACGGACCTGAACCCGGGCGCAGGGGGAGCCATCCGTATCGCCACCCTGACCGACGGTGTCAGCACTTGGCTGGTGGTCGACTACGCTGCCGTGAAGGAGTTCAGCACGGCGAATACGGATTCGTTCGAGATCTGGATCGGCCTTGCCGGCAATCCGGTTCCCGAGGACGTCACGATCGCGTATGGGACAATCCTAGGCAACGGTGACGGCGCGTTGCTCACGGTAGGCGCTGAGAACAGACTCGGGAACCGTGGCGGGATGATTTATTACAACGGCACGGGAACGCTACCCGCCGCTGGGACGGAGCTGAGGGTCAGTTCAACGCCGCCAGCTGCCGGCGGCAGCGTGACGTTCAGCTACAACGCCTCGGCCAAGAAAGCCGGGACCTATACGACGACGGCGAACCTGACGTCTAACCTCACACCGGGAACGACGCAGGATGTCGACCTTCTGACCGTGACGCCGTAATCTTTGCGGCAGGCCTCCAAAGTGAAGGGCCGCCTCCGGGCGGCCCTTTTTTGCGGTGGATTTGCCGGCAGGACGCCGACATAAAATCGGAGTGGGAGAGCAGGGCAACCGGTCCCCCGCTCGGGTCGGCGGCCCGCTATTCCGACTTCGGACGCACCTTGGGCAGCAGTCCTTTTTCCTTGACGATCGCGGCGGCCATCTGGCGACGCTCCTGCTTCGACAGCCGGCGCGCCGTCGTGCTGAGCCTGTGGTCGGTCTCCTGAAACACACGCACCGCCTGCCTGGCTTGCGCTTCCGCCGACGACGTTTCCATTCTCGCGGGGAGGCCGAGGGCTTTACGAATCCGCCGATGGCGTGCCTTGGTCCGGATCGTCGCCACAGCAATGACGACTGCGAAGGTAAGAGCTAGGAGGATCAACCAGGTGTAGCTTGGGCTCATCGCTCACGTAAAACGCGCACGCACGACCGAGGCGCGGTATTGTCCCACAATCCGCCTTTGGGGGAGGAGGTCGTGCTGATCGATTTCCTGCTCGTCGTGTTCATCTGGGTTGATTTGCGCGGACTGCGGGTGACCGTTGACGACACGCTTGAGAAGCTGGAACGCAGCAATCCGAAAGAGATCGCCTTCCGGGCCGGCTTCTTTTGGCTATCCCTGGCTCTGGTCTGCGCCTGGTCGTTCTACTTTGCGCGCGAGTGGCCGGTCGTGCCGATCCTGTTGCTTGCCGTCCTCGGCTATGAAACCTGGGCCTGCGTTCGACTTGTATTTTTTCGCGAGCGACACCTCGGCTACCTGCAGCGCATTCGGCATGCGCCACTGCTGCTTCTGAAAGTCCCCGCCTATATCCGGCTTGGCCTTTGCGGCTTTCTGCTATACAAGCATCTGTTCGGGTAAGTCGCGCGTCGAGCACATATCGCGGCGGGCCTCTGCGGAAGGCGAGTGCCGGCCGTTTCCTATATGATGCAGATCGTATGACGATGCGAAAGTGCGCCATTGTCGACGGAGGTTGCAGCATGATCGTCGATCACCGTTCTTTCGGAACTGCCGTTTTTGTCATCGCCAGCGTGCTGGTGTGTGTACTGCCGTCGCCAAGCTCCGCAGCGGAGATAAAGGCAAGCACGAAATCAGCAGCACTATCCGCGGCGCCCGGCACGCTCGTGCGCTGGTCGGTGCCGGCAACCGTGCGCTGCCGGATGAGCGCCCGGTCCTGGGCGCCGCTCGGCGACACGTGTTATTTCCCGATCGATCTCGAGCAGAAACCCGGCGTGATCACCGTCGCGCGGCAGGGTCAAGGCAAGAGCGAAACCGCGCGCATCGCGATCGAATCGCGTAGCTATGGGACGCAGGAGATCGAGCTGCCCGATATCGCGCAAGCCAATCCATCGCCCGCCGATCTGCAGCGGAATGCGCGCGAGCGCGTTCTGCTGGCGAAAGTATTCAACCGCAAAGAGGGACCGGCGAGGTTCGCGCTGCCGCTGGGCAAGCCTGCGAACCCGCTACCCGAAGGCAAGTCCTTCGGCGTCGACCGCATCTTCAACGGCAAGCCGGCAGCGCAACCGCATATGGGCGGCGATTATCCGGTGCCCGCCAGCGCGCCGGTACTGGCGGTTGCCGACGGAACGGTGGTGTTGGCGCAGGACCTTTTCTATCCGGGCAACGCGGTGTTCGTCGATCACGGCGATGGCCTCGTCAGCATGTACTTCCATCTGTCCGATATCCACGTGCAGACCGGGCAGGAGGTCAGGAAAGGCGATCGCGTGGGGCAGGTGGGTACGACCGGACGCTCGACCGGCCCGCATTTATTTTTCGGCGTACGCTGGCACAACGCGAGGATCGATCCGCGGTTCGTGCTCGAAGATCCGGCGAAGATCCCGGCGCTATAGAGCAGCGCCAGCGCGTCGGTATCCAATCGGGCGCGGCCAATTCTTCTCGGACCTACTTGTCGCTCCGGGACCGCTTTTCCTTCGGCGGGATCGCTGCCTTTTCGGCCGGCTCCGAAGTCGTCTTTTCCTTCGACGGGAATATCTTCATGATCGGGCTTTCCTTGATCCTGCCCGTGACTTCGCCGACATCGGTGACGACTTTCTTGGTCTGCTCCTCGATGGCGGAGAATTTCTCGATGACCTTCGGCAGTTGGTCCATCACTGTGGTGAGCGTGCTCTTTTCAGCGGCGATTTCCGGGATCTGACCTTCGGGCGTTGCGGCCAGCAGGGTCTGGGCGTTAGGGGCGCCGCCGTTGAGCTCGACAAAGACGACACCCGTGATGCCTTTGAGCTTCAGGCTCGCCTTGGTATCGGTCTTGACCGGTGCTTCCTTGCGCAGCCGGACATCCACCTGCACTTTCCGGGGATCGGCGGGGTCGAGCGTCATGGTTTTGACCGACCCGATATCGACTCCGTGAAACTTCACCGGATCGCCGATTGCCAGGCCGCTGACGGATTCGGTGAAATGGATGCGGTAGAGCACGTCGTCGCGATGGCCGGAGCTCACCAGCCAGACCGAAAAAAATGCCGCGGCGACTGCAATGCCGATGATGAACAGACCTTCGACGAAATAATGCTTATCCGTTTCCATGGCTCTGCTTCCTTGCGGTCAGCGCGCCTTCCGCGCGCGGCCCGTGGAGGAACTCGCGTATCCACGGCTGGTGAGACTGCATCAGCTTGTCCAGCGTACCGACGGTGATTTTCTTGTCGGCCAGCATGGCGACACGCTGGCAGATGGTGAACAGTGTCGTGAGGTCATGGGTGACGATGACGACGGTAATTCCCAGGCTCTCGTTCAGCCGCCGGATCAGCGCGTCGATGCCGCTGGCGGTGAGCGGATCGAGATCGGAGGTCGGCTCGTCGAGAAATAGAATCCGTGGATCGAGCGCGAGCGCGCGCGCAAATGCGGCACGCTTGACCATGCCGCCGGACAGCTCGGAGGGAAACTTGATGGCGCTATCGGCCGGCAAGCCGGTAAGCTCGAGCTTCATTGCCGCTATCTTCTTCTGGTCTTCTTCGGCGAGAGCCGTATGTTCGCGCATCGGCAGCATGACGTTCTGCGCGACCGAAAGCGAGGAGAACAATGCGCCTTGCTGGAACAGCACGCCGATGAGCGAAGCCTTTTCTGCTGGACCGATCTTGTCGATGGGCTTGCCGGTTACGAGAACCTCGCCGCCATTTGGCCGATGCAAGCCGGTGAGCGTCTTGAGCAGGACCGATTTGCCCGACCCCGAGCCGCCAGCGATGCCGAGGATTTCCCCACGCCGGATATCGAGACTGATCTTGTCGTGTACCTCTTGCTTGCCAAAGCGGTTGACGATGTCGCGCGCAGACAGAATCGACTCGGGATGCGGTTGGGCCTTGGCGCTCATAGGTCGAGCTTCTCGAAAAGAATAGAGAACAACGCATCGAGCACGATCACCACGAAGATCGCCTTGACCACGGCTCGGGTGGTTTCCTTGCCGACACTTTCCGCCGACCCTCTCACCCTGAGCCCGTGCATGCAGCCGATGATGGCGATCAGGAAACCGAAGATCGGCGCCTTGAAAAGGCCGACGAAGAGGTCGCTGCCATCGACCGCGTGGCGCACGCGATCGATGTATTGCAGCGGAGATACATGAAGCAGCGAGCTCGAGATCATCGCTCCGCCGAGCAAACCCATTATGTCGGCGAAGAACGTCAGCAGCGGCAGCGTGATGACGAGTCCGATCAATCGCGGCACCACCAGCAATTCCATGGGCTCCATGCCCATCACGTTGAGCGCGTCGATTTCCTCCCGCGCCTTCATGACGCCGATCTCGGCCGTAAATGCGGAGCCCGAGCGTCCGGCTACCATGATCGCGGTGATCAGCACGCCCATTTCGCGCAGCACCGACACCGCCACCAGATTTATCGTGAAGTCCTCGCCGCCGTAGGGCCGCAGCTGGGCAACGCCCTGGTAGCCGATGACCACGCTGATCATGATGGCCATCAGACCGACGATCGGCAGTGCATCGATGCCGGTTTCCCTGATCTGGCGGGATATCGACGGCAGTCGCAGGGCACGCAGATGCGTCAGTGCGTAGCCAGTGAAGCTCGCTGCCCGCCCCATGAAAGTGATGATATCGATCGTGTCGCGCCAGGCCTCGTCGGCGCCTTTGCCAAGCTCGATGATGCTTTGGCGCCATCCGGAGACCGACTTCGGTTTCGCAAGCGGCTTGAGCTCCAGGCCGCCGATAAGATCGAGCAGCGCCTTGTGCTCGGCCCGGATGCCGGTCAATGCCACGCCCTTGTCGCGAAGGCCGCACAGGAACAGCGCACCCGGCGTATCAAGCTCGCTCAAGTTGCTGAGATCGAGCGCGCGGGACTTCTGCTTCTTCGGCCAGTGCTTCAGCGCTCTTTCCGCTTCGGCCATGGTGCGGATGTCGAGCGTGCCGGTAAGCGCCAATCCATGGCCATCGTCTTCGATAGCGATGGTCGGTGAGGGCGGCTCTGAGCTGGCGCGCGGCATGCGTATGGTGACGTATTTTCGAATGGCCCGAGGCTTTTGGTTATTGGCCGGGTATGTGATTCCCAGCAGCAATTGATGTGCCATTCAGCATCTATTGTAAAAACAGAGAGTTATAAGACTAGCTCCCGGTCGATTTATACAAGAAGGCAAGCGCGACCCGGCTATGAGACGCCTTTACTGATCGTCGCAATTCGTCGATGCCCGAAATGCTTTGCGCGGCCGTTGCCAACTTCCTCGAGCGCCGCGCTGATCGACGCCGTTGACTTGTCGGGCCATTGCGGACGGAAGTGAGGGGGATGCAAAAACGCCGCGGTTCCCCGCGGCGTTTTCATCGAGGCAAGAGCGTGCCGGACGGCACGCCCGACAGTTCACGGCTCAATCAGCCGCTTCGATCCTGCCGTAGAGGCCGTGAGTCTCGTCGTCCGGGCCGGCAGCGAAGAACAGCGTGTCGGTAGGTTGCTGCTGAAAGCCGTTGCCAAACGCGATGCCCCATAGGCCGTCGATCTTCAGCACCTGGCCACTGGTCGTGCGCAGTTGCCCGGCGAAGGTGCTGTTCTTCAGATCGTACGCGTTGATCGTGCCGTCGCCGAAATTGCCGACCAGGAGATGGTTGCTGAACCTGCCGAAGCCGGAAGGCGCAAGCGCCATGCCCCACGGCGCATTCAGCTTCCCGCGCGACGCCACGCGCCTGAGCAGGAAGCCCTCGGCATCGAAGACGTCAACGAACCCCAGTCCGGGACCCGCCACCTCGTCGTCTTCGTCCTCTTCCTTTAGCGCGTACGCGACATAGAGATCGCCCTGGATATTCGCGATGTTGAACGGCTTGAACCCTTCAGGAATCGTGGGATCGGCAAATCCGCCCGGTACGCTCGTCTTCGCGAAATTGAAATCGATGACGTCGATCTTCCCGTTGTGGAAATCCGCGGCGTATAGACGAAAATGGCTGACGCCATCGCCGGCCATCGCCAGACCCTTGTAGGACGCGCCGTCCGTGGCGACGAACTTGATCGTCGCGCTGGCTCCTCCAGCCCAGGCCGCGATGCCGCCGTCCTCGGTCGCCCAGAGAAAGGCTGCTGCCGTTCCCGCGCCCGCCACGGCGAAGTCGTTCGGTTTGGAGCTGGCGCCGAGGTTGAACACGATACCCGTCGGCACGCCCTGGCCCACGCCGCTCACCGACGGAACGGTGACTGTGAGCTTGAGTGCGCCGGTGCCGTCGTAGACCGTCGACGTGCCGGTGCCGTTGTTGGAGACCCACATCGGGCTCGTTGGGCTGAGGGCGATGCCCCAGGCGTTGACGAGATTAGTATCGGTGTTGTCCGCCTCGCCGGCGACGTCGGAAACGAGATTGTGAACCTGGTAGCTGTTGGGTGATGCCGCGATGATCGCCGTGCTTAGCGCGAGACCGAAGGCCAGCGCAGCGAACCGCAAAACGTGACGTGCGATGGGAGACGATGCAGTCATGAGAGGTCCTCGTTTGAAATTTTTACAAACGCGTCCGACATCTGCCGGACTCCGGCACGCTGACCCCTCTCTTCCGCCGGCGCCCATGGCGGATCGGCGAAAACATCAGCGTGTGTCGGGAGAAACAGCCAATCCGCGACTATTATTCCGCGGCCGCGATTATCACTGCGAATTACAGGACGGCGAAATGACAAACCGCGACCACGACCTGTGGTCGTGCGCTCATCGCGTGGCCGTAACCGCTATTTTCCCCACCGCAACGCCAGCGGATTGATCTCGCCGGCGAGCTCGAGCAATCCTGCCCGCGTCGCCGGGTGCAGGGGCTCGAGCGGATGGCGTACCGCGTCGCTCTTGATGACGCCACCCGCGGCCATCACCGTCTTGGTCGCGCGCAGGCCGCACTGACGATTCTCGAAATTGATCAGGGGAAGAATGCGAGCGTAGGCAGCGGCTGCTTCCTTGCGCTGGCCGGAACGATGCTGCTCCAGCACCGGCTTGATCAGGTCCGGGAGCAGTGCGCTCGGCATCGTGCCGGTGGCGCCCGCATCGAGGTCCGCCATCAACGTAATCGACTCCTCGCCGTCGAAGGGTCCGGCGATCAAGTCGCCTCCGGCTTCGATGAGGCTGCGCAGCTTGGCGGCGGCGCCGGGCACCTCGATCTTGATGTATCGGACCGCCGGTACCTCGCGAGCCAGCCGGACCAGAAAAGGCACCGACAGCGTGACACCGCTCAGCGGCGCATCCTGGATCATGAGCGGCAGCCCCGCGGCTTCAGCCACGCGCGCAAAATGCTCGAGCATTCCTCTTTCTTCCGCGCGCAGACCGGCGCCGTGATAGGGCGGCATCAGCATGAGCATCGCCGCCCCCGCGGAAGCTGCCTTGCGTGCGCGCTCGGCCGCGATCCGCGTACTGAAATGGCTGCAGGTGACGATGACCGGCACGCGGCCTGCAACGTGCGAAAGGCAGACATCGACTAGCGAGTCGCGTTCCGCGTCGGTGAGCAGGAACTGTTCGGAATAGTTGGCGAGAATGCAGATACCGTCGACACCCTGGTCGACCATGCAGTCGAGCACGCGACGCTGCCCGTCGAGGTCGACCTCGCCGGCTGCGGTGAAAGGTGTCGGCGCGATCGGAAAGACTCCCGCGAACGGTTTGGATGGTGAGGGGTTCACGCGAGAAGCGTCCGGTAGCTTGATGCTGTCGTGTCCTCGGATCATTACCGTCCCAGGTTTCGCCATTCTAAACGACGCCGGTCTGAGCGTTGACTTCCAGCCGGCAAGACCGCTCTATTCGCCGGCCTATCGGTGCATAATTCGTACTGGGCGACGACGGCGCCGCAAGGATGACGGCGTCGCCGCATTGCGCGACAATCAACAGTCGTCTCAGGCCGACATCGCTACAACCGCTGTGCCCAGCGCCGGACGCCGGAACGTAAGCGTATGAAGTTTCTGCACCCGCAAATCCTGTGGTTCCTCCTCGTCGCACCGGCGCTCGTCGCGGCGTACATTGCGCTGCTCCGGCGCAAGAAGAAGCACGTCATCAGGTATGCGAGCGTCGGCCTGGTCAAGGACGCGATCGGACCGGCGCAGCGCTTCCGGCGCCACATTCCGCCGCTGCTGTTTCTGCTGGCCCAGATTGCCCTGATCATCGCCTGCGCCGATCCGACGGCGGTGGTCACGCTGCCCGCGGAACGCAAGACCATCGTCCTTGCCATGGATGTGTCGCTCAGCATGGGCGCCCGTGACGTAGAGCCCAATCGGATCACCGCGGCGCAGATCGCGGCCAAGGCATTCGTCCAGGATCGCCCGCCGGACGTCAATATCGGCATCGTTGCCTTCGGTGGCACCGCAGCGCTGGTGCAGCCGCCGACGCGCAACCGCGACGATCTGTTCGCCGCCATCGACCGCTTCCAGTTGCAGCGCGCCACCGCGACGGGCAGCGCGCTCTATGTCGCGCTGCAAACGCTGTTTCCCGATGCGGAGATCGATCTCGAGTCGCTGATATTCAAGGGCGGATTGTCGCGGAGCGGCGAGCGCGGGAAAGCGCTTGAGAAAGCGCCCAAGACGGAAAAGAAAGCTTTCAAGCCGGTTACGCCCGGGTCGTACACATCGGGCGTGATCATCCTCTTGAGCGATGGCCGCAGGACAACAGGTCCTGATCCGCTCGACGCCGCCAGGATGGCCGCCGATCGCGGCGTTCGCGTTTATACCGTCGGCTTCGGCACCGAGCAGGGCGGTGCCATCGGATACGAAGGCTGGTCGGTTTATGTCCGTCTCGACGAGGAGACGCTCAAGCAGGTGGCCGAAGTGACGCGAGGCGAGTACTTCTATGCCGGCACTTCGGAGGATCTGAAAAAGGTCTATCACCGGCTGACGACGCAGTTCGTCCTGGAGAAGAAGGACACCGAGATCGCGTTCCTGTTTGCGGGTGTCGCGACGTTGCTGTTGGCGGCTGCCCTGATCCTGTCGCTCATGTGGTTCAGCCGGCTCTAGATCGGACCGACTACATCCGCTCGACCAGCGCCTGCAGCCGCCGACGCATTTCGTCGGCCGGCAGACGCACGCTGCCCCCGTGACCCGGGAGCACCCACTCGAAGCGATAGTCGACGAGCTTCGCGAGCGAGCGTCGCTGCTCGCTCCAGGAATACCAGTTCACTTCGCGGAACGCGACGAGATCGCCGCGCTTTTCGCTCCAGGCGAGCGAATCGCCGGTAAAGAGAAAGGCATCGTCGAGCAGATAAACGACGCTGCCGCGCGTATGGCCCGGGACCGGGATCGCGAGCAGCCGATCGCGAATTTCGACCGATTCGAAGCCTCGAATCAAATCGGTTGCGTACGGTGCCGCCGACCGGTCGTCCTCCTGAATCCACACGTGGGCTTTGAAATGCGCGGCATAGCGGTCCGCATCCGCGACATCGTCGCGATGGCTGAGGAGGATGTCGGCCAGACCGCCCAGCTCCTCGATTTTGCGCACGAGCTTGTTGATGTAACGCGGCGCGTCGATGAGCAGGTTCCCGTCGCTGCGTCGGACGAGATAAGAGTGCGCGCCATAGGAGGAGGCCGCGTTGTAGCCGCAGCGGTATATGCCCGGCGCGAGCTCCTGCGGGAACAGGTCCGGCGGCTGAGGGCGATGACTTTCGCTGCCTACCGACGCAGTGGGACATACCAGCACCGCGCGCCAGGCTGCGATTTCTTCGTCTTGGCCGGCAGGCTGGCGGGCGAACACCGATTTGCCCTGGCGGCGGACGATCAAACCGGGCGCGACGTCGCGCGAAGCTCCGCAATCGATGCAGCGGCGATCGATGTACCAGTCGCCGGCAGCCGAGGCTGGATTGCGGTCAGCGAGCTTTGCCATACGCGATCGGTGATCTAATCCAATGAAGTCCGGGGCATAATCGGCATCGTGCACGTCAGTATATATTCACCGCGCAGGCGAACGATTCCGATCGAGAGTCCCTCATGAAGCGAAGCAGCGAACGATTTCTCACGACGCACACCGGCAGCTTGCCCCGGCCCGAGGACCTGATCCGGATGATGTACGCCAAGGAGGAGGGCGTACCGGTGGACGCAGCGGCGCTGGCCGAGCGCGTTGCTTCCGCGGTCGAGGAAGTGGTGCGCAAGCAGGCGGAAGCGGGTGTCGATGTGATCAACGACGGTGAGATGAGCAAGCCGAGCTACGCGACCTACATCAAGGATCGGCTGAGCGGATTCGGCGGCGCGGGTAACACGTTCGTTTACCAGGATCTGGTGGCGTTCCCCAATCTCGCGAAACGCGTCTTCGGCGATCCAGGACGCTCGCGCCGCAAGACGCCCGCCTGCAATGCGGCTGTCGGCGTCCGCGACCGCCAAGCGGCGCAGGCCGACGTCGATCATCTGCAGGCGGCATTCGCCAGGGTCAAGGCCGAGGAGGCGTTCATGACGGCGGCGTCGCCGGGTGTGGTGTCGCTGTTCTTTCGCAACGAACACTACCCGAGCGAGGAAGCCTACCTGTTCGCGATCGCGGAGGCCATGCGCCACGAGTACGAGACGATCGCCAAGGCCGGCATCATCCTGCAGATCGACTGTCCCGATCTCGGGATGGGACGGCACATCCAGTACGCCGAGCTCAGTCTCGCCGACTGGCGCAAGAAAGCGCAGCTGCACGTGGAGGCGCTCAACCACGCACTGGCTGACATTCCGCCGGAGCAGCTGCGCATGCACCTGTGCTGGGGCAACTACGAAGGCCCGCATCATTGCGATGTCGCGCTCTCCGATGTCATCGATATCGTGTTCCGTGCGCGACCGAGCGCCATCGCCATCGAGGCGTCCAACCCGCGCCATGCGCACGAGTGGGCGCTGTTCGAGAAAATCAAGCTGCCCGAAGGCAAGGTGCTTATTCCGGGCGTCATCGAATCGAAATCGAATTTCATCGAGCATCCGGAGCTGGTCGCGCAGCGGATCGGTCGCTATGCGAAGCTTGTCGGCCGCGAAAATGTCATGGCCGGCAGCGACTGCGGTTACGGCACCTGGGTGGGACAGGCCGCAGTCGATCCGGACGTCGTGTGGGCGAAGATGGCGGCGATGGCCGAGGGCGCGCGCATCGCCTCACATGAGTTCTGGAAGCATTGAGCGCTGCGTGATTCGTCGTCGCAGACCAGAGCAGGCTTCAAGGCCTTGAAGGAGGCGAGATGGTTTCTCTGCACAGAGTTGCGATCGCGCTGGCGTTGATGTGCTGGGCGCCGGTCCTTGCAGCGCAATCGGCTTATCCGACGAAGCCCATTCACATGGTGGTGCCGCTGGCGGCCGGAAGTGCAGTGGACAACGCCATGCGCATTCTCACCCAGCGCATGTCGGAGAACATGGGCCAGGGCATCGTGGTCGACAATCAGCCGGGCGCGGCCGGGCTGATCGGAGCGGAGCGCGTGGCGAAAGCGGCTCCCGACGGCTACCTCATCGGCGGCTTCAACGACAGCATCATGACCATGCTGCCCAATCTGCATGCGAAGCTCGCGTGGGATATTCTCAAGGACTTCGAGCCGGTGTCGCTGGTTGCGACCGTCGAATGGGGATTGGTGACTTCGAACGATTCACCGTACCGCAGCGTCGCCGATCTCATCGCAGCCGCGAAGGCGAATCCTGGCAAGATCAATTACGGCTCGGGCGGCAACGGCAGCCCGCAGCATGTGGCGATGGAGCTCTTCGCATCCACCGCCGGTATTTCGCTCACGCACGTTCCCTACAAGGGCGCGACGCAGGCAGCCGTCGGCGTCGCCGCAGGCGAGGTGCCGGTCGCGTTCCAGGGCTTGGCCACCGTGGTAGGCCTCGTCAACGGCGGAAAGTTGCGGCTCATCGCGGTGACTACGCCGCGGCGGCTGCCGCAGTTTGCCGAGGCGCCGACGGTTTCGGAGTCCGGGTTGACGGGCTTCGAGTTCAATTCCTGGGCGACCATCGTTGCGCCCGCGGGAACTCCAAAGGAAATCGTCGCGCGGCTCAATGCAGAGATTATCAAGGCGCTCTCCGCGCCCGACGTGCGCGA
>Ga0137368_10005919_pt1 | contig 12865 bp, 6 predicted proteins | sample SagtaG_13_FD_104917 | JGI IMG/M metagenome (GOLD analysis project Ga0137368, IMG submission 104917) | Vadose zone soil microbial communities from Sagehorn Ranch, Mendocino, California, USA - Sage1_L_100_16 metaG | ecosystem: Environmental > Terrestrial > Soil > Vadose zone | place: USA...
CAGCTGCCGCTCAGTCAGCCGGAGCGGCGTCGGCTCGAAGAGCAGCTGACATCGGTGCGCGAGCTCGAGCGATCGATCGCGAGCCTGCCCTCGGATTATGGAAAGAATCTGAAAGAACCTGAAGACGTCGCCGATCTCACGGACTACCCGCGTATCGCCAAAATCCAATCGGATCTCGTCGTCCATGCGATGGCCTCGGGACAGACGCGCGTCGTCTCGTACATGCTGACGAAATGTCAGAGCCTCGTCCGTCTGCCGTGGCTCGGGTACACACAACTGCGGCATCACGACTACACGCACACCAACGGCGAGTCACCTGAAGGCCAGCGCATCATGCGCGACATCTGCCGGTGGCACGTGGAGGAATTCGCATATCTGCTCGAACGCATGAAGGCGGTTCCGGAAGGCGACGGGACGCTCCTCGATAACACGTGTGTCGTGTTCGCACACGAGCACGCGGAAGCCAATCCGCACAAAGACAATGGGCTCGCGCTCATCCTCGCTGGCCATGCAGGCGGCATGAAGACCGGCCTGCACTCGAAGATGCGCAACACCGCGGGCGATCTCTACCTCACCGTCGCCGAAGAGGTGTTGAAGCTGAAATTCGAGAAGGGCTTCCCGACGGCGGAAAAAAAGATCAGCGGGATCGTGTAACGCCGCAGATTAGCCGCAGATGATCATCTTGAGGCTATCTGCGGCAACCGGGCAATACCGGCGCGATCGCGCCAATACTGATCGCCGTCGGGCGTTACGCTCTGGCTATCGGGAACCTCATGGTTATGGTCTCCAGGGCGCGCGCGTCCGGCTCGCTGGCCCTCCGAGAGCCTCAGCGAAGATCTTCGCCAGCCGGCGGCGATCGCCCAGGTCAGTCACCGGCTGGGATCCGGAGAACTGCAGCACTCCGAGCGAGGAAAGCTGATTCGAGGTCTTCCAGACCCCTCCGCCCGCTCCACCGACGTAGATAGTGTTTCCGGATGGATCCGCAGAGTCGGCGTTCATCGCCACGAGGCGTCCGAGCCGAAACCGGTCGTCCGGGCTCGCGACGATCTCCCCGGCCACAAGTTGCTGTGAGCCTCGCGGGGAAACCCCGCGGCGGATCAATTCTTCAACGAGCCAGTAGTCAGAAAGCAGAGAGGCGGGATTACCGACGTTAGACATCCACGAAGCCCTCCGTGGGGCGTCGATTTGAGTCGATCGATTCCGGCCGTTCTCGCCGATAGGTTAGCGTATCCGCTGTTATCTGCGGCCTGTCCGGTCCTATCTGTGGCTTGTCATCGGTATCTCACGCAGCTTCCAGTTCTCATCGAAGAATCCCGACAACACGATCGTTCCGTCGGCTGTCAACACGCCGTAGTCGCCAATCCGCGGGTACAGCCACGCGTTCGTGCCGCGGAAATCCACGTCGCCAAACGTGTGGCCGCTGTTGATTACGACGTACCGTTTTGGATTGAGAGGATTCGGATAAATCAGCACCAGGACGTGATCAGCGGCGTCAAACTTTTGCGGTCCGATCGTGATCTCCGACTTCGACCACTGAATCGGCAACCCGCTCAGCGCCTTGGCGATGACGCTGTTGCTTCCGGGATCGCCGAAGAGAATCAGGTTGTAGTCGGCGATATCTCCGGCGGTGACGCGGCGATCGTCCTTGACGCGCACGTCGCCGCGCAGCCACTTGGCGAAATTCGCGCTGAACACGTCGAGCGTCTTCCCCGCCCACTCGTGCGCGATGCGGGTCCACGCAGCGCCCGTCGGGCGCACGCATAGAAACGCGTCCATGAACGCATCGTCCACAGGCCCCTGCAAGCCGTGAATCTTTCGCAGTTTCCGAGCAGGGCTCGTGACGACCGTCCACTTGCCGTTTTGCTTTTCGAACGCGGGATTGACACCGGCAGTGAACGTCTCACCGTCGATCGCGACCGTTGCCGCCGGCGTCTCGAGCTTCAGTCCCGTGACGTTCGTCGTCGATACCTTGAAGCGTTTTCCGTCTTCGCTCTTCGTCGCGTCGACTTCGGCGCGAGCATAGGTCTCAGTCAGTCCCTCGACCGTGAGCCAGTGCGCCCGGTTGAATCGAGTCGTGTATGTGACGAAGCGGACGTGAGACGGCGAGCGGTCAGCTGTCTCGAGCGCCTTCGCGATGAAGGCGCTCGATTCCTTTTTGCTGTCTGGATGCCATGTGTGCCCAGTTTTCGGACCAATCAGAAACAACGCCCGGAGATCGCTGGTCGTCCACCGATAGGGGCCATCCTGCCGAAACGTGAAACCTTCTTTCATCAGTTGTTCGCGAATGTTGACCGAGGCCTGCAGCTGCGGATCGATTTCGCCGCCATACCCCACAGCCGGAGTATTGAATGCGTTGAGCGAGTAATCGGCGGCGTCGTAGTAGTGCAGCATCGCCTGCTGATAGGACGGGAGGTTGTCGCGACGGCCATAAGTGCGCGTCTCGGTGTAGCCAGCGCCCGCTTCAATGGCCGCCCACCTGCCCGGATGATGGAGCCCGAGGTGCCACGAGCTTGCGCCGCCCATCGAGAAACCGCGCAAGACGATGCGCTTCGAGTCGATGTTGTAGCGCTGCTGAACGGAGGCGAGCGATTCGAACATGTCGGCCTCGCCCGCCCAGCGATACGACACGTTCGTGCGTCCGAGCGGCTCCAGTTGCATGTAGTCCTGCTCGGGAGGGATTGGCCCGTCGCCCTCCTGCTGGATGATGAAGGCGACTTCGTTGAGTGTCCTGTTCGTTCCGTGCTGCCAGATGTCAAGCCTTACCGGCCTGGTGCCGTCATATGAATCTGGAATGGTCAGCCCATATGGCTGGACGCTTCCGTCCAGGCGCGACACGTAGGCTCGAACGACATGACCCTTTCGCTTCGGCCAGGAAGGAGTGCCGGCTTCGAGCTCTCTGGCACGCTTCAGGCCGGTCGCGAGCACGGCCAGTGTGTTCGGCGTGAAGTCCTTCGTCGCGAACTCCTCAGGGAACCGAAGGATATACGCAGCGGCCTTGCGATAAATGTCGACGTCGGCGAGAAGCGCCAGGTCGACTTTTCTGGCAGCAAGGGCCTGCACACGCGACTGCAATTCTGTCAGCCGCAGTTCGATCTGCCTCTGCTCCTCCACGTTTAGCGGCTGAGGCTACTGCGTTTCATGTGCGAGCAACGCGCCGGCGCCAATCATCAAAACGATGACTGGCAACACACGTCTCAGCAGCGGGGTCATTGCCATAGTTCGGCCCTTTCGGCGGCTGGTGTTTCCATTTGACGCAGCACCATCGCGTGGTACTGGCCACGCGCGTTCATCAACCGATCGTGCGTTCCGCGTTCGATGACGCGCCCGTCTTCCATCAACAGGATCGAGTCAGCGCGCCGGATCGTCGACAGCCGATGTGCAATGACAAAGGTCGTCCGGCCGGCCAGCAGCGCCGCCATGGACGCCTGTATGAGCTGCTCGCTTTCTGTGTCGAGATTGCTCGTGGCCTCATCGAGGATGAGAATCTGCGGCGACTTCAGAATGGCTCTGGCGATGGCAATCCGCTGCCGTTGACCGCCGGAGAGCTTCACGCCCCGCTCGCCGATGAACGTCTCGTACTGTTCGGGAAGTTTTTCGATGAACTCGTACGCGTTGGCCCGCCGCGCGGCATCGTCGATTTCAGCGTCCGTGGCATCGTGGCGCCCGTACGCAATGTTCTCGCGAACGGTTCCATCGAACAAGAACACCTCCTGCTGGACGATCGCGAGCAGGTCTCGATACGTGCTCAGGCGGAAGTCGCGGATGTCGGATCCATTCACCAGAATGCGGCCGCGCGTCGGGTCGTGAAAGCGCGCCACGAGATCCGTGACCGTCGTCTTTCCCGCCCCGCTGCGCCCGACGAGCGCGATCACCGAGCCGCCGGGGACAACAACGTTGAAGTCGCGCACCACGGGGCGATTCTCGCGATATTCGAACTCGACGTCTGCGAATTCGATCTCGTGGACCACATGGGGCGCGTTGCGAGCATTCGGCCGATCCGGCTTGTCGGGATCCATGGCCAGCACCTCGAAGACGCGCTCCATCGCGGCAAGAGATCGCTGCAGCTCGGAAAAAGAATTGACAATGTTCCACACCGGGCTCAGCAGCAGAAACGTGTACCACTGGAACGCCATGATGTCGCCAATCGACGCGCGGCCGCTGATGTTCAGAAACCCGCCGTACCAGACGATCACCACGTTGACAACGCTCAGCAGCAGGCCCCACGAGGTCCACAGCAGCAACTCGCGCCGCTGCGCGAAGAGCTCTTTGCGCAGGACGCTGTGACGTCCGCGCAGGTAGGCCATGAGCTCGAGCAGCTCGCGGCGGAAGGCGCGAACGACGCGGATTCCCGAGAAGGTTTCGCCGACCCGGCCATCAATCAGCTCGACGTCCTTGCGCGCCGAACGGTAAATCGGTCTGACGCGCCGCGCGAACGTGAAGCTCAAAAGCATGATGCCAGGGACAATCGCCAGGGCGGTGAATGCGAGCCGCCAGTTCAGCGTAAACAGCACAGCGGCGGCGATCACCAGGCGGACGACCGAGATCGCGGGCGACACCAGCGCCATCTGCAGGAGTCCGGTCGTGGTGTCGACGTCGCCCGTCAGCCGTGACAGGATGCCTCCGGTCTTCATGTCCCAGAGCTTCGGCATCGGCAGATAGAGCAGGCGCTCGAACAGCGATCGGCGCAGCGACAGCATGACGCGTGCGTTCAGAATGCGCTGACGGTAGTCCTTTGTTGCGCCCACGAGCGTCGAGAACACAATCACGACGAAAAACATCGCGCCCGCAACATGCAGCTGCCGGAGACGCGCAACCGTGTCCAACGCGCGATTGAGCAGGACGCGGTCGATGATGAAGCGCATGAAGAGCGGCTCGACCATCTCGAGACCCGCCCGCAGAAGCGCGAGGACGAACACCGCGATTACCGCACGACGATGCGGACGCAGCCATTGCAGGTAGTCGCGAACGTAGTCGCGCTGTTGGGCCCGCTGCCAGAATCGCCAGCGAGCCGAGGGTGGCGCCGCAGATCGTTCCGGAGACTCGCCGGGCCGCGCCGCGTTATCAACGGCGGCCGGGTCTTCGAGCCGGCGGCGCTTGTAATCCTCGACGAAACGTCGATAACGGAGCCGCGAGGAGCGGGGATGATCCTTGGGCATCGACAGTCAACAGTCTACGGTCGACAGTCGACGGTCGAGCCGTGATTCAAAAATCAAATCTCACGACTAGCTGAACAAACCGCGCGGCCTTTGCGCTCGTGATCAGCCCGAAGTTCGGCGAGTTGAAGATCGCCTGGCCTGCGGCATTGGTCGTCACTGTCAGACTGTTGTTGCCACCCGGCCCGTTGAAGTTCACGCGGTTCAACAGATTGAACGCTTCTGCCCGGATCGTGACGCCCGTGCGGCTGGGAAAGCCAAACCGGCGCGCGATGGCCAGATCGACATTCACCTCCCCAGGATCGCGGACGACACCGCGCGGCAGTGTGCCAACACCTGTGAAGGGCAGGACCAGCGTCCGCACGCCGCCGATATTGGCGAACACGGGGCCTGATGGCGCGAGTGGAAAGTTCGGATCCGTTGTCGGAATCAAGTAGCGAATGCTCGTGCCGTCGCGCACGAGTTGTTTGAGGCGCAGGTTGTCGATGTGGCCGGCGAGGTTGGGGCGCTGCTGCAGCGCGCTGGCGGCCGGCAGCGCGATCATGCGATTCCAGTCGGTGAGGTTCGTTTGGTTGATCTTGCTCGGCATCCCCGAACGAGCAATCACAATCGTGTTGATCTGGATGTCGCGCAACACCGCCCACGGACCGCCTGTCGTGTACTGCACCGCTCCTGCAAAGACATGCGTGCGATCGAAGGCGCTTGGGCCGCGGTTCACGTCGGGATCGACGGCGCCCGCCAGATCGCCGATCTCCAATCCATTCGGCTGTGAGAAGTTGAAGATGCCGCTGCCATCATCGGTTGATTTCGACAGCGTGTAGGACGTCCGGAATCCAAGCCGCGCGGCAAACCTGCGGCTCACACTGACCTGCGCCGAGTGATAGCTCGAGCTCCCCTCATGCACGAACGCGGCAAATGAGCTGACGTTGGGATTCGGGCGGTTCTGCTGCGTGGCAAGACCGCTGCTGGCGCGTTCGACGGCTTCTGCCTTATCGAGCGGCACCGCATTGAAATTGCGAACGACGGGCAGGTTCACTCCGCGCGATCCCACGTAACTCACATCCGCAATCGCGCCGCCCCAGAGCTCGCGTTGAACGCCGGCGCTCCACTGCATCGAGTACGGCAGCGGACTCACGCTGCCAAACTGGTTGCTGTTGTCCACGAGCGGCTGCTGCGGCGTCGCGCTCCGCTCGACGAAGAATGGATCCGACAGGTTCTGTACGGCATCGAGCGGATGTCCCTCTCGCAGCGTGAAAGCCTGCGCGACGCCCGTGCCTCGACTTGGAAAATCGCGCGTCACGGTGAAGCCCGGATAGAGCACGATGCCGCCGAGGTTTGAAAAGATTTGCCCGTAGAACAGTCCGAACGCCGAACGCACCACCGTTTTGTCATTCAGCGTATAGGCGGCTCCGACACGCGGCGCGAGATTGAGCCTGTCGCCTTCGAGATCGAGCGACCGCGATGCATTCTGACCCGCGACAAGAAGTCGTCCGACCGATCCCGGAGTGATATCGAGCCGCGAGTGAACGTCATTGTCGATCCACATGGGCGACTCATATTCGTAGCGTAAGCCGAGATTGAGCGTGAGCCTGGGATTGAGCTTCCAATCGTCCTGTGCAAAAAACGCCAGGTTGTAATTGCGCCTTCCGTTGGCCGGCTGCGGCAAGTCGTACGATGCGGTCTTCACCTGCCCGAGCAGAAAGTCGGCGAGCGCGTTCACCGGATTTCCTGCCGCTCGCGTCGTTGAGCTGATCTCTCCGGTAAAGTCGTACGCGCCGGTGAAGAGCCCACCAGGATTGAAGACGTTGAACTGATTTAACCGCAACTGCGCACCCGTCTTGATTGAGTGGCCACTCTTCACCCACGTGAGCGCCGATGTCATCTGATAGTTGTTGTTGATCTGGCGGCGATACGTGTTCTCGTTGTTGCCAAGCTCACGCCATCCGGTAATACGGAAGCGTGGCGCGGCTGCAAAGGCGGAGCGCTCGATCCCGAACACATCGGCCACGTTCACTCCGAGCGTGGGCGGGTCGATCACCGGATCGTCGCGCAGGTAGCCAAAACTTGTCTCGGTCACAAGCGCTGAAGACCAGACGTGAGTCCAGCCTGTGGACACCTGGTACCCCTTCGTATTGCTGTCGCCCGCCGCGTTATTGAGCGGTCCGGCCATCGTCGGCGAGCTTGGGCCGAACAGCGCATATCGCGTGAAGCGGCCATAGAGACGCGCGCTGGTCGTGAAATTGTGATCCACACGCAACGTGATCTCGTCCTCCGCCGGTTTGTTGGTGAGATCGTTGACATAGTTGTTCGTACGCCGGCCGTTCACGCTGTCGGCGCTGCCCGATGAATTCGGAGCAGGAAGAAGCGCCATGATTTTCCGTGCGGCAGAGTCGATGCGGCCCTGCGGAATGACGTTGCCTGGAAAGGGCTGACCGGTCAGCGGGTCGATGATCGGAATCGGCGACGCGGAGAAATCTCCCGTTCTGAATCGCTCATCCGGAATCGTCGACGACACTGTGGCCGGTGCGGTACGGCGCAATCCTTCGTACACGCCAAAGAAGAACGTCCGGCTGCGGCCGTCGTATCCGGGAATCCTGACCGGACCTCCAAGCTTGAATCCGAACTGGCTGTATCGGTCGGTCGGCTTCGCCTGATTGCGCAGCTTGTTGAAGTAGTTGTTTGCGTTGAGCTTCTCGTGACGGAAGTACTCCCACGCGCCTCCCGAAAATCGGTTCGTTCCCGAATCCGTGACCGCCGTGATCGTGCCGCCGGCACTGCGGCCGTACTCGGCGGAATAGCTGGACGTGAGCACCTTGAATTCACGGATTGCTTCGGTCGAGGGCAGCCTCCCCGGCGCGCCGGTCGATCCGGAAACCACCGAAACGCCGTCGATGCTGAACTCGCTGTTCAGCGTCCGGCTGCCGTTGATCGACAACTGCGAGGAGTTGATTCCGGTTGCCGCACCGCCGCTCGTGACGCCGCCGGCCAGAGTCAGCAGATTGAGAACGTTGCGGCTCGGCAGCGGCAAACCCTGCACCTGCGACGTGTTGATGACGAGTCCGACGGAGGAGTCTTCCTTCTGGAGTTGAACGGCGGCCTCCCCAACGACGGTGACTGTTTCGTCCAGGGTGCCAAGGGGCAGCACGCCGTCCAATCTCGCGCGCTGGCCAATCTCCAGCCGCGTCCCGCGAATCGACGTCGTCTTGAAGCCCTGAAGCGAGAGATTCACGTCGTAGGTGCCGACGGGCAGCGACGGGGCGAAGTACGTCCCGCTTTCATCCGTCACGGTCTGCCATACCGTTGCGCCGGTGGCCGCATTCACAATCGTGACGGTGACGCCCGGCAGCACACTACCGGTCGGGTCTTTGATCGTGCCGACGAGCGACGCCGTCGTCGTTTGCGCGCGTGTTGTCGAAGCGAGTCCGAGAAACATGACGGCGAAGAGCAATAGCGCCGGACGCATGATGTGATTGCAGGTCATCGGTGTCTCCAACCGGAGGATCGAAGTTCAGTGCACCTTACGCGATAGGCCTCGACAAATTACGGACTACCCGTTACCCACGGGCAGTGATTTCCCGGGCTGCGACCCGTTCTCCGACCTCGCTTGACTCCGGCGGCGTCTTGATGTTATTTTTCTGGCACTAGTGCTACGAAACTAACATATGGCCAGGTTCCTCCTCGGCATGCTGTCCCGGCGCGAGCGGCAGATCATGGACATCCTCTTCCGGCGAGGCCGCGCGACGGCTGACGACGTGATGCACGAGCTCTCCGGCAAGCCCGCCTTCGCTCATCACAAGGGTTCGGAGCTTCGGCGAGGCAGGCCCAGTTATTCGACGGTGCGCACGCAACTCCGCGTGCTCGAAGAGAAGGGCCACGTCCGTCACGAGGAAGAAGGACGCCGATTCATCTACACGCCGGTCATGCAGCGATCGGCTGCGCGAAAGTCTGCCCTCCGGCACGTCGTCGACACGTTCTTCGACGGCTCCGTGGAAAAGGTAGTCGCTGCGCTCCTCGGCGGCGAGGCGGCGCGTCTCTCGGACGAGGAGCTGCGCCGGATCGCCGAACTGATCGCGAAGACCAGAAAGGACGGCGCCGAATGAGCGTCCTGATCGATGTCGCCATCACGACATCCGCCATTCTCCTGCTTGGAATCGGCATGATGCCGCTGCTGAAACGACGCAGCGCCGCGTTGCGGCACTCGGTTCTGTCGAGCGCGCTCGTCTGCGCCGCTGCAATGCCCGTGATCGCGCTCGCCGCGCCCGAATGGGAGCCCTGGATTGACCTGACGCCCCTCGCAGCGCGCACGCTTTCGCAGCACGCGATCGGCACCATCGTCTCCGCCGAAGTCGGGCGGCTCCAACAAGACAGCAGCCGTTCCGCCGCTCTGCGGTCGTCCACGACCGCGACCCGACTGTCGCCGCGAGCACTTCTCATCGGCGTGTGGGCCGCCGGAACCATCGGCTGGATTTCGATGTTGCTCGCCGGCCTTGCACGACTTTCGCGCATCAGCTCCCGGGCGAGGCGTGTCACCCAGGGCGCGTGGGTGGACTGCGTCGACACCCTGCGAAGGGATCACCACATCCATCGACGCATAACGCTGCTCGAAACGGCGGATCACACGCTGGTCATCACGTGGGGACTGCGACGCCCGCACGTGATTGTTCCGGTCGCCGCACGCGAGTGGTCTCACGATCGGACGCACCTCGTCTTCAGCCACGAGCTCGCCCACATTCGGCGGCGCGACTGGGCCATTCAACTGATGGCGGAGCTCGCGCGCGCCATGCATTGGTTCAATCCGCTCGTCTGGATTGCGTGTGCGCGGCTGCGTCGCGAGAGCGAGCAGGCCTGCGACGACCTCCTCATCAACGGCGGCGTTGACGCGTCCGAGTACGCCACGCATCTAGTAGAGGTCGCGCGGGAGCTGCGGCCCTCGCCATTCTGGGTGCCTGCTCCCGCCCTGGTGCGCCGCTCGACGCTCGAAAGGAGAGTCAAGGCCATGTTGGACAACACGCTCGATCGTCGTTCTCCGTCGAAGCTCGCTCGCGCGATTGCGCTGGTTTCGCTGCTCGCAGCCAGTGTGGCGGTTGCCGGCCTTGCTGCGGCGCAGCGGTTTGTCTCGGTCACCGGAACGGTCGTCGATCCGACGAATGCGCTGCTGCCCGGAGTAAAGCTCGTGCTCACCAACGAGCAATCGCACGCGAAATATGAGATCCAGAGCGATTCATCGGGCCGGTACGAATTCGTCGGCGTACCGCCGGGAGACTACACGCTGGAGACCAGCCTTCCCGGATTCGCGGTCTTTCAGGGCAAGCTCAATATTGTTGGGCAGAACGTCGAACAAGACCTCACACTGCAACTGGGTACGCTGAACGAATCGATCACCGTAACGATGCAACCGGCGAGCAGACCCGCGCTCTCCGACGCTGTGCTTCGCAAAATCGAAGAGTTGCGGCAGAAGCGAGCAGCCTCCACGTGTCCAGAATCCGCGCCCGGCGGCACGCCACGTGTCGGCGGAAATATCCGGGTGCCGGTCAAGCTCAAAGACGTGCGGCCTATCTATCCTGAAAGCCTTCGCGCAAGTGAGACCGAAGGAGCGGTCGTGCTCAAGGGACGCATAGGTACCGACGGCCTTCTCGAGGATTTGATTGTCGTCTCGAGCGACCACCCGGATTTTGCGAACGCGGCCCTGGATGCAGTGAAGCAGTGGGAGTTCGATGCGACACTCCTGAATTGTGTGGCGATCGACGTGCCGCTCAACATCACCGTCAACTTCCGGCGGTGAAACAGGCCACGGAAGCACGGAAACACGGAAAGGGACTGTCACGGAAGCGCGGAACACGTACGAGCCACCGAGGCACAGAGTCACAGAGATTGCTTTGATAAGAGCTCCCGGCCAGTCTCGCGTTAACCCTGCGCTCGTTGAGGAACGCTGTACCCGCACACGTGGCAAGAGAACTTCTGATCAAAGAGATTTCTCTGTGCCTCCGTGTCTCTGTGGCCCGTACGTCAGCGTTGTCTATTGATACTCAAGAACTGTTTCGGTGCTTCCGTGCTTCCGTGGCCTCTCCTTCACCGACTAAGCCAGTAATTCAGCTTCACCATGAACACTTGCGGGCCCTCGCCGCCGAAGCTGTCTCCCAGATCGCGGAACGGGGAGAATACGCCGGCACGCGCGTCATCGGATCGCGACATGTTCCACACCACGAAGAGCGTGCTGCCTCGCAGGTACTCCCATCGCAGGACGAGATTGCCGCGCAAAGACTTGTTGTTGAAGTCCGGGTCGGAGGTGAGCGCGACGGGTGAAAACTCGAATGACCGCGGACGCGCGAGTTTGCGGATGTTCGTGTAATCGCCTACGGCGACAAACGGCTGCAGAAACAGCTGAAACGACAAGTCGCGGTGGATGGCAAACGTGGTACGCAGCGTGACGTCGAGGACGTTGCGCCGGAGCGTCCCGTACACGTAGTCGATCATGTCATCTTGATCCGCATCTTCGTTGCTGATCCACTGCGCGATATCGCGAGCGGACGTGTAGTTCACACCGATCGACGCCTGAAGCCGTGTGGACGGCTGCAGCCTGAGGCTCGGCCCGAATCGCGCGCTCCACGATCCGAACTGGTCCTTGTTACCGCCGCCGCCAAAGGACAGCCGCCACGTTTTTCGTGAGTCGCTGTTGACGAACAGGTCCATGCCGTAATCCGCCGGCCGCACGATGGGCGGTCCGCCCCGCGTGTCGAGGTCGTCGAGCACGCGAAACCCGTGACCCACGAAGGCGTCGACGCTCCAGAAATTCAGGAACTGCATGGACACGCCGCCGCCGGCGAAGCGGCTGAACACCAGACGATCGTTGTTCCATGACTGTCCGATGTTCGTGAAGAGCGTGATGCGGCGGAATACCGTGCCGGGGTCGGGCCGATCCAGATTGACGCCGCCGAAGAGTTGGTTGCTGTCGACGCGCCCGCGATGAAATCCGAGATCGGTGACCCGAAAATCGCGGCCAAAGTGATCGTAGTGACTGAAAAGGCTCCAGTGTTTTCGCGACACGTTGAAGTTCGTCACGCCGCCAAAGCCATTGCGCGTGCTTTCCCCGTCCGGCCCAGGCGCTCTCGTCACCGCCCAATGGCCATTCCAGTCGTTGCGATTGCGGCTCCACTTGAGGGTGTAGTCGAATCCACCCGTGAACGCGTCAGCGTCCCGCTCGCGCACCACGGCCGTGGCGATGGCGCCGACGTTCGATCCCTTGAAGATGTCGCGCTGCACACGAGCGACGTTGTAAGAGGTGAGCGGTTCCAGCAGTTCTCGACGTACGGAAACTGGTGCGCCCTCATCGCCCGCCGTTGCTACTTCTGCGTACTCGCGCGCGGTCACTGCCGACAGCGCACCGTAGGTCCAGCCTGATGTCTTACCTGTCAACTTCGCCGCGCCAATAACCGACGTGTGATCCGGCTGGCGGACGATTTCATCGTCAATCCGATCTGCGAATCGCGTCGGCACCCGGCCGATGCGACGCGAGTGAAACAGTTGGAACACGCCGAACGGCGGAACGAAGGTGCGGCTGTCTTCGAGGAAGAACGGCCGCTTTTCCGGGAAGAACGTTTCGAACACACTGAGATTCAGCACCGCGGGATCGAGCTCCACCTGACCGAAGTCGGGATTGATGGTCGCGGAGAGCGTTGATGCGGTGCCGAGTCCCACGCGCACATCGACGCCGG
>Ga0137368_10005923_pt1 | contig 12861 bp, 19 predicted proteins | sample SagtaG_13_FD_104917 | JGI IMG/M metagenome (GOLD analysis project Ga0137368, IMG submission 104917) | Vadose zone soil microbial communities from Sagehorn Ranch, Mendocino, California, USA - Sage1_L_100_16 metaG | ecosystem: Environmental > Terrestrial > Soil > Vadose zone | place: USA...
GAGCGGGCTCATGAGCACGCTAGTAATGGTCCCGGCGCAGGCAGCGGGCGGCTGTCACAACATCAACGCGAAGGCCAATGGACAAGACGCCGGCGGTGGTGTGACGCATGCGCAGGTGATTGGGGGCGGACTGTTACAGGGAACCACCGATGGGAATTTCACGATTACTGGATTTACCGGCGCCGTAGCATCCATCGCCGGCGCAGTAACGTTCACAGCCAACAACGCGACATTGACCGTTTCGGTCTCAGGCACGTTCGACACCAGCAGCGGCGCGTTCGATGCAAGCGGCCCGGTGTCGGCGTCGACGGGCAAACTTGCCGGCGCCTCCGGCAATCTGTCATTCGCTGGCGTCGAGGACTTGAGTACCGGTAGCTTCGTCGAAGACATCGACGGACGAATTTGCTTGACCTGACCGCTTCACGGCCACGAGTCGCCCCCGCCGGCCATGCCCCGGCGCAACTCGCACTCGCGGTCCACGGGGCGATAGGAGCGGCGCTGCGCCGTGTGCCCGACCTAGTGCTGACGGAAGTGGACGTGCCAGTAAGCGGCGGCATCGAGGCGACGCGGCGCATCAAGGCTGAGTTGCCAGGGACTCACGTGGTCATGCTCACCCCAGGGCCGCCTGAACGGCGGCCCGGCCCTTTTTCACCGCCACCGCCGGACAGGGAAGCGTCCCTGACTGAGATTGCGGTGCTGGGCGAACTGGCGGCCGAGCGGGACGCGGCTGCCATCGATGGGATTAACTATTGGAACACCGGCGCGCCGGCCTTCCGTTGGAACAACCGGACGGTGCAACTGCTCCTCGCCAAGGGGATCACGGTGCCGCGCGCCTCGCGCGCGATGGCCCTCCTCAACGTCGCCATCCACGACGCGACGGTGGCCGCCTGGGACACCAAGTACACCTATAACCGCGCCCGGCCCGCCGACTTCGAGCGCGGCTTTGTGTCTGCCATCCCGACCCCGCCGAGCCCGGCCTACCCCTCCGAACACGCCGTCACCGCCGGCGCCGCCGAGGCCGTCCTGAGCTATCTCTTCCCGGATGACGCCGTCATGGTTAATGGCTGGGCCGAGGAGGCGGGCCGGTCACGCACGCTGGCCGGGACCGACTATCCCAGCGATGTCGCCGCCGGCCTGGAGCTTAGGCCGGCAGGTTGGCGCCGTCGTCGTCGATTGGGCAAAAAACGACGGGACGACCGCGACCTGGACGGGCACCGTGCCGACTGGGCCGGGTATGTGGGTAGGCACCAACTCGGCGGAGCCGCTGGCCGGCACCTGGAAGACCTGGGCGCTCAGCGCTGGTAACCAGTTTCGCCCCGGCCCGCGCGCGGCGTACGACTCAGCGGAGTTGCGTCAGGAGTTGGACGACGTCAAGAACTTTCCGCGCACCAACTTTACCAACCTGAACGCCAGCTATTGGGAGTACTACGGCGGACGCGCCAGCTGCCGAGGTGCGAATTGCAGAGCAGGCCTATCGAGCCTGGTTTATTCGTGACGCGGGGCCGCTGCCAATCCTAATTACAACGACCGATCGGATCACCGGGCATCGTCAAGGCATCCTCGGACCGATTTGGTGCACGCCAGCTGCAACAATTCTACCGAATGGACCAAAGCGCCGGTACTGGCTGCCGGGTGGGCCGCCGCTGTGTCTGGTCCGTGCCGTAAGAGACACGGCGCCGCGCCGCCCTTCGTGTGGCATCGGGATCTCGGAATCTTCCCAAGGCCACGGTCAGACATGCGAAGGAGGCTGAAAGCTGACGTGACTACCACTTGCGCTTACTTGTAGCTTTACACCAGGTTGTCCGCTCAACTGGAGTTGAAGTGGATCAGCATGTTTTCGATAGCAGCGCTTTAAGATTCCGACCTCACGAAAGGATCATTTGCCCATGACTAATTCCTCGGCCATCGTAAATACGGATGACCAGGTGATGCGGGTAACAGGTCGTCGACTTCATCCGCCTGCAGGCAGCAGTGCACTCATGATGAGTGCAGGGGTGAATCGTGGGTTGTTGCGTGTCGAGGAGGCTGCGGAGTGGCTCGGCCTTGGACGCACGAAGACATACGAGCTCGTCGCGCGAGGTGAGCTGCCGAGTGTTTGTATCGGGAGGAGCCGCCGCGTCCCGTTGTCTGCCCTACTGAGCTTTGTTGAGCGTTTGGCGGTTGATGGAGCCGTCTGAGTCATCTAACGGCGCGCTGCACCGGGTGGGGCGTGGGCTGAGTTGAGTTCAAGTGGTGTCAGGCGGTGGATCAAGTTGACGGCGTGGAGCTAGCGGAGGTTGGTGTCGGGGTGGAGCAGCATGCCTCGCAAGCGCACCGGGAAGCGTACCGTCGCTAGCACGCCGACTCCCGCTCGCTATCCCCGATTCCCATAACATCTCGACCGGAAACCTAACGAAACGAAGGCGATCGTACGTTCAGGGGTGCGAAGGTGGATCCTTACAAGGTGCGGTGGTGGAAACCGCGTGAATCGTCAACAGCCGGACGACTATGCACGTGTGGAAGGTTAGATTAAAGGCAAATACTCGCATGTGCCCGATGATGTAGTGCACCGGTGGGTGCGTTCGCTTCCAGGCGGCAAAGACATCGGTATCGTGTCGCTCCTCGGACGGAAAAACAACGCAGGAGGACGGAGCGAATTCTCCTTCTATTCCGCGTTCAACGGCAGCTGGGACCGGCCGTCGGAGCGCACCGGTCGCCTTTCGTTCCAGGAATGGCTAGATCGTTGGCATGGAGAACTTGCAATCCGGTTGATCGAGCATCCAACCTACGATGGCTGCAAAGTGCCGGAGGAAACACTAGGCGCGGCAAAGTCTTCTATTCTTCGCCTGTTGTCAGAAGATCGAACAGTGATTTTGATCGACTCAGGCGGCATGGAACGCACCGAGCAGGTGTGCACGCACATGGGTTTCATAGAGGACTTCGGCTCGCACTGACGCAGTCGATCCGTACCCACATGCGCACGCTGCACAAGGCACTCCGGGGTGACGTTAGTCAGGCTTCTGGAAGGCCCCGTGCGGGTTCGGCGAGCCAATGAGCGCGTAAATTCATTGGGCGGCCCGCGAAGGCAGGCCCTCCAGGAAATGCCTGCCAACAAACGAGCGACCTGCTTGAATGAAGGAGGCTCGGGCGCGGCTGGCACCGCCCCGAGCCTGGCACCCCAAGACGTGAGCGAGGTGGAGTGCGTGGACAATTTACCCGAGAAGCGGCCGATGTCCGGGGTAGAGTCTCAGCCCAATCAGCCGGGCAGGACACGTCGAGCCGGGCGGGGCCGTCGCCGCAACGGTGAGGGGACCGTCCGCGCACGTCTAAATGGCACCTACGAAGTGCGGGTGCCGCTGGGCGGCGGCCGATACAAATCGCTGTACGGGAAGACCGAGCGTGAGGTTTTGGCCAAACTGCGGACGGCCCAGCGCCAACAGGAGCAAGGGCTGGACCTCGGCAAGGCCAGCAAGTGGACAGTGGGCGCTTGGCTCGACCACTGGCTGGCACAAATTATCAGCCAGCGTGAGCCGACAACCCGTGCAAGCTACGCGACTATTGTCCGACTGCACATCGAGCCCAAGCTGGGCAAAGTGCTGCTGGCGAAGCTGAGCGTGGAACACATCGAACGCTGGTTAAGCGACCTGGCCACCCAGGGCGTCGGTGCGAGCACTCGACGCGATGCACTGACCCGATTGCGCACCGCGCTGAAGCTGGCGGAACGGCGCGGCCACATTATCCGGAACGTGGCCAGCCTGGTGGAGCTCCCGCCGGTGCACCGTCGCCAGCGGCCCGCGCCCGAGCCAGACCGGGTGCGGCGGCTGTTGGAGGCTGCGCACGACGACCCTCGACTGCACGCATTCGTACTCGTCGGAGTGGGCGCTGGCCTGCGGCGGGCCGAGGCGATGGGACTGCAGTGGGGCGATGTCGACCTGGAGGCTGGACGCATCAGCGTTCGCCGGCGGGTCAACCGCATCACTGGTAGGGGCTTGCTCGTGCGACCCGGCGCCAAGAGTCGGGCTGGTGAGCGCACCGTCTACGTCGCACCTATGGTTATGGACGCTTTCCGGCGGCTCTCGAGCACGTTACAGGCCGAACGGCACGCTGCCGGGGGTGCCTGGTGCGGAGCTGACGACCCCGCCGCTCCGGACGCGTTCGTGTTGTAACCGGCAAGGGCACACTGCTGGAGCCCAGGAATCTGGGTCGATCGTTCGATGCGGCATGTCGGCGGGCGGGGATCAAGCCGCCCAAGGACCCCGCTGCGCCGCGGGGGACAAAGAGCGGAACGGATTTCCACGGGTTGCGCCACGATTTCGCAAGCATGCTCGGCGACCTGGGGTTTCCCCAGCACGTGGCCATGCGAATGGTCGGTCACAGTCAACCCAGCATGACGGGGTATTACCAGCACGCGGGAGATGCCGCACAGCGGGAGGCAGCGGTGTTGGTGGATGGTTGGCTACGCCAGGCAGTGGGCGGATGAAATGCGTAAGAACGAACGGCCTCGTGGAAGGGGCGGTCGTCGGAGCGGGACTCAACGCACGGGCCGTTCTGCTTGATCGTTCTCAGTTCAAAGATCGGAGGACCGAACTGAGTATTACGCGAAGCCCGATCAGATCCGGCACCGGCGTGGCCGCAACCGACCTGGCGTGGGCGATGGCCGGACCCGACTTGTACCGCAAGCTCGTCCTCGAGCAGGGCTGGACTGGCAACACGTACGAGTGCCTGCTCGCCGACGTGCTGGTAGCCGCGCTCCCGCTCCTCGCGGAACACACGGTAAGCCGACCGCGAGACGCGTTAGGGAACGTCAGCCGCCGAGGTGCCGCGGTGATCTGCGACGTAAGCAGTTCGTTCCCTGCACCCGAGCTCCACTCGTCGCCACTGTTGAGTCGCATGTCGCTGCCGCGATCCTGAGACTGGCAGCCGTATGTGGGCCCCCGCAGGACTCCGGGTAACGGTTGGCTAGACTGCCGAAGTGGGCGTTCTCGATCGCGCCAGACTTCAGGCCAAGCGACTCAAGCGCGACGCGTATGCCCTGTATTTCGTTGCCCGCGACCCCCGCACCCCGTGGTACGCGCGGGCGCTAGCGGCGGCGGTGGTCGCTTACGCGTTGAGCCCGTTCGATTTGATACCCGACTTTGTGCCCGTCCTCGGCTACTTGGATGACCTGGTGATCGTTCCGCTCGGGATCGCGCTGGTGCTTCGGCTTGTACCGCACGAGGTCCTCGCTGAATGCCGTGAGACAGCCCGTGTCGCGTCAGAACGCCCGATCAGTCGCGCTGGCGCCGCGTTCATGATCGCCGTATGGATCGGTCTAGGGGCCTTGGCCATCCTTCTTATCAGAGACTTGCTGGACTAATTAACTGGCTTGGACAACTGGGCCGTATTGGTTGCACTTGGTCTCACTGCCATACTGGCAAGTGCCCTCGCTGCCGTCGCCGGCTTTGGCAGCGCAGTGGTCATGTTGCCAATCCTTGTGTGGGCCTTCGGCACACGCGACGCTGTCCCGATCCTGACCATCGTGCAGATCGTCGGCAATGGCACGTCGTCCTGAATCGCCAACAACTCGTCTGGCCGGTCGCGGGCTGGTTCGCGCTCGGCGCCGTGCCGCTGGCGATCGCAGGTGGGCTCGCGTTCGCCGTCGCCCCCGCGCCCGTCCTGCAGCGCGTACTGGGCGTCTTCCTCCTGGCGTCCGTGGCATACCGCCACACGGACATCGGCCGGCGCTGGCGCATCGAGCTACGCGGCTTCGCCGTGCTCGGAGCAGTGGCCGGTCTGGGATCAGCGATCGTCGGCTCGGTCGGCCCACTGGTCGCACCGTTCTTTCTGAGTTACGGTCTGGTCTCCGGCGCGTACATCGGAACCGAAGCTCTGACCGCGCTCACGATGCATGGCGTCAAGCTGGTCGTCTATGGCGGTGCGTCGCTCGTAAACGCGCGCGCAGTGGAGATCGGGCTTGGTGTTGGTGTTGCCGTTGTTGGCGGGTCTTATGTAGGCAAACGATTCCTGGACCGGATGCCAGCCCGCATATTTCCACTGCTGGTCGAGATTGTGCTGGTTGTCAGCGGGCTTCAGTTGCTGTTGGCGTAGGAGCACGCCCGCGGTCGTCGCGACTGGTATTCGGGCGGCGCTCAGCGTCGACGACGCGAGCATCCCAGCCCAAGCGAGGCAAACCAGGGCGAGCGTCCACAACATCGCGCGCCAGCGCGCCGCTGCAGCCGCCGTGTCACCGGCTGGTCGACGACCGTCAGTTCGCGAGATGTTGCATCGCCCGTCTGAACCTGCATTCGCCAGTGCCGTTCTAGTGGGTCATGCGCAATTAACTGGTGATCTGCAAGGGTGGCGGCGGACCCACCGAGGCGGCGCTGTCTTGCTCGGATGCGTCGTTCACTCCGGTTGCCATCTCACACGAATGGAAGTTGGAGCTGCGTTCCAGCCGGCCACCGTCTCCTCCAGCCAGGTGATGACCTCCACCGCGGTGGTTGGATGCTGTCCGGAGAGCGCCCGCCAGATGAGGATGCGCTGGACCGACTCAGCCATGTTCAGCCAGGACCCACTCAGCGGTGTGCAGAGCGGCATCACTCCGTGGGCGAACAACCACTTCACGATTGACCAACTCAGGTGACCGGCCAGATTGTCCCAGATCAGAATCAAGCGGAGTGGCGGCCGATGCTGGCCTGGTAGCCATTCTTAGCACCTTCCCAGGGAATGGTGACCAACGCCGGCGCATGGTCGGTGAGAACCTCCAGGATTTCTCCTGCAGGCAGCTTCTTCAACGGCTCTGATGCCTTCATCATCGGATACGGGCGGTGCGGCAGTCGGCGTGGGGCGTGCGAGTAGGCGTAGGCGTTGGTCGCCCGTGGGATGCCTGCGCCGGCAGCGGTTCGGCGGCGCCCGCCACCAGAAACAGGGCAATGGCCAGCCCCGGCGAACGCAGCAAGCGTGGGGCGGGAAGGGAAATGACTGGCAGAGCCTCTCGACATTAGGGCCTCCCTGGATCCGTAATACTGGCGCGCCAGTGCCACAGTACACGCTGCACGATCGCACGTCCGTATGCGCAATAACAGACCGACACAACTGGCGACCTCGGCTGTTCAGCGGCGGTGGTGGCGGTGGTGGGTGATGGGCGCTCCCCGAACGGTGGATGCGCGGCGCTCGAGCAGACGTGCGCACGGGTCCTTGCGCTCAACATTTCGCAGCGACGGGGCACTGGCGGGCTCGTAGCTCAGACCGAGGTTGAGGATCGTCAGCGTTGCTCGCTCTCCGCTAGGCCGGCTGCGCGGACCTGCAGATGATCTCGCTTCCGATCGTGCGAGTTTCCGACCCGGATCCCGCGCTTTCCCTCCTCGGGAATCGCCGCCGCGCACGCGGCGGAGTAGTGTAGCCCCCATGGAGCTCAGAGCAGAAACCATCATCGACGCGCCCGCGAACACAGTGTGGGCGGTGCTCGGAACCCGCTTTGGCGAAATTGGTGAATGGGCTGCGCCTATCAGCGCTTCGAGTATGGATGGTGAGGCGTCCGTCGGCGCTGTGCGTACGTGCCAGTTCGCGGGCTTCGGCCCGTTCAAGCCGGGCATCGTGAAGGAGCAGTTGAGGGCGTTCGATCCGCAGTCCAAGACCCTCGAATACGTGGCCATCGACGGCCTTCCAACGTTCGCCGAGCACGCCGTGAACCACTTTTCCGTACACGCGTTGAGTGATGGGCGCTGCTTGGTGCGGTCGTATGCAACCCTGCAGCTACGCGGACCCATGCGAATCTTCGGTTGGCTCGTGAGGCGTCGGCTACACAGCGTCGGATCGCAGGTGTTGGACGAGCTACGCCACTATGTCGAACACGGGCGCCCGCACGTCCGCAAACTGCAATCGACTGTCAGCGGCTCGCAAAGCGCATACGGTGGCCCGAGCCCCGACATTGCGACGCGATCCTCGACGCGTTAGTCCGTTCGGTGAGCGGCTGCACCAGTGGCGCAGCCGCTCTGGCGTCTCGCAACTCGATCTGGCCGCCAGGGCAGGTACGACGCCCCGCCACATATCGTTCCTTGAAACCGGGCGCTCGCGGCCCGGCCGGGACCTCGTGTTGCGACTTGCGGCGCTGGACGTCCCACTTCGGGAGCGCAATGCCTGGCTGGTCAGCGCCGGCCTCGCGGCAAGCTTCCCTGATCGCGCCTTGGCCGACGAGTCGATGCGACCAGTGCGGCTCGTCATCGACAAGGTCCTCCAGATGCACGAACCCTATCCCGCCTGGGTGATCGCACAACCCTTGCGGTTCCTCGCCTCCAATCGGGCCGCCGAGGCGCTGTTCCCGGGTATGTGCGCACTGCAGCCCGAAGAGATTGTCGATCTCTGGTACGGCCCCGGTCCCTTCCGCGACATGGTCGAGAACTGGCCAGACGTAGTGTGGGCAGGGCTGGCCACCCTGCGGCGTGAGGCAACGAGGAGCGCCGACCCGCGGCTCGATGCACTCGTGAAGCGCGCCGAGGCGCACCTGAAGACGATCCCGCCACCCGCCCCTGACGGCGACGTTGAACTGCCACTCATCTGCACGCGGTTCAAGATCGGCGGTCGGCTCGTGCGAACGAGCTCGGCAGTTATGCGTTTCGACACCGCCCTTGACGTCACGGCCTCAGATCTGCGCATCGAGCTGCTCTTTCCTGCCGACGAGAGCAGCGATGAGTTCTTTCATGCGGTGAGAGATCGGCGTCTGTAAAGCCTTCTTCCAGAGCCCGCGCAGCGCTAAGGGCCTTCGTCGGTGCACATCGCCACGACCACTGCGCAGCGTGTTCGTGGGCCGACCGGGCTTGCGCTCACCCGGAGCCGCGCGATCGATAGTCTCGCTCACCGATTCAGTCGCACGGCACCTGCCACGCTAATCGGACAGATCCTCGGCGTGGCGGCAGATTGCGGCGGCCCACTCGACGGCCCACAGTCGAGAAGGCTGCATTGGTTTCAGGCGGAAGTGCATTGTCTTCAGTGCGGCCGCTTGGTCGGGCGCGTCCTCGGGCCAGTCGCGGTAGGCTGCCCTCCGCGATGGCCTCGGCACGCGGGGCCCGCCGTGTTTCGGCCCGCCGGGCCGAACGGGCCCGCTCGAGCGTGCGACCCAGCGCTTCAGCTGCACCGTGTGTGGTGGCAGCGGCGTCCTGGAGGAGTTCGAAGAGTCCACGACAGGTGACTTCGAGTTCGATGATGATCGCCTCGTCGCGGACGTCGGCCGAAGATGCGGGTCGGTCGCCGTCGACCCTCGGCTGGCGGAATTTGGCATCGGCGTCCGACGTCACGTCGCCGCGCTGCGTCGAGTCCGTGCGAGTGATCGGCATGGGCCATCACGCCGCTACCGCTACGCCCCTCGGTGCGATCGCAGGTCTCGCTCCACCGGCGCGATTCTCGTCCCCTTTGGTAATGCCGACTACCGAATTCCGGCCGGCATCGCGCTAGGCTCGCACGCGTCGGCCATCCGGGCGGTCACGTCCACGCGTTGCTTGTCGGCGAACTTGGCAACTGAAGAAGAAGGGGGTTGGCAACGATTCCTGCATTTTGGGGCCATTTTGCTGTGGACGTGCTGACGATGGCCCTACCGCAAAGATGGTTTTAGGCAGGCTGGGGCTGACTGACTACAGGGCTTAAATTGAGTGCTGTCACGGTAGCCCCGGCGGTGGTACGCGATACAACGGTACATTCGGCTCAGGCCAGGCTCGCCTAGCAGTGGCAGAAATGCGTCGGCAATAGACAGTCCGTGGATGAAGACTACCGGATCACCCGAGCCAGAGTCTTCGTACTCGAGTGAGAAGCCGTCGAGCATCATCCGTTTGATGCGCGCTGCCAACCCCATGTGATGAACGTCATCACGATCGACGCCGCGCCGGGCGGCGGACGGCTCGTAAATTGCGCGAGTCGCTGTGGGGCGCTCGAGGGCGACCGTGAGCTGGAGCGCAAGCCGCCACGAGTACGATTCGACGCCTCACACGAGCGATTCCAGCAACGAGGCTGCGCGGCCCGGTGGGTCGGTCCTGTGGAGTCGCTCGGAGTGCCTCCTGGCTGCTGCCTCCATGTCCGAATTGCCCAGCGTCCGGTCGATCGCGGATGCTAGCTCGACTTCGGCGCTTTCTCCGACTCCACGCCGAACGACCTCGGCAACGCCCAGGGCCTTCGCCCGGGCCGCCACTCCGGGTTGGTCACGGCCCCAGGGCATGAGCACCATCGGTCGGCCCTCCCAGAGCGCTTTCATAACGGATCCGTGTCCGGCGTGGCTAACCAGGACGCGAGCCTCCTTGAGAACGGCGGAATGCGGGACCGTCTGCTCAATGTACGCATTAGCGGGAGGATCCAAGATCTCATGCGCCTCGTGGCCGGATCCAAGTGTCACCAGCACTCGGACCGGCTTATAAGCAAGGGCGTGTAAAGCAGCAGACGCCAACGGCACGTCGTCTTGGAGTTGGGAGCTGATCGACACGAGCACCCATGGGTCACCGGGTTCCTGCAGATAGGCTGGAATTTCGGCGGGCGGCTCCCAGATGCCGAGAGGACCGACATAGTGATGGCCGGGCGGCAATCGATCGAAGGAGAAATCGAAAACCTGGTCCGTCGCGTGGAGCACCATGTCAGCTTCCGTAACGAGGCGTGCATACCTTCTTAGTAACGGAATAGCGCGCGGGCCGATGTCGTCCTCCAGCTGTCGGGGTGGGTTTGGTCCCACGTAGAAGGTGCTGTTGATAACCGCCCACGGACCTGCTGGCTCTGCGCGTTGCACGGCCTCCACTCCGAACAGCGACGTAACGACGGCATCGGCTTGCAACTCCGTGGCCGCGCCGCTGATTGATTGGGCCACCTCTTGGGCCCACGTTGCGAGCCGTTCCTCAACTAGCGGACCGGCTGCCGCCATGTCGCCGCCGGTACTCGCCATCGCTTCACGGATTGCGCTAATCAGCCGAGGACCAAGATCGAGCTCCGATGGAAGGACACGCACCTCCACTCCCAATCCGGCCAACGCATGTTCAACGGATCGATCGCCAACGAAGACGGTCTCATGGCCCCGACCCCGAAGCGCGAGCGCCGCGGCGAGCAGCGGCTGCAGGTCACCTCCGGCGCCAGCAGTAGCGACGATTAAGAAACGCTTCATGCGCCCACGGTAGCAGGCCGTTTCCCAGTGAACATCGCGCGTTCGCGCGATCTTTCAGACCTGTCGTGCTGAACCAGCCCAAGGACTGTGGCCGGTCGATCTCGTGCAGCGCAAGCGGCTGATGATCAGCCAAATAGTTTTCAGACCCGCGGTTCTGATACGGGGATATTCGCCGTGTCGCTCATCTGCACCGGATTATTTTTGAACGTGGCTGCCGAACGCGACGGCACGGCTTTTTGGCAGGCTGCCTCGGGGAGGAGACGTTGCGGCACGTCATGCGCCCGCGTGATGTCCGCCGGCCTGAAAGGAACGCAGTCGTCTACTGGAATTGGAGGCCAGCTTGGGAGCGTTCAGCTGACGCGTGGCTCGGGTTTGCCGACGAAGTTGCTGATGCACTCGAGCGTCTGGGTGATCTCGACTGCCGGCAGCTTGCGCGGCGTGGCGTACTCGAGCTGAAAGGGCCGCTCGACCTCACCGTCGATCAGGCAGGCGCCAGTCCTCTGGCTTGACCGACGGATCGCCGCCGGCGTTATTGGTCACGACATAGAAATCGCTATTGCTGGTGATCGCCGTTGCCAGTTGCCCGGCTGGCCGCCCCGAAGGCACCACCGCGCCATCTTTGTCGCGCCCGAGCGTTCGGGCGCCCGACGGCCGCGGCAGACCCCCGGCGCTGGCCGACGTGGCAGCCGCGGTCGGTTGCGGCGCCGACGGAGTCCCAACCACATTGGGGTGGGGGTTGGGCGGCTTGAGCCCACCGGACGGCACCGGCTCCTGCGGGTCTTCGAGCACCACCGTCGAGACGTTGAACTGCTTGGGCAGGAAGGTTGCGGCCACGTATGTCGCGGTATAGGCAACTGCACTGCCACCAACAAGCGCGATCGCTCCTCGGCGTCGCAGGTGGGCGGACGCGTGATATGTCTCAATGTCCTGGAGGGGCATGCGTTAGCGAATCAGCGCCAGCACGGCTCCGAAACTCAAGCCGATGGCCAGGTAGCCGCCAATCGCCGCGCGTTTGCCGTCAAGCAACTCGAACGCAAAGAAGCCCGCGCTGGTGAGCGGCATGACCACGAGCATCACGAACAGCCACAAACCCACACCCGGCGCGGCGACCGCCGGGAGCGGCCACAGCCGACGCAACGCGGTGTAACCCAGCGAGTCCGGGATCACGAGTAGCAATGCCGCGCTTAGCGTCAGGGCATAACGCTTGGCATCGAAGCCGAACCGTTGGAACCACGGCTTCGAACAGACCCGGCGGGACGAACAGCAACAGCCATTCCATCAGGTGCTCTGGTATCGAACGCACTTGAAGGGTCGCGCGCAGTACGAGCATTCCGATGGCGGCGACGCTGGCAGCGTGGGACCGGCTGTATTTGCAAGAGCTGCAGATCGCGAGCCATATCAACAGATCGTGCCGTTGGCGGTGCGCCAAAGGCACGCGCTCCACGACGCTGGTTTTTTCATGACGGGCTCGTACAGGACACGCACGACCTGCCGTTGACCGCGCACGCACCAACCGAAATTCGCGTTCTTCCAGCGATGGGGTCCGATCCGGCGCGAGGGCGAGCTAACACTCGGCATGAACGTTTTGAGAACGATGCCGGGCCTGCGTCGCAAATCGAGTCGGCGACCGCCCGGCGTCTGTGGGGCTGAAGACGTACGTCGCGCGATGCGCGGCGCTCGCGGGATGCTCGAGCCAGCGCGGCGCCTATGCGTCAGCGACTCCGCACTTCTACGGAGATCTGGGCCGACGTGATCGATCGGACCAGCGTGCC
>Ga0137368_10005926_pt1 | contig 12858 bp, 8 predicted proteins | sample SagtaG_13_FD_104917 | JGI IMG/M metagenome (GOLD analysis project Ga0137368, IMG submission 104917) | Vadose zone soil microbial communities from Sagehorn Ranch, Mendocino, California, USA - Sage1_L_100_16 metaG | ecosystem: Environmental > Terrestrial > Soil > Vadose zone | place: USA...
GCTTCTTCGTCTTCGACGCCCCCTCGGGCCGCGACGCGGCGCTGGCGGCGCAGCGCGCCGAACTCGATCCCATCCGCGTCGTCGAGGCGGTCTCGTCCGGAAAGGAGGAGGAATGAAGTCGAACTGGACCGGCCCTTCTGAGCACGGAGAGGAGAAGAAATGACACGCCTTCGAAAACGCGTTCTCGCCGCGACGGGGATGGCGACAGTCGCCGCTCTCGTGGCCACGGCGTTCGTGGTCGTTCCGGCGCTGGCGACGCCGGCCTCGGGGGAGCACCCGACGCTCCTCGCCAAGGCACAGTTCGGCGAGATCAAAGCCAAGGCCATCGACGGTGATTGGAAGGCCGAGATCGAGACCGAAGGAGCGTCGGATCTCCACGTCGTGAAGGTCACGATCGATCCGGGCGGGACGCTCGGCTGGCACAGCCACCCCGGGCCGCGCTTTCTCATCGTTACGTCCGGGACCGCGACCAACTACGAGGCGGACGACCCCACCTGCACACCGCATCTGTTGCCCGCCGGGTCGGGCCTGTTCGAACCCGCCGGCGAGGTGCACAACCTCCGGAACGAAACGAGCGAGCCGCTGGTGTACACAACGGTCCAGCTCGTTGCGGCCGGCGCACCGCGGCGGATCGATGAGCCGAGCCCCGGTAACTGCCCCTTCTAAGCCTTGAGCGGAGACGCTGGAGGGTGGGATGGCCTCGCCCTCCAGCCTCCGTTCGGACAGGTTCCGGACGAGGGTGAGGGCCGCGCCCGGCGTCGGAGCAGACGAAATCGTCCGAGATGAGCGGGCGTGACCTCCGGCCATTTTGTGTGGCGCCGGCCGTGGTTCGCGGTCCGTCGCAACGCGGCCCGCAACCGGCTCAAGATCGTGACCCTCGGACGGTTTTCGGCCCGTTTTGGGTCGTTTCGTCCCGCCTCGAACGCCCGTTTGTGTGGCAGCGTCCCGATGCGGCGTCTGCGTTGACAACACAATGCGGTTTGATTTGCAGGGACTTTAGCGGGAGCGACGGGACTCGAACCCGCGACCTCCGGCGTGACAGGCCGGTACGAGGCAACCGGCTGCAGCCGGCTACGACCCGGAATTACCGGCTACAGCGGGCATTTCGTCCTGGAGCGAACCGGCTGTGACCGGTTACGACCGGCTACCACCCGGCACAGCCTGTGTGGTACGTGTGCGGTCGGTGTGGTGCCTGCTGCGACAACGGCGCGCCACGATCCGTCATTAGAACCCGGATTCGTCGGACGGGTCGGGGCTCAGCACATGCTCGGGGACCGCGGTGGTGGCCATTTACTCCTCCCGGGCGCCCGCTCACCGTCCTCCTAAACGGAAATAAGTGCAACCCGCTACTCGCGAGAGACGTTTTCAGATCCTGGTTCGGTTCGCGTAGCGGCGCGGTGGTACCTCTTTCTGGTTCACGCTTTCTGTAGTTCACGCGTGCGCGCGAATATCAAATCGCGCCGGACTTGACAACCGATGGTGGGGGGAGGAGCGCTCGACCCTGACCGCCTCTCCGAAAGAGCTTTCTTCCAAGCGAAACCGAATATTCGGCACCCACGGGCTCAGAAAGACGCGAGCGGGCGCAAGGCCCGCCCGCGTCTCCGCCGGAGGCGGCGTCGTGGAGGACGTTCAGGCGGGTGTGCCCGCCCGGCCGTAGTTCCGTCGCAGAATCAGCGCAGCTCCGGTGAGGAGCAACATCAGGGCAGTTGCGCTACCAGCGCCCGCGCCGGCAGCGGCCCAGTCGAAGCCGTTGTCCGGGTGCAGATTTGCGACCGTCGGAGCGACCGTCAGCAGGTCGGTCCCGCGGAACCCGGCCCGGTCGTCCGGCCGAGGCGCGGCCGAGTCGGTGACGCCGATGCCGCGGACACCGGACCGGTCGTCCGGGCGCACTTGGGCCGAGGCGCTTCCCGCGCTTACGCCGCGCAGGCCCGAGCGGTCATCCGGCCGAACCGTGGCCAGCGCCGGGAGCGCCAACGCGAGCGAAGCGACGAGCATCAAAGCCAGCGCTCCGACCCTTCCCATCGTCGAGTTCTTCATCGCTGCCTCCTTTGGATCTCGAACCACCCCGTGTGGCTCGCTCCAGAGGAGACCGCGCGGTGCTTAAGGCGCGGCAAGCGGATGGTAAGAAAGCGCTTAAGTGGGCGGCTTGGCGATCCTCCGCGGCCGTGCTAGCGTCGGCGGGGGAAAATGGAGTTCAGGATCCTCGGGCCGCTCGAGGTCTGCGGCGAAGCGGGACCCCTCCCGCTGGGCGGTGCGAAGCAGCGAGCCCTGTTGGCGATCCTGATCTTGCACGCGAACGAGGTCGTCTCGGCAGAGCGGCTGCTGGACGACCTGTGGGGCGAGCGCCAGCCGACGAGCGGGACGAAGGCGCTCCATGTCTACATCTCTCAGCTGCGCAAGGTGATCGGGGACGATCGGGTGCTGACGCGGGCGCCGGGGTATGCGCTCCGTCTCGATCCGGAGGAGCTCGACGTGAACCGCTTCCAGCGGCTCCGCGAGCAGGCCGAGGCCGCGGAGCCGCATGAGGCCGGTGCGATCCTCCGTGAGGCCATCTCACTGTGGCGGGGGACTCCTCTCGCCGACGTCGCCTACGAGAGCTTCGCGCAGTCCGAGATCGCTCGGCTCGAGGAGCTGCGGACGAGCGCGCTCGAGCAACGGATCGACGCGGACCTGGCGCTCGGGCGCCACGCCGAGCTCGTCGGCGAGCTCGAGGGCCTGCTGAGGGAGCATCCGCTTCGTGAGCGCCTGCGGACTCAGCTGCTGCTCGCGCTCTACCGCTGTGGTCGCCAGGCTGAGGCGCTCGAGGCGTACCAGGAGGGCCGGCGCGTCCTCATCGAGGAGCTGGGGATCGAGCCGAGCCCAGAGCTGCAGGAGCTGCAGAGGGCCATCCTGAACCAGGACGCCTCGCTCGCGGCCGCGTCCGCGCAGAAGCCCGCGCCGGAATCGAGGCCGACTCTGCCCGCGGCGGCGACTCGGCTGATTGGCAGGCGGGAGGAGTTGCGGGCGCTCAGCGACCTGTTGCTCGGCGAGGCGCGGCTGGTGACCGTGACCGGGGCAGGCGGCTCGGGCAAGACACGGCTTGCTCTCGAGGTCGCGACCTCCCTTGCCGCGGAGTTCGGGCAGGAGGTCAACTTTGTCCTGCTCGCCCCTCTGCGGCAGCCAGAGCTTTTGCCGACGAGGATCATGGCGGCGCTCGCGATCAAGGAAGCGGCAGGCGAGCAGCCGCTTCAGACCCTCAAGCACTCGTTGCAAGGGCAAGCGTTGCTGCTTGTGCTTGACAACTTCGAGCATCTGCTCGAGTCGGCACCGGTGCTCGCCGAGCTCCTTGCGGACTGCCCGCGATTGAAGCTGCTCGTCACCAGCCGTGCGGCGCTACACCTGTCCGGCGAGCACGAGTACCCACTCGAGCCGCTGCCGCTGAAGCAGGCACTGGCGCTGTTCACTGAGCGCGCCCGCGCGGTCCGGCCCGATTTCGCAGGCGACGAAGCCGTGCTGGCGGCGATTTGCGCTCGTCTCGACTGTCTGCCGCTCGCCCTCGAACTCGCCGCAGCCCGGAGCAGGCTGCTCTCTCCCCAGGAGCTGCTCAGCCGGCTCGAGCGCAGGCTGGAGCTACTAAGGGGAGGGCCGCGCGATCTCGCTTCGCGCCAGCAGACGCTGCGTGCGACGATCGACTGGAGCCACGCCCTGCTCGATCCTGACGAGCAGCAACTCTTCGCCCGTCTCGCGGTGTTTACCGGCGGCTGCACGCTCGAGGCAGCAGAGCACGTCTGCGCCGCTTCCCTCGACCAGCTCGAATCGCTCGTCGACAAGAACCTGCTCAGGCGGCGGGAGACGGCTGGCGCAGGTCGCTTCTGGATGCTGGAGACGATCCGCGAGTACGCGCTCGAACGGCTGGAGGTAGCGGGAGGCGCAGAGGCGATGCGCCGTGCGCACTGCGGCTACTACCTCGCTCTCGCCAGAGAGCGGGTCGCCGAGCTCGACCACGGCCAACGCGCTGCGCTCGACACGCTCGAACGAGAGCTCGACAATTTCCGCGCCGCATTCACCTGGGCGCAGGAAGCCGAACCCGAAGCCGCGCTGCGACTTACGGCAGCGCTGAGCAGCTCCTGGTACGCCCGTGACCAGCTGGTCGAGGGACGACGCTGGTTCGAAGCTGTCCTTTCAACGTCACATACACCCTCTCGCGACCTCGCCGTCGTCGCCGCGGAGCTCGCCCGCCTGCACTACTTCCTCGGCGAGCTCGAGCCGGCCGCTCGGCGACTGGAACACGCTCTCGAACTCGCCGAGACACTCGAGCTGCCTTCCGTTCTATCGGAAGCGCTCAGCACCAAAGGCGTGCTCCTCGAAAGCGCCGGGCACCATGCCGAGGCGCTCGCCCTGCTCGAGCGAGCGCTCTCGGTCGCGCGCGAGCACGACCTGACGAACAAGCCTCTGCTGCGGGCGCTCGTCAACCTCTCCCACCTGATGCACGCGGGAGAGAAGCTGCTGGAGGCGAGAACCATCGACCTAGAGGCCCTCGAGCTCTCGCGCAAACTCGGCAGTCACGCAGGCGAGCAACGCTGCCTCGGCCACCTGCTTGAGGGATACGTCCTACTCGGCGACTGGAGCGCGGCGCTTGCGGTGGCCGAGGAGATCGAGCAGACGTCTCTGCCCGGCAGGCTCGGCGACTCGCTCACCGGCGGGCTGCCATGGCTGCACGTGCAGCGCGGCGAGATCGACAGAGCGCGGCGGGTGCTCGAGGCGCATGGACACCTCGCCAGCGCCGACGAGGTGCAGGCGCGCGCGAGCTACGCGGTCGCCGAAGCGGTCGTCCTGCGAGCGGAAGGCCGGCCCCGGGAAGCTCTCGCCTCGGCGGTGCAGGCACTCACCGCGCGCGAAACGCTCGGTGCACGCCATTCGATCGCGAAGCTGGCGTTCGTCGAAGCTGTCGAGGCCGCTTTCGCGCTCGACGACCTCGCTCAGGTCGCGGAGCTGCTCGGCGAGTTGGAGCGGATGCCCCCGCTCGACCGAACACCGTTTGTCGAAGCACACCACGCCCGGTTCATGGCACAGCTTGCCTCCCGCCGCGACGAGCTGGATGCAGTCGAGCCGGGACTGGCTCGGGCAACCGCGGTCTTCCGCGAGCTTTCAATGCCTTTCTACGTCGCGCTAACGTTGCTCGATCAGGGCGAGTGGCTGACCGCCCAAACCCGCACGCACGAGGCCGAACCACTCCTCAGAGAGGCGCATGACACATTCAAGCGACTCGAGGCGAAGGTCTGGCTAGAGCGGGTGATCCAGTCGCAGCCGGCAGGACAAGCCGAGGCTGTGCGCTAACGGCTTTCCTGAACGAGCGGCGCTGCCCGGTGTGGCGATCTCCGCGCGGAAGAGGCGACCCTCGTCCTCGGGTACCCCATCCTGTGGGGTGCCACATTCTGTTCACACCGCGGGATCATCCCGATTGGCGGAACCGAGTTCACGGATGACGCAACGGGAGCGACGGGACTCGAACCCGCGACCTCCGGCGTGACAGGCCGGTCCGCTCTTTCCGGGCTCGCCTGTAGGGCGCGGGGATCTGCGGTGAGAGCAGGTCTTTCCATCGGTCGCGTTACGGGGATCAACGGGCGCGGGCGGGGACTCCCGCCGACATCGTGCGGGATGAGCGCGGGATTGAGCGTTGTCTGAATGGATAATGGCGCACGACGTGGGCGGGGAAGAGCATGCCGAAGTGCCTGCGACCGCCAATCGACTCCCACCGAACCACCGGCCGATGTGCAGCTAGGCGGGCAGATGCGGACTGGATGCAGGTCGAACCCGCGACCGGTTACACCCGAGGCGCATCCTCGCGTCCGTTCAGTACGTAGCCAGGCGAGTCAGGGGGCCGATGGCCTCTGCGCGAATCGAGCTCCACCCCCCGGGCTCTCCGGGCACCAGCGCCAGTCAGGAGCGGGTAGCGCCTGGAACGCCATTGCGGCGATCATGAGCCCGATGAGCGAGCTTCCCGTCGGGACCGTCACGCTCCTCTTCACGGACGTCGGGCGCTCGACTGAGCTGGTCAAGAGCCTGCAGGAGCGGTACGCCGAGACGCTCGCAGCGCACCGTGAGCTGCTGCGCGCCGCTTTCGCCGACCACGACGGGAGGGAGGTCGACACGCAAGGCGATGCCTTCTTCGTCGCCTTCGCCCGTGCCACGGACGCTGTCGCGTCGGCCGCTGCGAGCCAGCGCGCCCTCGCCGCCCATCCATGGCCGGACGGCGCGTCGGTGGCCGTCCGGATGGGGATGCACACGGGCTAGCCGTACTTCGAGCAGCACGGCTACACCGGCCTGCCCGTGCACCGCGCAGCCCGCATCTGCACGATTGCGCACCCGGGCCAGGTGCTGCTCTCGCGTGCAACCGCCGGGATCGTCGACGATGCGGAACTCCCCGGGATCTCGCTGCGCGACGTCGGCGAGCACAGCCTCGAGGACTTCGAACGCCCCGAGCGGATCTACCAGCTCATCGTCGACGGCCTGCCAAAGGACTTCCCGCCGCTCCAGACAGCGGATCAGGTTCCGCTGATCGGAACGATCACGATCGTGAACGTCGAGGGGCGGCGCATGATGCGCTTGATGGGCGAGCTGCCGTCTGCGCAGTTCGGCGCCCTCCTGAACGAGTACCGGCGCTTCGTCCCGCGCGTGCTACAGGAGGCGGGCGGGAGACAGGCCGAGGTCGCCGGTGATTCGGCGACGGCCGCCTTCGCCGGCGCGAGGGAAGCGGCCCTCGCCGCTGTCACGGTGCAGGAGGCGGTCGCGAGGCATGACTGGCCGCACGGCCTGAGGCCCCAGGTGAGCATCGGGCTCCATTCGGGCGCGGCGGGCATCGGCTGGCTCGGTCTCGCCGTCTTGCGCGCCGCGCAGCTCTGTGACGTCGCAGAGGGCGGGCAGATCTTCCTCTCGCCAGTGACCGCGGGGCTCCTCGCGGACGAGGATCTGGGCGCTCTCTCGCTGCGCGACGTCGGCGAAGTGCGGACGCGGCGCAGCGGGGAGCTCGTGCGCGCCTGGGAGCTCGTCTACGAGCTGGCGCCTCTGGCCTAGACAAAGGATGACGGAGGCCTCTTTCCTAATCGCGACTGGCAATGGCATCCCGTGCTGTACGGGCATTCTGGCGCCGACGATCCGCCGAGCAGGTATTTGAGTCGTTACCCGACGAGGCGCTCTTTGCGCACGACTCGCAGCCTCAGGCGCTGGCGCTCGAAATCGGCCCGCTGAAGGTGTTGTAGGCGCGGGGCTTCTCCGTCTCGTAGCCGATGTTGAACCAGTGCTGGCGCTGCGCAGAAGACCCGTGCGTCCAGGTCTCGGGATTTACCTGTCCTGGAGCACGATGGGGGACTGAGGACCCTCGCCGCGTACGAATTCCGCTCGTTCTTCAGCCGCTGAGGCGATGTTCGTGCGAATGTGCCGAGCGCACTTCGCCCTCATCGCGGATGGCCCCGTCACGCGCTCCGTGAGGTCAAGTGACTGAGCGGTGCCTCTGTAGTCGAACTGGCCATCCGCTTGCGGGATCTGCGCGGGATGACCGAAGACTCTGGCGCCTCGCCGGCCACAGAACATGGCGATTTGCAGCGCTTTACGCGATCGAACCGCGTCCGGGATTCGCGTGCGGGATGAACGCGTGGCCGGTTGAAAGCCCGGCGGTCGATTCCGCCAGAATCGGCAACAGAAGATGGCAATTTGCAGGATGTTTTCTACGGGAGCGACGGGACTCGAACCCGCGACCTCCGGCGTGACAGACCGGTACGGGCTCAACCGGCACAGACGGCTCCAACCCTCTATTTCCGGCTAGAGCACGCATTTCGTACCAGCTCGAACCGGCTGTGACCGGCTACGACCGGCTATCAGCCGGCAGAGCCTGTGTAGTACGCGTGTAGTGGAGCGGGTGTCGGGCTAGGCAACGGAGCGGCACGCGTGCGCTCGAGGAGGCGCGTGGATGCGCCATCCGGCTGGAGATGATCGACCTCCTCCTTGCCAGGCGCTTGAAACGGCAAGCAGTGGGAATCCACCTGCTGACTGGCCAGGCCACTGCTACGCCCCCTCTTCCGGTTCGACCCCGTGACCGAGGATGGTGGAGCCGATGAGGGTCAAGGATGTGTACCCCGGCGCGGTTTGGCCCTTGCGATGCTCACCGCGGGTCTCGATCGGCTGGCGGGGCGAGGGGCACGCCGCCTGAAGGTCGGCTATGGCGCCGACGTGGCACGACGAATGGGCGGCCCAGGCGTGGCGGCCGCCCATTCGTGCTCACCCCTTGCTCAGGAGGGGCAGTTGCCGGGCTTTGGCTCGTCGATCCGCCGTGGTGCCCCGGCCGCAACGAGCTGGACCGTGACGTACACCAGAGGCTCGCTGGCTTCGTTCCGGAGGTCGTGGACGTCGCCGGCTGCTTCGAACAGGCTCGACCCGGCCGGAAGCACCTGCGGTGTACAAGTGGGATCGTCAGCCCTGTAATTGGTCGCAGTCCCGGACTTGACGATGAGAAAGCGCGGCCCGGGGTGGCTGTGCCAGCCGAGATACCCGCCTGGTTGGATCGTGACCTCCACGACGTGGAGGTCGGACGATCCCTTCGTCTCGATCTCCGCCTCCCAGTCTCCGCTCTTGGCTTTGGCATTGATCTCGCCGAAGTGCCCCACCGGGGCAAGGAGCCTGGGGGTCTCCCCCGAGGCGGGTGTTGCCAGGGCCGGCATCACGATCAGCGCTGTTGCAACCAAAGCGGCCACCGCCGCGATCCCGGTCGCGGCGAAGACCCGCTTGCGATGACTTTTCATTCCTGCTCCTCTCGGTCGGACATGACGTTTTGTGAGGGGTCGTGGACGGCTTCGCCAGCGGGTTTCCGCGACGGCGCCGTCGCGTCCAGCTGTGCGCGAGACGTGAGCAGGTGCGCCTGGTCGGGCGAGAGCGCCATGCCGTGCGCCTCCCACGCGTGTCGCCGGACCTCGGCGGTGAGCCCGTCCTCGTGCTCGGCGCGGGCTTCGAACCCGCAGTCGCACTGAAGCACCTTCTCGATCGACTCCACGCAGCGACGCTAGGAAAGCGCTCCTAGATGCGGGCAAAATCCCGGCAAGAGAGTGCCTAGAGGGCTGAAGCTGAAGGTTTTCCTTGCGGGTCGAGTCGCGGTCGAGGCCGACCGCGTGCTCATGGGCGAGGAGCGTTTCCCGGGACGGCAGGGTCGGCTCCTGTTCGCCTACCTGGTGGCCGAGCAGGGCAGACCGGTGCCGCGGGACGAGCTCGCGGAGGCGCTCTGGGAGGCACCGCCCGCGACGTGGGAAAAGGCGCTGACCGTGCTCGTGAGCAAGCTGCGCGGACTTTTCGCGGAGTGCGGCCTCGACGGCGCAATCGTTCTCGCGAACGCGTTCGGGTGCTACCGGCTGGACCTCCCGGAAGGGGCGTGGGTCGACGTCATTGCTGCGGCTGACGCCCTCCGGGAGGCGGAGGCAGCGCTGGCCGCGGACGATCTCGAACAGGCGAAAGCAGTCGCGATGCACGCCGCGTCACTGGCTCGGCCGCCCTTCTTGCCTGGAGAGGAAGGGGCCTGGGTCGACGAGAAGCGGCGTGAGCTCACGGGGATCCTCCGCAGCGCGCTCAGCTGCCTCGCCGAGGCGTGCCTTCGCTCGGGCGACGCCGCGGCGGCGGCGAAGTGGGCCGACGAGACAATCGCCCTCGAGCCGTACCGCGAGACGGGGTATCGGCAGCTGATGGCGGCGCACGCGGCCGCCGGGAACCGTGCTGAGGCGCTGCGGGTGTACGAGCGATGCCGACGGCTTCTCGCGGCGGAACTCGGCGCCTACCCCTCGCCCGAAACCGAGTCGATCTACCGCGAGCTTCTCGAGGCGCCTTCTCCCGAGCCGAGAGCGGCGGCACCCCAGGTCACGCCTCTCCCCGTCCTCGAGCCTGAACCGCCAACCGTGCCAACACGGCGCTTGGCGCCGCGGACGGCAGCGGGTGCGGTCGCCGTGACGCTCGCACTGATCGTGGCCGCGGTCGCCGGCGTCCTCGCAACGCGCCGCGGAAATTCGGACGAAACTACGGTGGGGGCCAACGCTATCGGTCTGATCGACGCGGACGGCGATCGGGTGCGCGGCCAGGTCGGGGTCGGTGCCGCTCCGACGAGCGTTGCGTTCGGCGGGGGGGCGGTGTGGGTCGCGAGTGCGTCTGCGAACACGGTCTCGCGGATCGACCCCGAGACACGCAGCGTCCGCCAGACGATCGCCGTCGGCAACAGCCCGAGCGGAATCGCGGTCGGCGGCGGCGGTGTCTGGGTCGGCAACCACGACGACGGCACCGTGTCGTGGATCAATCCACAATCGAATACGGAAGTGAAAGAAATCCGCGTCGGCAACGGCCCGACCGCGGTCACGTTCGGCTACGGCTCGGTGTGGGTGACGAACTCCGACGACCGGACCGTGTCGCGCATCGACGCCGACACGGGCGACGTCGTCAAGCGCAGGATCCGCACGGACGCCGTCGGCCGTGGGATCGCCGTCGGCGCCGCGTCGGTGTGGGTGACCGACGAGGCGACGAGGACAGTGGTGCGGGTCGATCCCGAGACGAATCGCGTGACGGGCAAAGCGACTGTCGGCAGCGGTCCTGCCGCTATCGTCTACGGCGACGGCGCCTTGTGGGTTGCGAATGAGTTCGACGGCACCGTCTCGAAGATCGACCCGAGGACCCTGGCGGTCCGGGCTGTGATTCCCGTCGCGGGTAGTCCGTCCGCGCTCGCCTTCAGGGACGGGGCGCTCTGGGTGAGCGTCGAGTTCGGCCAGCGCGTCGTCAAGATCGATACGCGCACGGGGAGGGAGAGCGCCGTGCTCCCTGTGGCGAACAGCCCGAAGGGACTCGCGGCCGCGCCGAGCGGTGTCTGGGTCGCTGCCCAGGCATCGGGCACGGGCCACCGCGGCGGGCGGCTCGTCGTGATTGGCGCCGGGTTTGACTCGATCGATCCAGCGCTCGCGGACACGACGGAGGGGTTTACCGTGCTGGGACTGGCTTACGACGGCCTCACAGCGTTCCGTCGCGTAGGCGGGAGCGAGGGCACGCAGCTCGTAGCCGACCTCGCCGCTGCGTTGCCGCAGCCGACCGACGGTGGGAGGTCGTACAGCTTCAGAGTCCGCACCGGCATCCGCTACTCCGACGGTTCGCTCCTGCGAGCGCAGGATTTCCGACGTGCCCTCGAGCGCATGCTCGCGCTCGGAAGCCCACTGCTTCAGGGCTCAGCGCTGATGAAGGTCGTCGGCGCCGCTAGCTGCTTGCCGGGGCGGCGGTGCGACCTCTCGCGCGGCGTGATCGTCAGCGGCCCCAACTCGCTGACAATCCGGTTGTCGGAGCCCGACCCCAGGCTCCTCCTCTCGCTCACGTCCCTTGTTCCGGTCCCACGCGGAACGCCGGCAAATGACGTCAGCGCCAAGCCGGTCCCGTCAACGGGTGCCTACGCGATCGAGAGCTACGTTCCACACAGGCTGCTGACGCTCGTTCGTAACAGCCACTTCCGGTCGTGGTCGCAACGTGCCCGGCCGAACGGCTATCCGGACGAGATCGCGTGGAGGATCGGTGTGCGGCCGGACGACGCGGTACGGCAGGTGATCGACGGCAAGGCCGACCTCCTCTTCAACATCGTGCCTGCGGATCGTGTGGAGGAACTCTCGGCGCGCTACCCGCGCCGGCTTCACGTGATCCCGCAACGCGCGACCACGTTCGTCTTCCTGAACACGCGGCGCGCGCCGTTCGATGACATTCGCGTCCGTCGGGCGCTGAACTATGCGATCGACCGCAGGAAGATGGCGGCGCTGCACGGCGGGCTGGCCGTCGCACGGCCGACCTGCCAGGCGGTACCTCCGGCCGTGCCGGGGTACCGTCGTCACTGCCCGTACACGGCCGATCCCGACTCCAGCGGCGAGTGGAAGGCGCCCGATCTCGCGAAGGCGCGCGAGCTCATCGCCGTGTCAGGCACAAAAGGGGAAAAGATCGTGGTCTGGACGTTCCCGTTCTTCGGAAAGGAGGGCCGTTATTTCGTCTCGCTCCTCGGCCGGCTCGGCTATCGCGCGCAGCTCAAAGAGCTTGAAGACGACGGGACCTACTTCGCGACCCTCAACCGGACGCCGAGCGTGCAGGCAGGGCTCGCCGGCTGGTTCGGATTCCAGCTAGCAGCGGATACGTTCGAAACGCTGAGTTGCACCTTTCCGCAGAACTGGGCCCGGTTCTGCGACCCACGCTTCGACGCGCAAGTGAGACGTCTGGCGGCGGAGCAAGCGAATGATCCCGCCGCCGGCGCCGCGCTCGCCGCGCGCATCGACCGCGAGATCGTCGATCGGGCGCCGTGGGTGCCGCTGTTTACGCCGCGGTTCGCCGACTTCACCTCCAAACGCGTCGGCAACTACCAGCCGAACACCTACGCCTCGAGCACAGTTCTGCTCGATCAACTCTGGCTTCGCTAAAGACGCGCGCGGAGCCGCTCTTGCCGAGTACTGGGCCTCGGGATTCTGGCGGCGGGGAGGGCTCGTTCTCCATTGTCCGGGCCGGTAGTGCGCCCGTGACCTCCGGTCGTCTCGTGTAGACGACCAGCCCCATCGTCGTCGACCCGAGGGCGGCACGGATCCCCTTGAAACCTGCGTGTCGCTACTGCGTTTCGGCGGGTTTTGGGCGTTGTGAGTCTCTTCGAGACACGAGTCTGTGTAGTCGGCGCCAATCCGGTGTCTAGAACGACAACACAATATGCTATTTTGCAGGTACTTTGACGGGAGCGACGGGACTCGAACCCGCGACCTCCGGCGTGACAGGCCGGCGTTCTAACCAACTGAACTACGCCCCCAGGGGCTCGGGCAGTGTAGCCGAGCCCCGGGAGGTGAAACGTCAGCC
>Ga0137368_10005940_pt1 | contig 12842 bp, 10 predicted proteins | sample SagtaG_13_FD_104917 | JGI IMG/M metagenome (GOLD analysis project Ga0137368, IMG submission 104917) | Vadose zone soil microbial communities from Sagehorn Ranch, Mendocino, California, USA - Sage1_L_100_16 metaG | ecosystem: Environmental > Terrestrial > Soil > Vadose zone | place: USA...
ATACGCGCTGTCCACGACCGCGGCGAGGATCTCGCGGGACTTGAGCAACTCGGCATAGAACGTCGGGGACTGTCCGGCCTGCCCTGCGGGGACCGCGAGCCCAAATTGCGCGGCGATGCCGAGCAAGCGGGAATTCGACGCTTCCGCTTCCTGGGGCATGAACCAAGCCGAGGCCGTGAAGCTTCTCGGACCAAGCAGCGAGTACGTCACCACCACCGCGAACAGGAGGAGCGGGACCGCCAGCACAACGTAGCGGTGCCGCACCGCCACGTTGATGAGGTCGTAGAGCGAGAACTCCTCAGGGAGGGATCCGTGCGCTTGCGGTCGAGATGCAGCGAGCGGCGCTTGATCCACGCGTGGTGTCGTGCTCACGAGGGGACGTTGGCTCCTTTGGTGCCGGAGTGCTGCAGCATGCTGACAGCACCAACGAGCACCCAGAAGGGTGCGCTCACGGAGAGGGTACGGAAACTCTCCGTCGCGAAACCGGCGACCAATAACACCGTGGTGATACCGAGCCCGATGATTCCCAAATAGCCTGAGGCAAGCCCCTGGCGATCGTCTCGAGACGCGCGCCGCAACAGGTTCACCGCAACGACGACAAAGATAAGGAAGGCCACGCCGCTGAGGAGCCCCCCCTTGAGAAGCACCGAGAGGTACTCGTTGTGGACGCTGCCGATGGTTACGTCCGGTCTGCCGCTCGCCGAGACCAGCTGCAAGACGTTGGCGAACTCATCGAACCGGCGAAACCCGATTCCGAAGAGCGGACTCTCCCACCATAACCGGATCGCTTCCGCCCCGAATGTCAGGCGCTCCAGGACGCTCAGCTGCTGACTCGAACCAGCGGTGAGGGTCGCGAAAAACTGATACCGGACGACCGGGAGCTGCATGGTCGCTACCACCACCAGCAGCGCGCTCAATGCAACGACAGGTACCGCGCGTCGCAGGTGGCCACGCGTCACCGTCATAACAGCCAGCGCCACAGCGCAGGCCACCCACGACGTACGCGAAAAGGACATTATGATGGTCGCCAGCAGCACGAACAATCCGATCCACGACCCCAGGCGTGCCCGTTTCGTGAGGATGCGGCCGTAGAAAACGCAAGCGGCGACCGCGGCTGCGGTTCCGAAATAGTTGGGCCACGTGATGAAGAGGCTTCGCCCGGCTGCCTGAAACGTGCCCCGGTTGGTGGACGTCAGTAACTCGAGACCGAAGCGCGAGATCAGGAACGTCGTCACCACCGCTGATGCGACAGCATACGCCGTGGCCCAACTCGTCAGCAGGACGGAGATCCGTCGTTCCGTCGTGTACAGCACCTGGCCAGCTACGACCAACGCTCCCAGTGCGACCCAGTTCACGAGAGACAGCGCGGCACCCAGAGCAAAGCCGTACCGAAGCACCCCGGCCGCCCATGAGATCGCCGCACCGATCGCCAAGCCAAGCACCGCCAATCGCACGCCGCTTCCCGGACGTGGCTGCGCCGCGTCTCCGGCAAGCTGCACCGGGAGGAGCAGAAACGCCGCCGCGACTGCTCCGATTTGTGCGGTCAACGGCACTGCGTCCAGACCGGGAATCGGGAACTGGAATGGAAGGACCAGTGCAGCTCCGAAGACCACCGCGGCGACCGATCCCACCGTCCACGGTCGTTCTACAGCACCGATCACGGTTCTTCCGCCCGAACGCGCCACCGCTCCCGAGAGAAGAGATCCACAACCCGGCGTGCTGATGATTTTGTAACAATTCCAAGACCGGCCAGCGTGGTGACGTAGATCCCAAGCAGTCCAAGATTGGCCAGCACGGCACTCCCGTCCGACAGCGGCACCGCTCGCAACCAGCGCGAAACCCCCACGACCAGCACGGCCACCGCGATGGTGACGCCGATCCGCCCGTACTCGAACCGTAGCTGCAACGCCTTCCGGGCGAGCGGATATGCAGCGCCAACAATTGTCAGATTCGACAGGACCGCGACCCATACGGCGCCACGCGCGCCAAGGTGTGGAATGAGCGCGTAACTCGCCACCACGCTAGCGATGCCCCCCGCCACGGTCACGAGCGGTAGATAGGGCGTCACCGCTTTCCGAAAGTAGATCGGGTTCACCAGCATATAGTAGAACGCTTGGAGCACAAAGCCAGACAGCGCTAGGGGTACCAAGGGTGCGGCCGCGGCGAAATCATTCGAAGCGGCCACGATGGTAATCTCCTCGGCGAAGAGAGACGTCGCGACGCTCAGCCCTAGGATCCCCGCGAGGTAATAAGTGGCGAACGCTCCAAACTTGCGCGCTGCTTCCTCGGGGGACTTCGTCGCCTCTGCCATGAAGAACGGTGCGTACGCGAAATTCACGGCTGTCGTAATGAGACCGACACCCTGCCCGATTCCGTAAGCTACCTGGTAGATCGCTACAACCGAGAGTGACGAGAGCTGATTGAGGATCAACCGGGTGATGTGAACCGATGTCCAGCCCGCTAACTGATGGATCAGCACGGGCAAGCCGTATCGAAAAGCATTCGAGAGGAGCCGCGCATCAATTAGTCGAACCGCCGTGATCGTGCGCAACGACACGATCGCGACGATCGCCCCGACGATGCCCGTCGCCAAATATGCCTGCGCCCACCCGTCGGCGCCGCGGTCCAGCCCAACGATGAGAATCACCGTGAGTGGCCCACGAAACGCTGCCTGTGCGAAACTGACCATGAGATAGCGCACGGCCTGGCGGCGAATCTGCAGCAACGACAACCACAGCTGCAGGAACATGTTGAGAAAGGCTGCCCACACGACGGTGCGAAAGAAGGCCGGCGGCATGCCCGTAAGGAGACCACCGAACAGACCAGGCCCGAGCGCCGAGACGAGCGCCGACACCGCGAGTGCCGAGACGGTGGCGCCGACGAGCAGCGTGGTGACCACGCGTCGATGCGCGTCGGTTTCCTGTTCGTGTTCGAAAAAGAAGCGTGCGAGTGCGCTGTCGAGTCCCAGCGGGCAGACGATGGCGAGCACCGCGAGCACCGTTGCCGCGATCGCCACGAGGCCGTAGTCCTCCGGTGAGAGGACGCGGGCATAGACGGGCAGCAGGAAGAGATCGAGGCCACTAACCAGCAATCGAGCGCCGGCGTAGATGATAGACTGCTGTACCAGGCGCTCAAAACCCGTTGCCGATGGCGCTGCGCCGCTCATCGAGCGCCCACCACCTCTGTGCGATCGGCTTTTTTCGCGAGCGCCTCCACCACGTCCGCGATGCGCCCTGCTGCCCCCCCGTCGAGCCGATAGTACTGTGCCTCAACGAATGCCTTCCGTCCCGCCTTCAGTTCGGGACTGGCGATGGCGGCTTCCAACGCGGCACCGAGGGAGGAGAAGTCCTCCGCTGCCACCGCCACACTGCGTTTCCGGTACCCCACCGTATCCGGGAATAAGTCGGTGCAAAACAAGATGTTAGGCAGATCGAATACGGCTGCCTCGGTCAGCACCGTCGAGTTCGGACTGACGTGCGCGTCGACGATCCGGAGCAGATCATAGAGATCGTACTCCTCGTCGATCACTCGCAGATGCCTGCAATTCCGATCCGCCGCTACCGCAGCAAACGCTTCGGGCTCCACCTCGTAGATCGGATGCAGCTTCACGATGACGGAGAATGGCTTGTTCGATGCGGTGATTTGGTCCGCCAGACGCTCTGCCACAACACGACTGTGCCAGCCGCTCGTTGTGAACAACACGAGCGGTTGGTCGGCCGGAAGGTTCAAAGCGGCTGTCAAGCGCGATCGCGTGAGCGTGGGAGCGCTACCCACGACTAGGTCGAGACGAGGCGACCCCGTGACGACGACTTGTTCGGAATCGTACCCGTGCTGCATGAGGAGCTCACGCTCGTATTGACCAAACACACAGAGTGCATCCGGACGCGGCAGCGTCTCAACCTGGGAACGCGGGACGATGTACCCGGGATGGCCACGCCAGATCACCCCATGCTGGATTGCGACGACGGGAATCCGGAGCCGCCGCGCCGCGATCGTGGCAGCCATGGCGACGCCGGAGTACTCGTGGGTGAGCAGCAAGATGCTGGGCCGACGCCGGGCCAGCAGATGCTCGAAGAATCGAATGTGCCGCAGACCCCTCGCGACGCGTCTCCGGAACGCCGCCTGGGCGATTGCGCGGACGGGGCCAGACACGTCGAATTCTCGCCATGAGAACGACGCGTCAGCGATCGCTCGTCCGCACTTCACGAGTGCCCGCTGCAGCCGTTGCATCTCGACCGTCGATCGCCGGAACGGCGCCTGACTAATCCACCGCGCCCAGAGGAACTCGATTGGGACGAATTCCCGGTCGCCTCGCAGCATCCAGGTGAGTTCCCGCTGCCAGGAGCTATTCGTCGGCATACTCAACCGTAGCTGGGCCACGTTGCGACGACGCAGCTCATCGAGCACGAGCGCATAGGGTGGATCGATGTATCTCGTTCGACCGTCATGGTTCACGCGCCGCCAGCTACTGTAGCCGAGCGCCATGACCGCGGGCCGCCGAGAATGTAGCTGCGAGCCGAGTCCGCGCGTAAAGCCAAGCACCGACCGGGCCGCCAGCACGCCGGCCCATGCCACTCGGGCCCGCAGATTCGCCCAGGGGAGCACCGACGCTTTCGTGACCTGGAGCTCCACACCGCACGCCCGCGCGGCTATCGCGCACGCGGTCTCCCAGTATGAGGTGGCTTTTGTTAGCTCGATTCGTCCTGCGCCGGATTCCTCGAGCGCAGCCGCAACCACCTCGATATCACGGAACAGGTTGATGAATTCCGCGATCAGCGGATACCGGGCCAGCCACCAGAGCGATCCATCTCCGTAGGCAAGCTCCCGCAAAAGCCCGAAGCGCTCAGGCCATTGATCCACCCACTCGCACACGGCGAGCCAGCTATCTACCCGGCCATGGAACCTCCCCCGGATTTCGTCGAACGAGATATTGGCCGGTCCGAGGACTCGAATCATACCGCCCTGCTCGACCAGCTGCAGAGCGGCATCCGAACCAGTGAGCCGAGCTGGTGTGCTCAACCGACCGTGACCTCGGAAAGGTCCGCGGCTCCCGCGATTTGCGTGCGCAAGTCTGCAGCGGGCTGCCAACCCAACTCACTCTGGATCGGTCCCGCATCAACACGCAAATCGCGGTACAGGTAAGCGATCCGCCGGCGCGTCAGACCGGCCGAACGGCCCCGAAGCCAGCCCGCGAAACGCCCCGCTGCGCCGGCTCCGCGCACGACCCATTGGGGGATGAACGCCACACGGACGCTCGAACGTACCTGACGGGGCAAGAAATCGAGATACTCCCGATACGTGACCGACTCGGGATGGGAGACCGTATAGATGCGGCCGCCTCCTCCGTTGTGTCGCATTGTGAGCCATACGGCTTCAGCAACATCCGCGACGTGGACTAGGCGCAGCCGGCTGCGGGGACTCGCAAAGCATGCGAGCCATCGACCTCGTCGCACACCTAAAAACGAAAGTGGCTCACGACCGCCGCCGAACAGAACTGATGGCCGCAGAATACTCCACACCGGCGCCGGATTGTGCAGGCACGCCAATGCGATGTCCTCAGCGTGTCGTTTTGCCTCGGAGGCCACACCGCGCTCGGTCGGTCGCGCTTCGAGCGCAGTCTTCGCCGTGATGGCGCAGCCGTTCCGAAGTGAGGAGTAGTCGTAGACGGCGAGCGAGCTGATGTAGACGACTCGCCTGACACCCTGGCCTTGCGCTGCCTTCGCGATATTCGCCGTGCCCTGCACCGTACTCGTGCGAATGAACTCGGGGGATCCCCGGAGGGCAGCCCCCACGTGCACGATGACGTCGATCCCCGCGGCCGCGTCGAACACTTGACGTTCGTCACGGAGGTCTCCGAAGCGAATCTCGACCCCGAGCTGTTCCAACTCGTCGATACGACTCAGTGGACGGACGAACGCACGGACCAGGCAGCCCCGGGCAACGAGCTTCCGCACGACGTGGATCCCGAGATAGCCCGCCGCCCCGGTCACGAGGACGGCCTCCATGCGACCCGTCCGTGACTGTCGACCGGGCCTGGGTGACAGGTCTAAAGCGACCTTGCCGGCGTTCGTGAGCACTTCGTGCTCCGCCTGGCTGACTGCCAACGCGAGCTCCGGGGATATCGGGGGTGGTGTCCCTGTACGGATCGAGGCGTACAGGCGATCGATGAGCACTCCCAGACCGTGGTAGGGGACCAAACGCCCGCGGAGACGAGCCCAGATATTGCGGCCGGTCGAGTGCAGGAGCTGGAGCGCGAGCCTCGGGCTGCTGAGCAGGCGCGCGAAGGGCGGTGGCAGCGAGCCCAGCGTCTCCACGGTCGTGGTCAGCGCCTCGAAGTTCACGACCACCGTCGCGCGCTCGCAAAAGATCTTCAGCGAGTAACCTCCTGGCTGCGCCACCACGGAGAGCGTGACATGACCGCTCGCAAGCTCACCATCTATGAGGACATCGAGATGGTCCGCGAGGTGCTGGGGGAGTGAGCCAAAGCTTCTACTGAGCACATGCGCACCGCGCAGCTTACCGATCCAGCGAAGCACGAGGTACAGCGGGTGCGTCAAATAATTCTGTAGCACGCCACCCGGGAGCGAGTACATCCAGTGCAATCCTCGCGCTTCGCGCACCTCAGCGATGTTCAGGTCGAGCCCCAGATGAACCTCGCAGTGGACGACGCGCCCGAAACGCCCGCTCTCAATGACCCGAGTCACCTCAACCATTCGCGGGTGGAAGAGCTGGATGAAGTCCGGACAAACGATCACCTGCCGAGCGGCCGCTCTTTCATAGATGCGGTTCGCATCCACCGGGTTGAGGGCCAGCGGTTTTTCGACGATAACGTGAATTCCGCGCTCCACCGCCGCCAAAACCTGCTCGGTGTGGAACGCGGGCGGCGTGAGAACGTGCAACACGTGGATCGACTGCCCGTCGAGGAGTTCCTCGAGGGAGGTGCACACGCGAGAGACCTGGAAGCGCGACGCAAGCCGCTCGGCAGCACTCCTGCTCGTGTCCGCCACGGCGATGACTTCTGTGTCTCGGCGCAGGGTCAAGAAACGTAAGTGCGCCTCCGCCACGCGCCCACAACCCACAATGCCGACGCGCAGTGTTTCTGTCGTCATGGAGACAGCATCCGCAGGTGAGAGCGCGAGACCTTAGGTCGCTCCCTCACGGGGCAGCTCCCGGGACTCGTGCGACACCGCAGAGTACGTCGAACCACCGTTTAACGGTCACCAGCGCGATCCTTCCGAGCGGTCACGTAGATCACTTTGTAGTCCCGAACCGGCCCGGGTTCGAGCGAGACTCGCGCAGCCCGATCGCCTGTTCCCTCGCCCAGTTCCTCGGGGAGTGGTGTTAGGCTTCCCAGAAACAGTCGCTTCAGGAACCGTTTTCCCCTCATCGTTTTCGGCATCATTCGCAAAGCCATCGCCGCACGTTTGATTAGCGAAATGATTGCTCCAGCAATTCGGCCGCCCTGAACCGGGAAGGCTCCCTCCATTCTAGCGACAAAGCCACCTGCTTCGACGAGTCGACGCAGTTCGTCGGCTGAATAGTAGCGGACGCTGAATTCGCTCGGATTAAAGTCCACCCACTCCCGGTTTACGGTGCAGATGATCAACACACCTTCAGGCCGTAGCACCCGGTGAGCCTCCGCGAGGAAAGGCTCGGGACGTCGTAGGTAGTACATCGCTTCGTAAAGAAGGACAACATCGAAGCTGCCGTGTGCAAAGGGCAGTGCTTGCGCATCCAGGCGTACGACAGGGATCCGATTTCCGTAATGCCGACGCGCCATTCGTAGAAGTGAGATCGTAACATCCCCACCGACCACGCGTCGCGCGCGACGGGCAAGCAACCCTAGGCCAATGCCCGATCCACACGCCACTTCAAGGACGTCTCTCCCCGTTCCGTGGTCACCGGCGAGGGTGTACCGTGTGACCAGCATTGCAAGCTGCTCGCGCGTGGCACCAATTCCAGGGACTTCAGTGACAGAAGAAAAATCAGTCAGCGTAGAACTCGCGGATAACTCCACACACGTACCGCACCTGCTCGTCGGCAAGCTCAGTATGCATGGGGAGCATCAGAACGCGCTTGAACAGCTCTTCGGTGCGCGGCAACTTTGACCGCTGATCTCCCATCCCGAGCTTCGAAAACTGGTGGATCGCGCGTCCACCCCACGGGAGGAGTATCTCCACTCCGCACTGCTTAAGGCGAGCCGTCAGCCCGTCACGATTCTCAGCCTCGATTTCGAAGTTCTGAAATGCGTCGTAGAATGGGCCATCGCTTGGAGGGGGCGGGAGCCGTAGTTGGGGTAGCCCACTGAGCTCGTCATGGTACACGCGCGCGAGCTCACGACGCCGCTCGACCCACGCAGGTACCGACCGGAGCTTTACGTCCAGAATCGCGGCCTGCAGGTTGTCGAGGCGACAGTTGAATGACCACCCCGCCAAGTCGCCGTTTGGCATACGCCCGTGATCGCGCAAGCCACGAACGCGCTCGTATAGACCTTCGTCGTTTGTCGTCAGGGCACCCGCGTCACCGAATGCGCCGAGCGTCTTCGCTGGATAGAAGCTGAAGCATCCGGCGAGGCCCCAGGCTCCGCCGTTGCGCCCCTTGTGGGATGCGCCGAGCGCCTGGGCCGCATCCTCGATGACCACGCAGCGATGCTTGCGGGCGACCGCCATGAGGCGTTCCATGTCGCACAGACGGCCGTTCAGATGCACGGGAACGATCGCCTTGGTGCGGGGCGTGATCGCACCCTCCAGCGCGCTCACATCCATGTTGTGATCGTCTCCGACGTCTACAAACACCGGCGTGGCGCCGGTGTGATGAATCGCCGCCGCGGTGGCGACGAAGGTATGCGATACGGTGATCACCTCGTCGCCGGGCCCGACGCCTGCAGCGCGCATGGCGAGATGGAGAGCGTCCGTGCAATTGCTCGTTCCCACACAGTGCTTAGTCCCAACGAACGCCGCGAGGTGTGCCTCGAAGTCACGCAGCTGTTGGCGCAGCATCAGGTCGCCGCGCTCGAGCACCGTCCGGATCGTGCCCATAATCTCCGCTTCCAGCTTGTGGAACTGGGCTGGGTAGTCCACGTACTTGACCTTCCACTCCATCAAGAACCTCCAATTACGACCGGGCGGCGAGCACACCTCGAAGCTCGGCTAGAATCGCCTTCTCCGAGAGACCATACGCGTCCCGTAGGTAGTCCTGACTGCCGACCGTCGAGGCGAATGCAGACCGCAGAGCAAGGCGGCGGAATCGCACGCGCGGGATCTGTGATTCGGCCAGGACCTCCGCAACGGCGCTGCCAAGCCCACCGATTGCGGAATGCTCCTCGAGCGTGACCACCACCGCCGTATCTTGCGCGGCGCGCACCACAGCCTCGGTGTCGAGCGGCTTCACCGTGTGCATACTCAAGACACGCACCCGGGTGCCGTCCGCCTCCAGTTGCTCCGCGACCCGCACGGCGCGTTCCAGCATGCCCCCCGTGGATATCAACGTGAGATCCCCGCCCTCACGTACGACGATGGCCTTTCCCAGTTCGAAGCGGAGCGGAGGAATGTGCACCGCCCGTTCGCCGGCACGCCCCAAGCGCAGGTACGACGGCCCTCGTCCCAAGGCCACGGCGCGCGTGGCTGCGTCCGTCTCGACCGGATCACCGGGCGCGACAACTACCATGTTCGGCAGCGCCCGCATGACGGCGAGGTCCTCAGTAGCGTGGTGGGATATGCCGAGCCCACCATACGCGAACCCACCACCGACGGTGACGACGTTGACATTGGCCTCATGGTAGCAGACGTCGTTCCGGATCTGCTCCAGGCATCGAAGAGTGGGGAAGTTGCCGATCGAATAGGTGAAGACGATCCGCCCAGTAAGCGCCATTCCGACAGCCACGCCGGTCATGTTCTGTTCCGCGACTCCGACGTTGAGGAATTGATCGGGGTAGGCCTCGGCGAACTTCTCGACCACACCGAATCCCATGTCCCCGGTCACGAGGGTGATGCGGCGGTCCTGACGGGCAAGTTCCGTGAGGGCGCGGATGAAGGCGGTCCTCACTCAGTTGCCTCCAGCTCGCGCAGCGCCTGGCGGAGCTCGTCGCCCTCCGGCGTCCGATAGTGCCACAAGAGTCGATCCTCCATGAAACTGACGCCCTTGCCCTTGACCGTGTGCGCAATAACGCAGCTCGGGCGTCCCTTTTCGAATGGCACGCCCTCGAGGGCGTCCACCACTTCTTCGATCGCGTGCCCGTCTACCTCGCGCACCGCCCAACCAAAGCTGCGCCACTTGTCAGCGAGGGGCTCGAGATCGAGAACCTCCTTTACAGTGCCCAGACTCTGGATCTTGTTGTAGTCCACAATCGCAACGAGGTTGTCAAGACGGTGTTGGGGTGCAAACAAGATCGCCTCCCACGTCGAGCCCTCGTCGCACTCCCCGTCCGACAGACACGTGAACACCCACCAGGGCGCACCATCGCGCTTGCCTGCCAACGCCATGCCACACGCGATCCCGAGACCGTGTCCCAGCGAACCGGTGGACACTTCGACGCCAGGCACCTCGTGGTGCGTAACGTGCCCCCACAGCTTCGACCCGTCGAGGTAGTAGCCATCGAGCCAAGATCTCGGAAAGAACCCGCGTTCCGCCAACACCGCGTACAGCGCCGCACAGCCGTGACCCTTGCTCAACACAAACCGGTCGCGGTCGGGCCAGTCAGGGCGAGCAGGATCGACATGCAGCACTCGGCCGTAGAGGGAGGCGAGGAGTTCTGCGATGCTGAAGCATGTCCCCACATGCGAACTCTTGGCACGGTGGGTCATTTTGAGAACGTGGATTCGGACGGATCGAGCCAGAGCGGCTAGCCGCGCGGCATCGGACGATGTCACGGCCAAAGGAGGTACTCCGTTCACGCCCTACTCTAACACCGCGTAAGCGATGTAGGGGTCCCACTCAAGGCGTTGCAGCCGGAGGTTGCGCAGGCCCACCCTGTCCAACACGGCGCGCGTCTCACCTGGCCAGATTGGGTTATCCAGCTCGTCGAACGCCAGCACGGCGCCCTTCGGCATGCGGGGCACAAAGTGCTCCAACGCCACTGCCGTGGGTTCATACAGATCGCTGTCGAGGAACAACAAACCGACCACCAGGTGAGGATGCGACTTGACGAAAGCCGGGATCGTCTGCGTCATGTCGCCACGGACCAGCTCCACCTTCGAGATGTGACCCAGGAAGCGGTCGTGATCGTACTCCTTGGTCAGCTCGATCAGTTCCTCGTAGCTGTTCGCGGCAAGTCCGCCCTTCTCAGGACTCGCGTGCGGACTGGCGTCCGCGCCGGATACGGATGGGAATCCGGCGAAGGTGTCGAACCCGTACACCCGCCGCGTCAGGTTCTCGGGCTCAAGAATCGTGCTGAGTTTGGCCCAGGCCATCAGGCCGAACCCGCGGTAGACGCCACACTCGACGATCGACCCTTTTACTGACAAAGCGAGCTTCATGATCTCATACATAGCGAGGAAGCGCTTGAGATGCTGGCGTCGCACATACTTCGGGAAGTTCTCGAGCTTTACTTCCACGGAATCGGGACATTCTAGGAAGATCCGTTCGATGTTTTTCCCTACCTGCTCCTCGACCGGCGTGCGGAAGGAGGTCATGCAATCACGTCTCCGCCAGCCGCGCCGGCGCGTGCAGCGCTAGCGGGGAGGGCGAGGATGCGGGTCGGATTCACGCCCACGACTGCAGCCATGGTGGCTACGATGATACGAATATCCACGAGCAGAGAATGCTGGTGTACATAAAGAAGACCTAGGCGGATCTTCTCTGGAGCAATGGTCTTAAGGTACTCTCCATCCGGATCCGCACTGCCCTTCAGTATCTCCCCCTCGTTCCTGAAGCGAATCGACGCGTAATCGGTGATCCCTGGTCGTACCGAAAGCAGGGCCTTCTCCTTCGCCGAATACAAGTCCACGGCCCAGGGCACCTGTGGCCGCGGGCCGACGACACTCATGTCGCCCCTGAACACGTTCAACAACTGCGGCAGTTCGTCGACTTTGTACCGCCGCAGAAATCGACCAATGAGCGTGATCCTAGGGTCGTCGTCCGGGGTCGACGAAGCGCCGGCTTTGTCGGCCTCCAGCACCATCGTGCGAAACTTGAAGATCCGGAACCGTTTGCCGCCCAGACCAGCCCGCTCGCCGCGATAGAAGACCGGACCGCCGTCGTGGAGCGCTATGAGAAGTGCAACGGTCAGGAGTATGGGGCTCAGCAGAATGACGGCAATGAACGAGAAGGAGATGTCGAAAGCTCGCTTCAGCCCCGTGGGGGACCTTCGATCCCTCACGGACTTCCCACCACCCGTACGCTGGGAGATGATGGAGCCGCGCGCCGTGGCGGCCGACTCTGGATCCTGGGGCCGTGCACACTGTGCCCATTCGTGAGCCCGACACTTTCCTGCAGAAGCTGGTGCAGCAGGATCGGATCGTCCTTCTCGACCAGTTCGCGGATGAGCGGCACGAGAGTTCGCGTGTGGCTCCACGAAAGCCCCACTTCCCCCAACATGATCTGCGGATGGCTGCTTGGCTTCGCATTGGCGGAATCCCACCACAGTTCCTCGTGCAGCTTCTCGCCCGGCCGGAGTCCCGTTTCGAGAATCTCGATGTCCGCGCCTGGCCTCAGCCCGCTCATCCGGATCAACCGCTCCGCCAAGTCCCAGATGCGCACCGGTGTCCCCATGTCGAGCAACGCGACCTTGCCCGCGGACTCGGGAAGCGCGACCGACTGGAGCACGAGCTGCGCGGCCTCGGGCGTCGTCATGAAATACCGCGTCGCCTCGCGGCTCGTCACCGTCACAGGCCCGCCCGCCGCGA
>Ga0137368_10005945_pt1 | contig 12841 bp, 7 predicted proteins | sample SagtaG_13_FD_104917 | JGI IMG/M metagenome (GOLD analysis project Ga0137368, IMG submission 104917) | Vadose zone soil microbial communities from Sagehorn Ranch, Mendocino, California, USA - Sage1_L_100_16 metaG | ecosystem: Environmental > Terrestrial > Soil > Vadose zone | place: USA...
AGATGCTCGACGCCTACGCGGAGCTCACGCACGAGTCGGTGACCGTCGCCCTCCCGCTCCTGGACCGGCCAGACCACCGCCTTCTTGTGTGGACGACGACGCCGTGGACGCTGCCCGCCAATGTGGCGGTGGCCGTTCACCCGCAGCTCGACTACGCCGAATGCGAGCTGGCAGGCACTCTCTACTACGTCGCGGCCGGCCCTGACGGGCGTTACCCGGCGCTCGGTCAGCCGAGGCGAACCGTCAAGGGCAGCGAGCTCGTGGGGCTGCGCTACGTCGGGCCGTTCGATGATCTGCCCGTCCAGCGGGGCATCGCACACCGCGTGATTCCCTGGGAGGAGGTGTCCGCCGAGGAAGGCACGGGGATCGTCCACATCGCGCCAGGTTGCGGACTCGAGGACTTCGACCTCAGCCGCCGGCACGGGCTTCCCGTGATCACGCCAGTGGATCCCGAAGGACGCTACCTCGATAGCTTGGGCCCCCTCTCGGGGACGGCGGTCCTCGACGCTGCCTCCCCGATCACCCACCTGCTGAAGGAGCGTCGCCTGCTCTTCGCGAGGGCCTCGTACCGCCATCGCTATCCCACCTGCTGGCGGTGTGGCCAGGAGCTGATCTTCCGCGTCGCCGACGAGTGGTTCCTCAGCGCTGCCGACATCCGGCCGCTGGCCCGGGCCGCCAACGAGCGCGTCACGTGGCTCCCGGGCTACATGCAGCGGCGCATGGACGACTGGCTCGCCAACATGGGCGACTGGTGCATCTCGCGCAAGCGGTACTGGGGGCTGCCCCTGCCCTTCTTCCCATGTGGGTGCGGACGCCTCACCGTGGTCGGCTCGCGCCGGGAGCTTCGGGAGCTGGCCATGGTTCCGACGGCGGTGGACGCAGTGCCGGAGCTGCACCGCCCGTGGCTCGATGACATCCTCATCCGCTGCCCCGACTGCGCCCAGCCGGTGCGGCGCATCCCCGAGGTCGGCGACTGCTGGCTCGACGCCGGCATCGTGCCGTTCTCGACGCTGGGCTACCTCGAGGATCGCCGGCAGTGGGAGCGCTGGTTCCCCGCCGACTTCATCGTCGAGGCCGTAGGGCAGCTCCGCGGGTGGTTCTACGCGCTGCTCTTCATGTCCACGGCGCTCGAAGGCACGAGCCCCTATCGGACCGTGCTGGCGCATGAGCGGGTCCTGGCGGCCGACGGGCGGGAGATGCACAAGAGTTGGGGCAACGCCGTCTGGCTCGACGATGCGCTCGAGAAAATGGGCCCTGACGTGATCCGCCACATGTTCGCCTCCCAGGCCATCACCGAGCCGATCCGCTTCGGCTTCGAGGCGGCCCGTGCCGTTACACGGCGGTTCCTGACGTTCTGGAACGTCTACAGCCTGTTCGTCACCTACGCGAACCTCGACCGGCCGCCCCTCCGGGGGCCGGATAGCGTTCCTCTGCACGTGGCCCAGCTCGAACAGTGGCTGCTGAGCCGGCTGCAGGCCACGATCGCCGAGGTCCGCCTGGCCTTCGACACGTATCAGATCCGCCGGGCCGTCACCGCGGTCGATTCATTTATCCACGACGATCTGTCGAACTGGTACGTGCGGCGACGGCGGCGCGAGTTCTGGAAAGGCACTCTCGACCATGAGAAGCAGGCCGCGTACCAGGTGCTCTACCACGTCCTGGTGCGGGTGTGCCAGCTCCTCGCCCCGGTCATGCCGTTCATTACCGAGCACCTGTACCAGAACCTCGTGCCTGCCGTGTCGCCGGGCGCGCCCGTCAGCCTCCATCTCACCACCTTCCCGGAACCCGACTCCGCGCTCGCGCAACCTGACCTGGAAGCCGACGTGGCGGCGGCGCGACGGGTGCTCAGGGTGGGGCTTGCGGCCCGCAATGCCGCCAGACTCAAGGTGCGGACACCCCTCGGGCGGGCGCTCCTGGTGGCGCCCCCCGATGTGGCGCGCGCTGTGCGGGCCTTCGAGCTGGATATCCTCGACGAGCTGAACGTCGAGCGCCTCGAGACCGTGGCGAGCCTCGACAACCACATCGCCGTGTCGGCAGAACTCGACCTGCACGACACCTCGACGCTGCCGCCGAATGCCGTGCCCTCCCTCCGCGCAGCGCTGGCGGCCCGCCCAGGCCGGATCGTTCGCGACGCCTTGCTCGCCACCGGCCGTGTCACCCTCCCCGTGGGCGACGTCGAGGTCAGCCTTGGGTGGGGAGATCTTCAGATCATCGTGGTGGGCCGAGACGACTTCGCGGCCTCCGCCGACCGAGACGTGATCCTCGCGCTTGATACCACGATAACGCCCGATCTCCAGGGGAAGGCCCGGGCACGCCATCTGGTCCACCAGGTCCAGCTGATGCGCAAAGAAGCCCGCCTCAACGTCGAGGACCGCATCCGTATCTCAGTGGATGCTCACGGTGAGGTCGCTCAGGCGATCGAGGAGCACTCGCTCTACATCCGTACCGAGACGCTCGCCGTGGAGCTGCGGTGCGGGGCCCCGCCCAAGGACTGGGTGACGCAAGAGATTGACCTCGAGGAGGCACGTGTCACCCTCGCGATAATTCGCGCCTGACGCTGGGGCGGCACGCCCGGCTGGTCTCCTGAGCTGGATTGCCACTCGTGTGAAGCTCGAAGCAGGCGCCCGGAAGTTTGTTTGGGCGCCCAGATTTGCGTCTGCCCTGCAGGTGCTCGCCAAGATTGGCGACGACCATGTACTGCCGGATATCGAACGGTTGATCGGCCAGCGGGAAGACAGAGCCAGTGAATTCTCTCTTTGGAATCTGTCCAGCTTTTCAATCCTGATATTCTCGAATTGGCGCGGGAGGCTGCCGAGGAGATTCGACGAAGGAGCCCAAAGTGAGCTCGACGTGCGGGCATCAGCGACCTAGTTCCGTGACCATGACGGATGAGCGGCGGGCTCCAGGAATTTCATCACTGAGCCGTGCAAGGACCTATGAGGTAACAGGACGCCCATGAGATCACTCCTCAAGGTCACCTTCAATGACTGGTATGAGGATCGGGCTCAGCGCATGGGCGCGGCCCTCGCCTACTACACGATCTTTGCCCTGACCCCCGGACTTGTCATCCTCATGGCGCTGGCGGGACTTCTGCTCGGCCCGGGAGCGGAGAGCCAGATCATCGAACAGATCCGCGAGCTGCTCGGAGAGCAGGGCGCCACCGCCATCGAGGCGACGATCAGGAGCGCGCGGAAGGAAACGCTTGGGGCGACGGGCACCGCGCTGGCGTTGATTCCCCTCGCGGTGGGGCTCTGGGGTGTTTTTGGCGAGCTCCAGGACGGGCTCAACACGATCTGGGGCGTGGCTCCGAAGCCAGGCCGGCGAGTGAGAGACATTGTGAGACAGCGCTTCCTGTCCTTCGCGATGGTGGTCGGGATCGGCTTCCTGCTTCTCGTCTCCCTGGTTTTGAGCGCATGGCTTGCCGCCGTCAGCACCTACGTGGGCGGGCTGCTGCCCGCGCCGGCGTGGGTGCTCGAAGCCGTGAACTTCGTCATCTCCTTCACGGTGATCACCGGCTCCTTCGCCCTGATCTTCAAGCTCCTGCCCGACGTGAAAGTGGCCTGGCGCGATGTCTGGCTCGGCGCCGCCGTCACCTCGCTCTTCTTCACCGTTGGCAAATTCCTCATCGGGCTCTACCTCGGGAAGAGCGCGGTGGCCTCGGCTTACGGCGCGGCCGGCTCGCTCGTCGTCATCGTGGTCTGGGTCTACTACTCGGCCCAGATCCTCTTGTTCGGCGCGGAGTTCACCAAGGTGTGGACGAGGCGCCGTGGCTCGGGGTTCGTGCCTGAGCAAACGGCGATGCCGGTGACACAGGAAGCCCGTGCTGAGCAGGGCATAGGCCCTCGGACTCCGTCCGCATAGTGGCATCCCGGCGTCGGCTCAGTCGAGACCGATCCCGTCTGCAGACCTCGTCGAGTCCTGGTCGTCGAGGAGGACTCAGACACACGGGAACTCCTGGAGTCGGTCGTTAGGAAGCTCTCTGATCGCGAGCGGCGACTCCAGGTGATCAAAGATGTGGTTAGCCCGTGACGTCAAGGCGGCAGAACCCGCGGGGGGGCAGAGCTTCTCTAGCCGAGGCCGGCGTTCGTCCGGCGCGTCAAGCCCGGTATGGAATCGGGCCGGAGCTGGTCTGCGGGCACGTGAATAATCAACGTCAGCCGCCGACCGTGTTCATCGACTCAGTAGGGTTAACCCGTTGCAGAGGACGAAGTCAGTTGCTACAAGCCGAGTTCGCGGAAATGGTCCTGCGTCAAGGTTACGTTGGGAATCTTGTGGTGCGGTTCTGCCATCAGCACCTGGAGGGCAGTTCGCATGGCAGGAGCGGGTATGCCAAGTCTCCGCAGGAGCGCAGTCAGAGGATCAAAGCCGCTTGCCTTGCCGAGGTAGAACACTCCATGCGTGTGTCCGCCGAAGCTGATCAAGTACTCCGACGGTTCACCTGCGTGCTTGCGACACTCAATGTGGATGACACCTTGCGTCCCGTGGTTGCCGTCTCCATCGATATCTGATCCACCCCCGACCCACCACGCTCGATTGAGGAGACGACGGCTGCAGACAAGCAGGCGGCGGGAGGCATCCAGACGCCCCTGACTGGCGCGACATTGGTCAATCGCCCGGTCCACCAACGTGATGCTCATGGGCTGGTGAGGATAGCCCCATTAGCCGTGCGAACGCAAGTACGTGCGTCGCATTTCGGTCATGTGTGAAGCTCGGTGTGCGCGTGGCTCAAATGCGCATGAATCGGTCGATCAAGCCCATGGCATCTCGCCCACGAAGGTGGTGCGGAAGTCGCGGGGCCGCCCTAGGCTCGCCTCAAAGCCAACATAGCCCCGTATAATCGGCTCCATGATTTTCCTCCCGGTGGCCGTGCCTCTGCTCGTCCTCCTGCTGGTGGTGCTCCTGGTGATCCTTGTGGTGCTGGTGGAGCTGAAGGTCCTGTCCTACGCTTACCGGAAAATCGGCGTCCGCCCCCGCTACGTGTTCCTGATCATGCTGTTGACCCTGCTCGGGAGCGGCGTGAACATTCCCCTCTACCAGATCCCGGCCGGCCGGATGGTGGCTCCACACACCAAGTCGCTGCACGGGATTCCTCACGTGGTGCCCGACGCGGTCCATGCCGGTGCGACGATAGTGGCTATCAATGTGGGCGGGGCGCTGATCCCGGCTCTTCTCTCCCTCTATCTCTTTTTCCGAGTGCCCCTGCGCGCACGCATGATGATCGGAACCGTGGTGGTCGCGGTGGTCGTCCACCAGCTTGCCCAGGTGATTCCCGGTGTCGGTATCGTCGTGCCCGCGCTCGTGCCGCCGCTGATCGCCGCCGGTGTCGCCCTGGTCCTCGCCTACCATCGCGCGCCGCCCGTGGCCTATGTGTCGGGGACCATGGGGACCCTGATCGGCGCCGACTTGCTCAATCTCGGGAAAGTGGCTCACATGGGCGCGCCCATGGTGTCCATCGGCGGAGCCGGAACATTCGATGGGGTATTCCTGACGGGGATTCTGGCCGGGCTCCTAGCTTGATCCCGGCCTCCTCTTCGCCTCCGCGCCCCGACGGCAATCGTCGAGAGACTCAGCCGGCCTGCCTCGCGAAGCCGGTGACCGCCAGAACAGAGTTCAGGGTGAAGCGCCGTTGGGCCAGGCCCGTCTCCTGGAGATCACCTCGGCGATCGCAAATCCTCTGACAGCTCCTCGACAGACCGATCTCGTTACGACCTGACCAGGAACGCAAGACCCGGGTAGTTCCTACCGGAGCGGGGGTTCTCTTCCCATGAGCTCCGCTCCCTGTCTATCGGTCATCGCGAAACCTGCGAATTTTGCTCGTATGCCGTGCGTGGCACATGCCTTGCCGCTGTTCTAGAAGAAGGAGTCTGGGAAACAGCCGGGCGGCCTTTTCCGGGCGACTTCCGGATGACGGAGGAGGATCTAGCCATGCCACGAACAGCCCTAGGGACTACCGTGCCAACCCTTGGCATCGGCGATGACGATGATCGGCTGGTGCTCAAGGGTGTGCTCGATATCCGCACGCTGCAGGAAGCCCGGACTTCCCTGGAGCGGGCGCTGAAACAACGTAAGGCTCGCGCGCTCGATCTCAGCAAACTCAGCGGTCTCGATACACCGGGAGCGCGCTTCTTGTGCGGGCTCAGTGACAAGGGAGTGGCATTGACCGGCGTCCGCCCCGAGCACAAGGCCTTGCTCGATCTCATCGGCGGCCTGGAGCTCAAACCTGTGCCGAAGCCGAAGTCTGTTCCCCGATGGCGCCACTTCGTCATCGGGCTGGGCAAAGGCTGGGACGAGGCGTGGCACGACACGCTGGAAGTCATCACATTCATCGGCCGCGCGGCCAGCGCGGTCGGACACGCGATCATTCACCCGCTTTGTCTCCGGGTGCCCTCGCTGTCCCGGCAGATCGCCGAGACCGGCATCAATGCGCTGCCGATCATCGGCCTGATGGCCGTAATGATCAGCGTGGTCATCGGGTATCAGGGCGTTGCCCAGCTGCGCCCCTATGGCGGCGAAGATTTCACCATCAATCTGGTAGCCGTGTCGATGCTGCGCGAAATGGGCGTCTTGATCACCGCCATCATGGTCGCCGGCCGTTCGGGTTCTGCGTTTACCGCCGAGATCGGCGTCATGAAGGCGCGCGACGAGATCGCCGCGCTTCACGCGATGGGCATGGACCCGATGGAGCTGCTCGTCATTCCGCGCGTCATCGCTCTGGTCATCACGCTGCCGCTCCTTACGTTCTTCTCCGATGTCATGGGACTGGTCGGCGGGGCGATGATCTCCCAGGCGCTGCTCGGGGTGTCGCCGATGCAATTTGTGGATCGCGTTCATCACGCCCTCTATGCAAGCGACCTCGGGGTGGGCCTCCTCAAGGCGCCGATCTTTGGCTTCCTGATCGCGGTGATCGGCTGTATGCACGGCCTCAGGGTGAGAGGCTCCGCGGAAAGCGTCGGCCGCGAGACCACCCGCGCGGTGGTCAAGGCCATCTTCGTGGTGATCGTGCTAGATGCCTTATGCTCCGTCTTGTTCGAGAGACTGGGCCTATGAACGCGAAGGCACGACAGCGCGCCACATCGATCGTCTCGGCACGCGACATCGTGAATCGGTTCGGCCCCGAGACGGTGCACGACAGGATCAGCCTCGACATCGCATCCGGCGAGATCCTCGGCATCGCCGGGGGGTCGGGGTCGGGCAAGTCGGTCTTGCTCAAGACACTCACCGGGTTGCACCGGCCGCACCGCGGTGAGGTTATCGTCGCGGGCAGGCCGATCGACGCGATCGGGCCGGCTGAGAGGGCGTCGCTCATCGGCGTGCTCTTCCAGCAAGGTGCGCTCTTTTCCTCGCTGTCAGTGGCGCAGAATGTCATGCTGCCTATGCGCGAGCATACCGATCTGCCACCAGAGGAGCAGGAACGGCTGGCGGCGATGAAACTCGAGCTTGCCGGCCTGCCGGCCGATACCGGCCTCAAGTCTCCCGCCGAGCTGTCGGGCGGCATGGTCAAGCGTGCGGCATTTGCGCGGGCGCTCGCGCTGGACCCACGGATTCTCTTCCTCGACGAGCCGACCTCCGACCTCGATCCACTCACCGCCGGGGGCATCGATGCGCTCATTGTGCAATTGAACCGCAGCCTCGGCATCACCGTCGTCGTCGTGACCCACGATCTGACGACGCTCCTTACCGTCTGCAGCCGCCTTGCCATCCTGGTCGAGAAGAAACTCACGGTTGGCACGGTGGACACACTGATGCGATCCAGTCAGCCCTGGATCCACGAGTTCCTGCACGGGCCCCGGGCGCGAGGCGCGCGCACCGCGAGGACACATAACCATGGAAACGGATAGGCACTATTTCCTAGAGGGCCTCTTCATCATCGGCCTTTCGGTGGCCGCGGCGTTGTTCTTCGTCTGGTTGGCGACCCCCGGCCACCGCGACGACGTCATCTACCGCATCCATTTCACCGAGTCCATTAGCGGACTCGCCCTCGGCGATCCGGTCAAGTTCCGCGGTGTCGATGTCGGAACGGTCAAGGCGATGGCCATCGATCCGGAGGACCCGCGTCGGGTGCAGGTAGATGTCAGGCTGCGCAAGGATACCCCAGTCAAAACCGACACCAAGGCCAGCCTCCAGTTGAAGGGCATCACTGGTGTCGTCTTTATAGACTTGAATGGAGGGACCCCGAACGCGCAGAGTCTTGTCGCGGTCACCGCCGAAGGCGCGATTCCGGAAATTGCCTCCGAAAAAAGCAGTCTCGCCTCCGCCATCGACCAGCTGCCGAAAGTGATCGAGAAATTCTCCGCCATCGAGGATCAGACCAAGAAGGTCGTGACGGACGTCGGCGAAGTGACCGGCAGGCTCAAGAACAATCCGCTACTGAAGCTTTCCCGGTCGAAGGACAAGGCCAAGGGCAGCGACAAGTGATCGGCCTGATGGGCCAGAATCGAGTGCTTCGGAGGGTGTTCGCTGGTTGAGCGCCCACCCGACGCGCTCGGCCCGGAGCGGCATGTCGAAGTCACGGACGTCCAAGTGCTTGCGCTCTCACCGAGGTGTCACGGTAGTCATCATCGACATGTCGTCCTTGATTCTCCGACGACTGCTCGAGTTTCTGTCTTCGCTCCGGATCGAAGCCAGGAAGGATCGCCTTAATGAAAGCGTTCTGGAGGAGATGTCCCACGACCGACCACATGCTGTACACGGGTTGATCGGTCCGGCCGGAAATGGTGACGACGGTCGCCACCTCACCTCGGGGACGGTTCTTCAGGATCTTCGCGGCCATCCCGAGGGCGCCTTGATACATCCGCTGACCAAGCGACTTGCTCGTCTTGGGCTCTCCGGGAGGCGTGCCCATCTTGACGTCGCGGAAGAGCGGCTTGACGTATCCCGTGATCGCACCGTTGGTGACCTTGAGCTCGGAGAACACGGACAGCTCACCGGCAGCGACATTGACGCCGCCATAGTCGTGCACGAGATCGTTCATGCGCGCCATGTCGGCGTTCTCGATCCGAGCGGAGAGCTCCATGTCCGCGCCGCCGCTTCGCGGGCGGAGCGTCATCGTGGCCTCGGTCTCACCCGAGTCCATAAACCGTCCCTTGAGTCGAGCCACCGAGGTGCCTTGGAGACGCTGGTTGCTGAGATTGTCGATGGTGAGATCCAGGTTCGACAGGTCCACGCGGTACTCGGGCGAGGCCGCACGATTCACGATAGCGAGCGCGCTCCGCCTGACCTCGAGGCGGTTGATGCGAAGCTCCATGCTGGGTTCGTTCGCCACCCGCTTCGCCACCTCCGCGGTCTCGCGCACCCGGGCTTGCTCGGCCTGGGCCGTGCGGGCGGTATGGATGTATTCCGCGCGCGCCCCTTGCACCACCATCTGGTCGAGGACGAGGCTCGTGAAGGTCGACGCATACTCGACGTTCCCGGCCAGCGAGAGCGTCCCCTTCGTCACCGACACGTTGTATCTGCTCGTGATCGGCCTGAAGTAGTCGAGCTCGATCTCATCGAGCCGAAGCGCCGCTTTGACGGTCGCGTGGGGCTCGGCGAGGAAATCCGCGTGGCCGTCGAGCCAGAGCGTCCCCGCGTCGAACACGAGGCCTTCCACATGGATGTCGGAGGGGTAGACGCGCTCTTTGGATCTGATGTTCCGGATGTTCTCGGCGGTCGCGTTGACCCGGCTCAAGTGCAGCGGCTTGAACGGGCCAGCGTCGAGATAGGTCAGGTCGCCCTCGCGTACCTGGAGCCGGTCGATCTTGAGATCCAGCGTGACGGCCTCGAGCGCCTCCTGCCATCCGCGATCCTTCAAGGCGACGTCGCTGGCCGCTTCCGCACGCAGGTTCTTGAGATTGACATAAATCGACGGGCGATCAAAGGTCACGTCCGCGACGACCTTGCGGTGGAACAGTGCCCGCCAGTGGATGGTCGCCGTGAGCGAGCGGATACTGGCCACCGGTGGATCGGGGTTGGCACTCTGGGAGATCGTCGCGTCCAGCAGCTCCAGAGACACGGTCCAGGGGTGGATGTGGAGCGCGCCGACCGAGACGATGTATCCCGTGAGCCGGCGGTTGATCTCGCGCTCCATGTAGCGGTGCGCGGGCCCGTTGAGAGCGTGCGCCACGACCACACTGACGCCGAGAAGTACCAGGAGGATTGCCGTCAGCCAGACCCATCGGGATCGAAATAAGAGTCGCATGGCACTCACCTCCACGGATCTCCCGGCAAACCGGAGGCCCTCGGTCAGCCGCTGAAACCTTTAATCGACCGTCCTGCCTGACCTCCCACAAAGGCGCCCGGAGACCCGTAAACTTCGTATGGCCTGTCGTTCTAGTCCTGTGCTGTCCCCGACCAGATCATGGCGTCGCTCCTTACCTCTAGCGCATCTTCTTCCTCCTTTGTTCACGGTCCCTGAATCTCTGCTCGGCATCCGCGAGTAGGGATACCCGCCTACAGTCGGACGCAATGGCTGTGCCAACCACGCCGATCATGGGAGCGCCGCAGAGCGGCCGGATTCGCCGCGATCGCAGCGCCGGCCGGGTTGAAGCTTCCCCCTCACCGGTCAGTCCTACTCGGTCGACAGGCCGTGAACGAGCTGAAATCGGGCGGCCCTCGGTAGCTCGCGAGGCAGGGTCTGTAAACCCAGAAACTCGGTAATTTGCCCTTCCATCTGCCCCAGGCAGCCCTGAACCCTACCCTTTGACCTGACGTCCCGATACGAGAGAAGTGCGGTACTATCCGGGGGCCTTGCGGCATCGCCGACCTGGCCGATTCGCTAGCGGCCGCTCCGGAAGGGAGGGCATGAGCGAGATGTTAATCCCCGAAGACCCCTGGGGAGTGGCCGGAGAGGGAAGGCCAGTACCTCTCGGCCGACACACGTGATGCGGCCGTCTAACGCCTGGCGCCTCGGCATGCTGGGGTTCGCTTTCGCCAGCCTGTCCCTCGGCGTCGTCGCGTGGGTCTCGTATCATCGTCTGCTCGGGCTGCAGGACGCCACGCGGTGGGTCGAACATACCCTTGTGGTCCGGAACGAGCTCGAAACCACGCTCTCCCTCCTCAAGGATGCCGAGACAGGGCAGCGGGGGTTTCTTGTCACCGGCGCGGCAGCCTACCTCGAGCCGTACAACACCGCGGTCGCGTCGCTCGGGAAGCACCGCGAGCGGCTCCGGCGGCTGACCGCCGACAATCCGAAGCAGCAGGCGAGTCTCGCGACGCTCGATGAGCTCATCCAGGACAAACTCCATGAGCTGAGAGCGACCATCAGCACCCGCGAGAACCGCGGGCTTGACGCCGCCAGTCGAATGGTCCTGACCGATCAAGGCAAGCATGTCATGGACCGCATTCGGGCCGTCGTCGAGTCCCTGCGGGCCGAAGAGGACCGTCTCCTCGCCGAGCGCAGAGCGCGCGAGGCACGCGACGCTCGCGCCGCCACCGCTACGACCGTGGGCGGCCTGGCGTTCGCCATCGCCCTCGTCCTGGTCGCCACGATTCTTTTGACCAGAGCTGCCCGAGCGGACGCCACGCGCGTCGAGGCCCAGGCGCAGGCGGCTGCCCTCGCTCTGTCCGAGGGTCGCCTCCGCGTCACGCTCGCGAGCATCGGGGACGCGGTCATCGCGACGGACCCTCAGGGTCGCGTGACCTTCCTCAACGCGATCGGCGAGGCGCTGACCGGGTGGATGGAGGCAGAGGCGTTGGGCCGGCCGCTGGAAGAGGTCTTCGTCATCATCAACGAGCAATCTCGCCAGCCCGCCGAGAACCCTATCCACAGGGTCCTCCGTCTCGGTGTGATCACGGGACTGGCAAATCACACGGTGCTGATCAGCAAGGACGGCCGGGAAATCCCCATCGACGACAGCGCGGCACCGATCAAGACGGCCGACGGTCTCCTGCTGGGCGCGATCATGGTCTTCCGCGATATCACCGACCGGAAGAAGACAGACGAACGGTTCAGGCTCGCCATCGAAGCCGCCCCCGCGGCCATGGTCATGGTCGACCAGCAGGGCACGATCCTCCTCGTCAACGGGTTGACGGAAGAGCTCTTCGGCTATGCACGCCATGAGCTCCTCGGACAGTCGATCGAGCAGCTGCTACCACACCGCTTCCGCGGTCGGCACCCGAAGGACCGGGCGAGCTTCGCCCTGGATCCGCGCCGGCGGCTGATGGGAGCCGGGCGAGACCTTTTCGGCCTCCGTAAGGATGGAACCGAGGTCCCCGTCGAGATCGGCCTGAGCCCGTTCAGGTCTTCGGAGGGCCTCTACGTCCTCGCCGCGATCGCGGACATCACCCAGCGCAAGCGAGTGGAGCAGCGTCAGGCCACTCTGCTCGACGTGACGCGTGCTCTCGCCGAGTCCGCGAGCCTCAAGGACGTCGCTGCTCCGGTCCTCGAGGCGGTCTGCGAGAAGCTCGAGTGGGATGTGGGCGCCCTCTGGACGGTAGATCGGGACGCGGACGTCCTGCGGTGCGTCGACGTGTGGCATCGACCGTCGGTGACCGTGGTCGAGTTCGAGGCGGTCACCCGCGAGTGGACCTTCGCGGCTGGCGTGGGGCTCATCGGCCGGGTCTGGAAAAGCGGTGAGCCAGCGTGGATCGCCGACGTCGTCACCGACGACAATTTTCCCCGCGCGCCCATGGCCGCCCGCGAGGGACTTCACGGCGCCTTCGCCTTGCCGGTCCGGCTCGGTGACGACGTGCACGGCGTGATGGAGTTCTTCTGCGGGGCGATCAGGCAACCTGACCAGGAGCTGCTCGCGATCATGAAGAGCCTCGGAAGTCAGATCGGCCAGTTCATCGCGCGGCGGCGAGCCGAGGCAGAGCGCACCCAGCTCCTGATGCGCGAGCAGGCCGCGCGCCGGGAGGCCGAGAC
>Ga0137368_10005960_pt1 | contig 12829 bp, 10 predicted proteins | sample SagtaG_13_FD_104917 | JGI IMG/M metagenome (GOLD analysis project Ga0137368, IMG submission 104917) | Vadose zone soil microbial communities from Sagehorn Ranch, Mendocino, California, USA - Sage1_L_100_16 metaG | ecosystem: Environmental > Terrestrial > Soil > Vadose zone | place: USA...
GGCAGCCCGTCTCCTCGCCGGGCGCCCCCCGACCGGCCGGCACGACGCGATCGTGTCGTTCTGGCCGCTGTTCTCGGCCGCCACCTGGCTCGACCAGGTCACCGTGTCATGACTCGCGCGATCCCCGGCCAGCACGAGCGGCTCCGGTACCGCTTCGGCGGGGTCCGGCTGGACAGCGACGTCCCGCTCGACGGGTTCGACCACTGCCGCGTGCCCGCCACGGACGGCCAGGCCCCCTTCGGCTTCTGGTTGCGCCGTGCCGGCGACCCGCCGGCCGGCGGCCGGCTCGCGCTGCGGGGGCGCGGCCGCCGTCTGCTCGAGGTCTGGCGGCGGCCCGACGGCGGCTACGCCGTCAGCGTCGAGGGCGCCGCCGCCTGCACGGTCGAGCCGGACGGCCGGACCCTCTCCTGGCATCTCGGCGCGGCCGAGCCGGGGCCGGATGACGCCGACTTCGTCGTCGCCACCGTGCTGCCGCGGGCGCTGACCCGCCAGCGCGCCCACGTCCTGCACGCCGCCACGGTGCTCGGCCCAGGCGGCGCGCTGCTGCTCTGCGGCCCGTCCGGCGCCGGCAAGTCCACCGTCGCGGCCGTCCTGCACCGCGTCACCGGCTGGCCGCTGCTCGGCGACGACGCCGCCGTCCTCGGCCTCGCCGGCGGGCAGGCGACGGTCGGCTCCTGCACCCAGGACCTGCGGCTGTGGGACGACGCCAGCGACTGGCTCGGGCTGCCGCCCGGCGCCCGCCTGCCCCGGCACGGCGGCAAGGCCCGTCACCCGCTGCCCGCGCGCGCCCACCGGTCCGCGCCGGTGGCCACGGTCGTGCGCCTGGTCGCCGCCCAGGAGCTGGCGGTCGAGGAGCCGAGCCCGTCCCGCCGCCTGGCCGACCTGCGTGACCAACTGATGCGCCTGGACCGCTCCGATCCCGCCGCGCTCGCGCGGGAGTTCTCGTTCCTGGTCGCCTGGATGCGGCCGCTGCGGGTGCTCCGGCTCCGGCGGCCCATGGGCCTCGCCCTGGTGCCCCACACCGTCGACCGTCTCGCCCGCATCGCCACCGAGGTCGCCGCGTGCGCCAGCGCTACGACCTAGAGACCGCCGCCCACGACCACGAGCACGGCCACCGGCGTCCCCGCCGCAGCGTCCTGGTGTGCACCATGCGCCGCTGCGGCTCCACCCTGCTCGGCGAGGCGCTCTTCCGCGCCGGGCTCGGCTGCCCCGTGGAGTACTTCCACCCCGTGTGGCGGCCGGACTTCGAGGCACGCTGGCGCGCCACCGAGCTCGGCGACTACCTCGAGGCGCTGTACCGGTACCGAACCGCCGCCGACGGCACCCTCGGCGTCAAGCTGTTCTGGCCGGACGTGCTCGAGACCCTGCACCGGTGGAGCCCGGCGGCCGCCGCGCACGTCGCCGGCGGCGCCCGCGTCCATGCGGAGGTGGACGCGCTGTTCCGCGACCTGTTCCCGAACCCGTCCGTCGTCTTCCTGTGGCGCCAGGATCTGCTCCGGCAGGCCGTTTCGGACCTGGTCGCGCACCAGAGCGGGCGCTGGCGGGAGATCCCGGACGGCGCCGCCGAGCCACGACCGCACCCGTCCTACGACCGCCAGCGCATCGACCGCGTGCGGTCCCAGTTCGGCTACGAGCTGCGTCGCTGGCGCGAGTGCCTGGAGCAGCTCCGGCTTCCCGTGGTGGAGCTCGTCTACGAGGAGCTCGCCCGCGACTACGGCGGCGCCGTCCGCCGTGTCCTCCGGGCGCTGCTGGGCGACGGCTGGGACGGCGAGGTGCCGCTGCCGCGCCTGCGCCGCCAGGCGGACGCCGCGAGCGAACGGCTCCTGCTGCGCTATCTCCACGAGCGCCGCGGCGAGCCGGCGGCGGCCCGGTGACCACCCTCCGGCCGGACGGCGCGGGCGGGCGGGCCGCGGCGCGCGCCTACGTCCGCGGCCTGGCCCGCCACGGAGGCCGGCGGCTCGCGCTCGCGCTGGCGCTGCTCGCCCTGGTGACCGTGCTCGAAGGGGCCGGCCTGCTGCTGCTCGTGCCGCTGCTGGAGCTGGCCGGCGTCCTGGGCGCGCGGCCGCCGTCGAGGCTCGCCGCCTGGTTCGAGGTGGTCGGGCTCCGGCCCGAGCTCCCGCTGGTGCTCGCCCTGTTCGTCGCGGTGGTGGCCGGCCGGGCGCTGCTCGCCCGCCGCCGCGACCTCCTCCTGGCCGACCTGCAGCTCGGCTTCGCCGACAGCCTGCGCGAGCGCCTCTTCGCCGCCGTCGCCGGGGCGCAGTGGCCGTGGCTGAGCCGGCAGCGCCGCTCCGACCTGCTCAACGCCCTGACCAGTGACGCCGCCCGGATCGCGGCCGGCACCCGGCTGCTGCTCGAGGGTGCCGTCGCCGCGGGGATGGCGCTGGCGCACGTCACCGTCGCCGTGGTGCTCTCGCCCGCGATCGCGCTGGCCGCGATCGCCGCTACCGCCGTCCTGCTGGCGGCCTCCACCCCCGCCGTGCGGCGGGCGCGCCGGCAGGGGGAGCGGCTCAGCGGCAGCAGCCGCGGGCTGCTCGCCTGTGCCGCGGAGTTCCTCGACGGCGTCAAGCTCGCCAAGAGCCACGGCCGCGAGGACGTCCACGTGGCGGCGTTCGCCGCCGCGCTGGACGCCGAGCGGGACGCCTGGCTCGACTTCGAGCGCTGCAGGGGCGCGACCGCGGCCGCGCAGCAGGCGGACGGGGTGGTGCTGCTCGCTGGCGTCGTCTGGGCCGCGGTCGGCATGGCCCACCTGCAGCCCGCCCGCCTGCTCGTCCTGGTCCTGGTGTTCTCGCGCTTGCTGCCGCTCGCCTCCGACCTGGTGCGACGGGCGCAGTAGGCGGCTCAGATGCTGGCCGCCTACGCCGCGGTCACGGCGGCCACCGAGGCCGCCGAGGCCGCCGCCGAGACGCCCGACGACGGCGACCACGACGACCAGCGGCTGCGCGCCTCCATCCGGTTCAGCGACGCCACCGTCCGCTACCGCCCGGACGGGCCGCCGGCGCTCGACCGCGCCAGCCTGGTGATCCCGGTCCGCTCGACCACCGCCGTCGTCGGCCCGTCCGGCGCCGGCAAGACCACCCTGGTCGACGCCCTGCTCGGCCTGCTGCCGCTGTCGACCGGCACGGTCGAGATCGACGGCAGGGCGCTGGCGGGCCCGACCAGGCCGTGGCGGCGCCGGGTCGCCTACGTGCCCCAGGAGACGTTCCTGTTCGACGGCACCGTCGCGACGAACCTGCGCTGGGCGCGGCCGGGGGCGTCGGACCACGACCTGTGGGAGGCGTTGCGGCTCGCCGCCGCGGACGGCTTCGTCAGCGCCCTGCCCGACGGGCTCGCCACCTCGGTGGGCGACCGCGGCGTGCGCCTGTCCGGCGGGGAGCGCCAGCGGCTCGCCCTCGCCCGCGCCCTGCTGCGCCGTCCGGACGTGCTCGTGCTCGACGAGGCCACCAGCAGCCTCGACGGCGACAACGAGGAGGCGGTCGCCGCGGCTCTCGACCGTCTCCGCGGCACGGTCACGATCGTGGCCGTCACCCACAGCCGCGCCACCATCCGGCGGGCCGACCAGGTGGTCGTGCTCGACCGCGGGCGCGTGGTCGCGGCCCGGGCGGGGGAGGGCGGGACCTGAGCCCGACAGCGCGCCCCGGCGTCGGGCCGCCGGCGTTGCGGACCACGGCCGGCGCCGGCGGCGACCACGCCGTCGACCTGCGCTGGGCGGCCAGGCGCCTGGCGCTCGAGGTCGCGGCCGCCGGCATGCTCGCCGAGCTGGACGCCCTTGGGGTCGAGACCATCCTGCTGAAGGGACCGGTCACGGCGCGGCGCCTGTACCCGGGCGAGTTCCGTTCCTTCGTCGACGTCGACCTGCTCGTCGCGCCCCACGGCCTGCCGCCGCTGCGGGACTGGCTGCGCCGCAACGGCTTCCGGGCGCTGGTCGCGGGCTCCTCGACCTTCCGCCGCCCCGGCGACGGCGTGACGGTCGACCTCCACCTGACCCTGCCGGAGACCTCCGCCACGCCCGAGCGGACCTGGCGGGTGCTGGCGCGGCACAGCGTCGCCTTCGAGCTCCACGGCCGCTCGGTCCGCGCGCTCGACGACGCGGCGCACGCCTGCCACCTCGCGATCCACGCCGTCCAGACCGGCAACCGGAACCCCAGGCCGCGCGCCGACCTCGACCGCGCCGTCGCCCGCCTGCCCCTGCCCACCTGGGTGCGGGCGCTGGCGGTCGCCCGCCGGCTCGGCGGCGAGCCGGCCCTGGTCGCCGGGCTGCGCTGCCACGCCGCCGGCGGGGACCGGGTCGCGGACGCGCTCGGCCTGCCGCCCGCCACCTTCCTCGCCCGCCTCTGCGCCGCCGACACCAGCGGCGCCGCCGAGATCCTGCGGCGGTTCGGCGCCATGTCCTGGCGCCGGCGCCTCGACCACCTCCGGCGCTGGACCGCCCCGACCCCGGCCACCGTCGCCAGCCGCCGCGCGCAGCCGAACACACCGACCTGGCTCCCCGAGGCGCTTCCCTGGTGGCTGTGCCACCTGGCGCTGCGCGCCTACCAGGTGGCCGCGCTCGCCCGGGCCGTAGCGGCCGCCGGCGGGACCCGGTCCCGGCGTGGCCGCGGAGTCGGGTGTTAGCGGAGCGCGACGGCGGTTAGCCGGTCTGCGACGCCGGCCAGCGGGTGAGCCCCGGCGGTCCGGAGCCAGCCCGTCACGCGAGCTGTCCAGCATCCGCGGCCGCCACCGGGCGTTCAGGGGGACCCGCGGGCCGGCGCCGAAGGTGCCGTAGGAACCCCTCGTGGGGCCGCGTCCCGCCCCGCGCGGGCGCCGGGTGCCGCCGGGCCGTCCCAACCCCCGGCCGGGCGGCACCCGGCCTCCAAGTTGCCAACGGCGGCGGCGAGTTCATCACCGCATGGGCACTGGACGAGGGCTGGCACCCTGACCACACTCAGGAGCACGCCAGCCCGACCGCCACACGGAGGACCCCGATGGTCGACGGCTCGCCGGCACCGACCCGTCCCCACGAGCCCGCCGCGGCCAGGCAGCCACGCAACGTCGTGCACCTGACGCGTGCCGAACGGGCCGCGCGTGGCAAGGCCGCACGCACGCGCGCCCCGCTGGCCGGGCACGCCCAGTTCACGCCGGCCACCGGTCGACCGGACCCGATCGACCAGCTCGAGGCGCAAGCCGCCAGCCGGGTGGCCGAGCTGGTGCCGATCCGCTACGGCCGGATGCTCACCTCCCCGTTCGCGTTCTTCCGCGGCGCGGCCCAGCTGATGGCCACCGACCTGGGAAGCCACGCCGACTCGGGGCTGCGCGCCCAGTTGTGCGGTGACGTCCACATGTCGAACTTCGGCGTGTTCGCCTCCCCTGAACGGCGCCTGGTCTTCGACCTCAACGACTTCGACGAGACCCTGCCTGGACCGTTCGAATGGGACCTCAAGCGGCTCGCCGCGAGCCTGGAGATCGCCGGGCGCGGGAACGGGTTCAAGGCCAGGACCCGACGCGCCGCCGTCCTGGCGGCGGCGGCCTCCTACCGGCTGGCGATGCGGGGCTTCGCCGACCAGCCCAACCTGGCCGTCTGGTACGCCAGCTTGGACGCGGACAAGGTCCTGGCCGACTTCGGCGACCAGCTGCGACCCACCCAGCGCAAGCGGACGCAGGCGGCCCTGGCCAAGGCCCGCACCCGTGACAGCATGCAGGCGTTCACCAAGCTCACCACCGTGGTCGACGGGCGGCCTCGCATCGTCGCCGACCCGCCACTGGTCGTCCCGGTCGAAGACCTGTTCCCCGAGGCCGATGCCGGCGAGCTGTACCAGGGAGTCCGTCAGCTCATCCGCGCCTACCCCCGCAGCCTGCCCCCGGACCGGCGACACCTGCTCGAGCAGTTCCAGTTCGTGCAGATGGCCCGCAAGGTCGTCGGAGTCGGCAGCGTCGGAACGCGGGCCTGGATCCTGCTGATGGAAGGCATCGACGGTCAGGACCCGATGTTCCTGCAGGCCAAGGAGGCCCAACCCTCGGTGCTCGAACCGTTCGCCGGGGCCAGCAGGCACGGCAACCAGGGTCAGCGGGTCGTGCTCGGCCAGCGCCTCATGCAGGCAAGCAGCGACGTCTTCCTGGGCTGGCAGCGCACCACCACCCCCACCGGGGGCGCGTCCCGCGACTACTACGTGCGGCAGCTGCGCGACTGGAAGGGCTCAGCAGACGTCGAGGCGATGATCCCCAGCGGCATGACCGCCTACGCGCGCCTCTGCGGCTGGACCCTGGCCCGGGCACACGCCCGCTCCGGCGACCGGGTCGCCATCGCCGCCTACCTCGGCCGCAAGGACACCTTCGACCAGGCCATCGCCGACTACGCAAGCGCCTACGCCGACCAGAACGACCGTGACCACACCGCCTTGCAGGCCGCCGTGACTGCGGGTCGTGTCACCGCCCTGACCGGCCGGTAACGTGCCGGACCACATGCCGAGCTCCTCCTCGACGGCAGGCATGCCCCGCTCACGCCGAGTGGCCATCATCGTGCTCGAGGTGCTGCTGCACTGACCCACAGGGGACGCTCGTGAACCTGGGTTTCATGCCAGGTCGTCCGGGCGGATGATCCTGGCTTGGGAGCCCTAAGGTCGGCACTGGAGGAGCTATTGGCCACCGCTACGGGGGACGTCGCCAGCCCCCGGCGGCCGGGCCGCCTCAGGAGCTGGCTCCTCGAGGGCCATACCGAACCCAAGCAGCTGCCGGGCCCTCACAAGGAGCCGACCGAGCACCACCAGCACCCCCTGGTGGAAGGTCATGTGCCTGACCGGGGTGGACTACTTTTCGACATTGGGCTACCAGCCAGGCATCGCCGCCCTCGCGGCCGGCGTCCTCTCGCCTATCGCCACGCTCTTCCTGGTGCTGCTGACGCTGTTCGGCGCCCTGCCGATCTACCGCCGCGTCGCCCGCGAGAGCCCTAACGGCGCGGGCTCGATCTCGATGCTCGAGCGGCTACTGTCGTGGTGGCAGGGCAAGCTCTTCGTGCTGGTGCTGCTCGGCTTCGTGGCGACCGACTTCGTGATCACCATCACGCTCTCGGCCGCGGACGCCACGGCGCACGTCCTCGAGAACCCGTTCGTGCCGGTCTTCCTGGATGGCCAGGCGGTCGCCGTCACCGTGTTGCTGATCGCGCTGCTGGGCGGGGTCTTCCTCAGAGGCTTCGGGGAGGCGATCGGGATCGCGGTCGGCCTCGTGGCGGTCTACCTCGCGCTCAACCTCATCGTGGTGGCCGTCGCGCTCGTGCATGTGCTCGGGAACCCTGGCGTCGTGGCCGACTGGCGCAACCTGCTGGTCAGCAGGTACGCGAGCCCGCTGACGATGGTGGGGGTGGCACTCATCGTCTTCCCGAAGCTGGCGCTTGGCCTCTCGGGCTTCGAGACCGGCGTGGCGGTGATGCCGCTCGTGCGCGGCGGGGCGGACGACACACCCGAGCGGCCCGAGGGCCGGATCCGTGACACCCGCAAGCTCCTGATGTCCGCCGCGCTGATCATGAGCGGCTTTCTGGTCACCAGCAGCTTTGCGACGACCGTGCTCATCCCCCACCGGGAGTTCGAGGAGGGAGGCAAGGCCAGCGGCCGGGCGCTCGCCTTCCTCGCGCACCAGTACCTGGGCAACGCCTTCGGCACCGCCTACGACCTGAGCACCGTCTGCATCCTGTGGTTCGCCGGCGCCTCCGCCATGGCGGGGCTGCTGAACATCGTGCCCAGGTACCTGCCGCGCTACGGCATGGCTCCCGAGTGGACCCGCGCGGTGCGCCCGCTGGTGCTCGTGTGGACCGCCATCGCCTTCGCGGTCACCCTGCTGTTCAGGGCCGACGTCGTGGCGCAGAGCGGAGCGTACGCCACCGGCGTGCTGGTGCTCATGTCGTCGGCGGCCATCGCCGTGACACTGTCCGCCCGGCATCGCGGCCAGCGACCCGCCACCATCGCATTTGGCGTCATCACGCTCCTGTTCGTCTACACCACCGTCGCGAACACCCTCGAGCGACCCGACGGCGTCAAGATCGCCTCCTTCTTCATCGCCGCGATCGTTACCACCTCGCTGATCTCCCGGGTGACCCGGTCCACCGAGTTGCGCGTGACCGAGGTCCAGATGGGGAAGACCGCCAGACGCTTCATCGAGGAGGCGGCCGGCGGGGAGATCCGCATCATCGCCAACGAGCCGAACGAGCGCGACGAGCGCGAGTACGTCGAGAAGGAACGCGAGGAACGCGCCCACCACAACATCCCGGCCGGCGCCCCGGTGCTCTTCCTGGAGATCACCGTGCGCGACCCCTCGGACTTCGAGTCGGTGCTCCGGGTCACCGGAGAGGAACGGTACGGCTACCGCATCCTGCGGGCGGAGAGCTCGGCCGTGGCGAACTCGATCGCGGCCCTGTTGCTCTACATGCGCGACCAGACGGGCAAGCTGCCGCATGTCTACTTCAGCTGGACCGAGGGCAACCCAATCGTGAACGTGCTGCGCTATCTCATCTTCGGCGACGGCGAGGTCGCCCCCGTCACCCGAGAGGTGTTGCGCCACGCGGAGCCCGATCCGGGGCGGCGCCCTACGGTACATGTGGCGTAATGATCCCGCACCGCGTTATCGCACCATCCAGAAGGCCGTCGACGCGGCCAAACCCGGCGATCTGGTCCTGGTCGGCCCCGGCGTCTACCGCGAGGAGGTCAAGGTCCGCACCCCGTCGCTGGTGATCTGGGCTATCCGAGCCTTCCGTGCAGCTGCCACTGGACGAGGAGGAGCCGGTCGAGGCGCAGGCGAGGAGACGACCGCACAGCCGTTCACGGCGCCGCCAGGCCGTGGTACAAGAGCCTGATGGGCAGTGGCAGCAGCGATCCTCGCGTCGGGACCAGGCTCCTCGGATACCGCATCGAGGAGCTGCTGGGGCGTGGCGGCATGGGCGTGGTCTACCGGGCCGAGCATCTGGACCTTGGCCGGAAGGTCGCGCTCAAGGTGCTCGCCCCGGACCTGGCGGAGAACGACAGCTTCCGCCGGCGCTTCATCCGCGAGTCGCGCAGGGCGGCGCGCTTGGACCACCCCAACATCCTGCCCATCTACGAAGCGGGCGAGGCGGATGGGCTGCTCTAGCATGCCGATCTGGGCGCCATGCCCGTCCCGGTACGTTCGTACCCAATCCTGCGCCACCACGACGGCCCGGCGTCGACCTGGTCGCCTTCGCCCGCCGAGCGGGCCGGCCCGGAGCGTGCCGCGCTCGGGACGCCGCGGACTGAGCCTCGGGTGGCTCAGGGCCCGGCGGGCTCGCCGCCGGCCGGCGTGCCAGGGCCGGGCGCGGCGGGCCGGTCGGCCGGGGCGCCAGCGGTCGACCAGGTGAAGCGGGTCAGGTCGTCACGCGGGGCGAGGGCGCCCCGGCGGGTGCCGCGACGGACGAACAGGGTCGGGGCCGGTGCGGCGCGGGCGATGCGGGAACGGGTCGGGCCGAGGCCCTCGGCGCGCCAGCGCTCGGACAGGCCGACCACCAGCAGCCCGGCGCCCGCGGCGGCCCGCAGGACGCCCTCGCGGCCGGGCTCGACCAGCACCGGCTCGGCCGCGATGCCGGCGAGCTGCTGCAGCACCAGCGAGGCGTTGCCGAGCAGGCGGCTGGCGTCGCGCTGGCCCTCGGCCAGGTCGGCGGCCGCGCCGAGCAGCCTGAGGGGCGCCCCGAGCGCTCCGGCGATCCAGGCGCCCAGCTCCAGCGCGGCCCAGTCGTGCTCGGCGCCACCGAACGGCACCAGCACCGGCCGGTCGGGGCCGACCGCCAGGGTCCCCGCCTCCCGCTCGACCAGCACCGCCACGTCGCAGGGGGCGTGCAGGAGCACGGTACCGACCGGCCCGCGGGGCACGCCCTCGCCGAGCAGCGGCCGGCGGCCGTCTAGCAGGACCAGGTCGACCTCCTGCTCGGCGGCGAGCCGGACCAGGTCGTGGCCGGGGTCGGCGGTGGTGAAGGTGACCGCCCTGGCGGTCAGCCCCTCGGCGACGAGCTGGTCGCGGCGGCGATGCAGCTTGGCGGCGGCCCTGGCCAGCTCCCGGTTCTCCGCCGCCAGCCCAGTGATCACCGGGCTGGCACCAGCAGCCGGGCCAGCACCACGGCGCGCGGCGGCCGGCCGCGGGCGAGCGGCCGTGCCAGGGCGATCAGCCAGTCCAGGCTCTTGGCGTCCTGTGGGGCGACGAGCACGCTGCGGTCGGGCGCCCTGGCCGGCTCGGGCGTGACCGGCCGGGCCACGGCCAGCTCCTCCTCCGGCTGGACGCCGAGCGTCCCTCGCGGGTCGATCAGGCGCAGCAGCGGCCCGGCCATGAACGTCGTCACCAGCGCCATCAGCACCAGCATGGTGAACAGCGCCGGCGTCACCACGCCCAGCTCCAGGCCGATGGAGAGCACGATCAGCTCGGTCAGCCCGCGGGTGTTCATCAGCGCCCCGATGGCGGCCGACTCGCGCGGCGTGAAGCCGGTGAAGCGCGCCGCGCCCGCCGCGCCCAGCCACTTGCCGGCGATCGCCACGGCCAGCAGGACCAGGGCGAGCAGCCACAGCTCCTGCCGGTCGAGCAGGCCAACCCGCACCCGTAGGCCGGTGACCACGAAGAACAGCGGCAGCAGCACGGTCACCACTAAGTCCTCGACCCGCCGGGTGGAGGTCGGCCCGGCGGGCATCGCCAGGCCCATCACGAAGGCACCGAAGATGGCGGCGATGCCGATCCGCTGGGTCACGAACGACGACAGCAGCACGCCAACGAAGATTGTCGCGATCCAGCCGCCCGGCACATGACCGGCCTCGTCGTAGGCGTCGGAGACGCGAGCCAGCAGCCGCCTCACCACGAGCAGCATCACCGCGCAGAACAGCGCGGCCAGGGCGATCACGCGGACCACGGTGAAGGCCGAGCCGCTGCCGGCGACCGCGGAGGCGAGCGCGAGCAGGCCCCACGCGGTCACGTCGTCGACGGCCGCGGCGCCCATGGCGATCGCCCCCACCGGATGCTTGAGCATGCGCCGCTCCAGCAGGATGCGGGCGAGCACCGGGAAGGCCGTGATCGACATGGCCACGCCCATGAACAGCGCGAACGGCACGAACGAGGTGGGCGGCCCGACCAGTCCGAACAGTGGCAGCGCGACCGCCACCCCGAGGGTGATGGGCAGGGCGATGCTGGCGTGCGAGATCAGCGCGGCCTGCTGGACCCGCCCGCGGAGCAGGGCGGGGTCGAGCTCCAGCCCGACCAGGAACATGTAGAAGGCCAGGCCGATGTCGGCGCCAGCACGCAGGTAGGGCACCACCCACTCGGGGAAGACGAAGGCCGACACCCCCGGCGCGACCGTGCCGAGCAGCGTCGGCCCGAGCAGGATGCCGGCGAGCACCTCGCCCATCACCGGCGGCTGGCCTACCCGGCGGACCGCCGCCCCGACCAGCCTCGCGGCCAGGATGACCACGGCCACGGCGAGCATGAGCTGCCCGAATGCCTCCTCGGCGGAACGCGGCACCGCGGGCCGGGCCGCCGCGCCGCCGCCCCCGACCTGCCCGGCGGTCGCCGTGGTCGCCAGCTCGGCCCCGCCGACCGTGCCGCGCAGACCGCCGCCGTCAAGGACCACGTCGAGCGCCGCGCTGCCGCCGTCGCGGCAGGCCACCTGGCCATGGAGCCGGTCGCCATCGAGGCGGAGCCGGCCGGCGAGCCTGTCCGGGCCGTCGAGGGTGAGGAAGCGTCCCGACTGCTCCAGGCGGAGCTCCGTCCCGGCCGGGCCGAGACAGAGGGTCGCCTGGGCGACCCGCTGGCCGGCGGGCACTTGCCGTGCCGGGCGCCGCTGCGCACCGGCCTGGAGGACGGCGAGCACCACGGCCAGCGCCAGCGCCGCAAGCAGGGTGTAGGCAATCGCCATCCGCCGGCCGGACGGGCTCTTCGGGACCTGCCGGCTCGTCCTCATGGCGACGATATGCTACGGACGATGAGGGGTGGTGGGGAATCGGCAGGTGCCGGCCCCGGCGTCGGCGACCGGGTGGGGCGCTACCGGATCGACGCGCGGCTCGGCGAGGGCGCGGCCGGCGTCGTCTTCCGCGCCGTGCGCGAGCCGGACGGCCTGGTGGTCGCGCTCAAGGTGCTCCGCCCCGAGCTCTCCGACGACGCGGTGTACCGGCACCGGTTCGCCCACGAGGCCAGGGCGGCGGCCGAGGTCGAGCACCGGCACCTGGTGCGGGTCATCGAGTCGGGCGAGGCCGACGGCCATTCCTTCCTGGTGGTCGAGTACGTGGCCGGGCGCACCCTGGCCGCGCGCCTCGACGCCGAGGGCGGGCTTCCAGCTGACGACATCCTGCGGCTGGCCGCCGAGGTCGGCGCCGGCCTGGACGCGCTGCACGGCGCCGGCCTGGTGCACAGGGACGTGAAGCCCTCCAACATCATGCTCGGCCGCGACGGCGCCGCCATGCTGGCCGACTTCGGCCTCGCCAAGGGCCGGGCCTACACGGTCCTGACCAGGCCAGGGGCGGTGGTCGGCACGCTCGACTACCTCGCCCCCGAGATCATCAGAGGCGCCCCGGCCGCGCCGCCGAGCGACATCTACGCCCTCGGCTGCGTGATCTTCGAGTGCATGGCGGGCGTACCGCCGTTCGCCGGCCGCAGCGTGATCCAGGTGGGCCTGGCCCACCTGCAGGACGAGCCGCCCGACCCGGGGGCCGACCGGGACGACCTGCCGCCGATGCTGGGATGGGCGGTGCGGCGCGCCCTGGCCAAGGACCCCAACCGCCGGCCGCCGACCGCCGGCGCCTTCGCCCACATGCTGCGCTTGGCGGCCAACCTCGAGGGCGACCAGCTCCCCGGCGACCCTGGCGGCGCCACCTCTGGTTGACGCGGA
>Ga0137368_10005961_pt1 | contig 12828 bp, 8 predicted proteins | sample SagtaG_13_FD_104917 | JGI IMG/M metagenome (GOLD analysis project Ga0137368, IMG submission 104917) | Vadose zone soil microbial communities from Sagehorn Ranch, Mendocino, California, USA - Sage1_L_100_16 metaG | ecosystem: Environmental > Terrestrial > Soil > Vadose zone | place: USA...
GCGACGAACACGCTGGCCAAGGAGGCGATCGCGTCCACGGGGTCACCCCTGGCCGCCCTGGCCCTGCAGATCTTCCTCAACACGCCCCGGGCCTCCGGCGGGCTCCAGGCGAAGTGCGCCCAGATCGACACGTACGCGTTCGGCGACGTGCACTACAGCGTGTCGACCGGCAAGCTCACCATCGACGTGCGGGACGCGAGCGGCAACCCCATCTGCGCGACGCTGACGGAGGGCTGACGACCAGCACGGCCCGGGATGACCGGGCGGTGAGAGGCCGGGGGCGCGTGACGGGCGCGAGATCGCGGTTCTTCCGGGCGGCCGTAGTGGCGGCCGCCCTCGCGCTCTCGCTCGTCCCGTCGCCCGCCCGGGCATCGAATCCTCGCCCGAACGTCCTCATCGTGCTGAGCGACGACCAGTCGTGGTCGACCTTTTCCCGGGCCCTAATGCCGCAGACGTTCTCGAACCTGGTCGACCAGGGGACGCTCTACCGCCGGGCATACGTGAACACCCCGCTGTGCTGCCCTTCACGGGCCCAGCTGCTGACGGGACTCCAGTCCCATCACAATGGGGTCATCTACAATTCGAGCCAGCTCCGGCGTCCGACGATCGTGCCGGCGCTCCACGATGCGGGCTACCGGACGATGCTCGCGGGCAAGTACTTGAACTCGTGGCCCTGTGACCCACGCCCCGAGTTCGACCGGTGGGTCTGCGCGGCGAGCGGCCAATCGACCTATTCACTCATCGATCCCACCCTGAACGTCGATGGGACGTGGGCGACCTTCGACGGATACCAGCCGGACGTACTCGCGCTCCTCACGGCGCAGTTCATCGCTTCGACACCCGCCGACCAGCCCTTCTTCGCGCTGTACACGCCCACCACCCCCCATCTCCCCGCCGACGACCCACGGTACTCATCGCTCCCCGTCGCTCCTTACCGGCCGCCGTCCTACGGCGTCTCGGAGCCGGGCAAGCCCGCATACATGCAACGCGGGCCGTTCACCACGAACCAGCAGTTGGGGATCGACGGGCGGTACGCGAGGATGTCGAGGGCCGTTCGCTCGCTCGACGACTCCGTCGGGCTCCTGCTCTCCTCCCTGGGGTCCCGAGCCTCGAACACCCTCGTGGTGTACCTCTCCGACAACGGCTACCTGTTCGGGGAACACGCGCGCTGGGACAAGCTCGTCCCCTACGAGGAGTCGGTGCGGGTGCCCATGGTCGTCCGATATCCGCCTGCGGGGACCGGGCCCCGGGTCTCCGACGCACTCGTCTCCAACGTCGACATCGCGCCCACGATCGCCAAGCTGGCGGGTGTCCCATGGACCACCGATGGTTCCTCGCTCCTCCCCACGCTCGACGGGGTGGGTTCGACCCGCCGGTATCTCCTGATCGAGTCGTGCTTCGGGTCGATCACTTGGTGCCCCGGCACGGGCACCTTCGAGAGCCAGCGGAACGTGCCGGGCTACTATGGGATCGTCGCTCCCCGGTTCGTGTTCATCCGGTACGGAACGGGCGAGCGCGAGCTGTACGACCTCGGCCAGGACCCATACGAGCGGAACAACCTTGCGGGCCTGTCGGAGTGGTCGGAGGCCCAGCACAACCTCGCCCTGAAGCTCATCTCCCTCGTGTCGGCGCCTCCGCACGACGCGTAAGACGATGACCCTTCGTCGCGATCAGGAGAGCGAGATGGGGGCGAGGGCCGCGTTCCAGTAGTCGGCCATCTCCTGGTGCCCGCGGTTATTCGGGTGGATGGGATCGGCGTAGTCGGGCAGCGGGGTGAGCAACGCGCTCGGATCGACCACCGGGACGGAGTGGGCCGCGGCAGCGTCCTGCAGCGCTTGATTCCAGGCCGCTCGCGTCGTCTCGTCGACCTTGCCGGTGGGGATGATGGCCTCCACGTAGACCGGAACGCCCGGGAGGCCGGTGGCCAGCTGGGCGAGGATGCTGTCGATGCCAGCCTTGAACTGGTCGATGTCGTCGTCGCACCCGAAGTAGTCCACGCCCGGGAGCATGTCGTTGGTCCCGAAGCCCACCATGACGATGTCCGGGTGGATGCTGATGATCCGGTTCACGTATGTCTTGCCCCAACAGCCGGCGCTCGCTCCACCCAGGCCCCGGTGGCTGACTCGCCATCCCCTAAGCGCGGCGAGCCTGTCGGCGAACCCGTCCGAGTCCCGGACCATGCCGAGCGTCCTCAGGCCGCTCGGGATGGAGTCGCCGTACACGCCGAGCAACGGGGTCGAGGCGAGCGTGGTGTTGTCCACGATCGAGGGCGTGCCCCTCCCGGCGGCCTGGAGGAGCGACCCCGAACGGATGTCCAGCGTCCCCTGCACCGCGGTCAGAGTGATCTTCTCGAGACCCGGGGTTAGCCCCCAGGCGATGACCTGGTGGGCGATCCCACCGGAGGTCGGTCCGGTGAAGACGAAGGCCAGGTACCGGTCGTTGATCGCCACCCGGACCTTCACGCCGTTGGCGACGTAGCCGATCGCCACCGACGCGGCGTTTCGGACGGTGAACGAAGTCGAACTTCCCTCCTTCACGACGCGCACGAGCGACGGCTGGGCCCAGTAGTACTGCATGAACTTTCCGGCCGGCTCGGCCAGCCAGGTCCGGATCCCGAACGAACGGTTGGGATCGGTGTTCGAGACGGTGACGAGATGCTGAGTCGACGCCAGCCCGTTGGCGACCAGGACGGTCTTGAAGCACTCGCAGGTGGGAAGCATGGTCGGGGACAACGTCGAGCCGTCGACCGTTGTCGTGAAGCTCCCGCCAGATGCCCAGACGGTCATCTTGAGCCAGCTCGTCTGTCGCACCCGGAACGTGGCCGTCCCCTGCGGAGCGAGCTGGACGCCGAGCCACGCGGCCCCCCAAGCACCAAGGTACGTGAACGCGGGCGCGGCGCTGTCCAGCATCGCTGGCGCCTCCCGAGTCGCCGCCCCCGCCGGCGAGGAGAGCCCGACCGTGGCCACGACCATGAGCGCGACGGCGGCGGCCCTCCCCCGCGAGCGACGCGTCGCCCGCCGGAGCGACCGTTCAGGCGAGGGCATCGGCGAGCGCCTCGGCGACGATCTCGTGGCCCAGGTTGTTGGGGTGGAGCGGGTCGGCGTAATCGGTGGTGATGTCGAGCGACGGGCTCGGATCGACGTACGGGATGCTCCGGGCCGACGAGACCCGCTGCAGGACGGCGTTCCAGTCCGCCCGCGTCGTCTCGGTGACCCCGGGACGGGCGGTGGGCAGGATCGCCAGCACGACGATGCGGGCGTCGGGGAGGCCGGTCTGAAAGGCGTCCAGCATCTGGCCCATGGCCGTCTCGAACTCCTCGATGGTCGGAGGATCGCAATCGGTGTAGGGCTGTCCCACCATGTCCACGAGCCCGTAATGCACGACTACGACGTCGGGGTTCGAGCCGATCACCGAGTTGACGTGGGCGACGCCGAAGCACTTGGCGCCGGCGGCTCCCACGCCGCGATTGAGCAACCGCATCCGCAGGATCGAGACCAGCCGGTTGCTGTACCCGTCCGTTCGGTTGTCCGGGCCCAGGGTGCGCTGGCCCGCGGCCAGCGAATCCCCGTAGACGGCCAGCAGCGGATTGACCTTCGCGTCCGACGGGGCCACCACGAGCGCCTTCCCCTTGCCGGCGGCCTGGAGCGCCTCGATCGCCTGCAGGCTGAGTGTGCCGTTGGTGACCGTGAGCGTGATCTTCTCGAGTCCCGGCGTGAGGCCCCAGGCCACGGTGAGGCGTCGCGTCGTCCCTCCTGATGGCGTGCTGAACGAATAGCCCGCCCAGCGGTCGTCGAGGTTGACCCGGAACGACGCACCGGCCGCCGTGTACCGCAGAGACACCGCGGACGTGTTCTGCACGAAGAACGTGTACTGCTTGCCCTTGGCGATGTCGCCCGGCCCGGGGTAGGACCAGAAGTACTGTGCGAAGAGACCCCCGCCGGCCGCGATCCACGAACGGATGGGGAACGGGGCGGCCACGTTCTGATTCGTGAGCACCACCGCATGCGGGAACGAGGTGAGGCCCGACGCGATGCCCATCGTCTCGAAGCACTTGCAGGCGCTGGCCGTGTACGAGGTGGCGGGCCCGCCGTCGATCGAGACCGAGAAGGTCTGCCCAGTGGCCCACACCTTGACCTGGAGCGTGGGCGTGTTCCGGATCCGAACGGAAGCGGTGCCACCGGGGGCGAGGTACACGCCGAACGGGGCCCCGTTCCACGCTCCGGTGTAGGTGAAGGCCGCAGACGAGGCGTCCGCGACCACCGGGGGCGCCGTGTCGGCTGCGGCGAGCGTCGGCATCGCAACCCCGGTCTCGGTGGCGAGCGCCAGCGCGCAACCCACGCGCACCGCGAAGCGGCGCATCCGCAAGACACCGACGATGGATGAGCGAGGCATGAGCAGGCTTCCCCCGGCGCCGAGTCTACACCGGGGGTCAATCGAAACCGCCGGGCGGACCCGGGACCACCCTCGAACCCGCGCCGCGGGTCGGTCAGGACTTCCGGCTGACCTCGACGACCCCGTAGAACGGGAAGGGCTGGTCGGCCGACTCGAAGGACTCCTGGCCGTCGGGACCGCCCGGCGCCGGGTCCTCAGGCAGGTCGTAGCAGTCCATGATGGGGTCCTTCTCGACCTTCGGGATGAACGACGCCGGGACCTGGTCCTCGATGGCCTTCTTCACGTCGAGGTTCGGGTTGCCCGTGGCGTCGATGGCCTGCTTGGTGAGTGTGTCCCAGTCCAGCGTGCAGTCGTGCCGCTCCGGGACCAGCGGGCTGTAGTCGTCGCCGATTGTGGCGGTGAACTTCGCGCACCCGATGGACTGGTCGATCTCCGACGTGATGGACACACCGGGGCGGGTGGTGAACTTCGAGGTCGCCGAGACCTCCCCGCTCCCGCCGGGGGGGGCGCACACGAACCACGAGACGGTGCTGGGGTCGGTCGTGGCGTCGATCAGCATGTGCGCGGCCAGCCGGTCGGCGCAGCAGAACGGCTCCTCGCCCAGGTCGCCCAGCCGCAGAATCTCCTTGTACAAGTACTGCGGGAACGACGCCGTATTCGGATCGTTGAACCGGTCCGGGTTCGAGAAGTCGGTGAGCGCGTCCACGTCGGGCGTGAACAGCTGCGTGGTGTTGTAGGGCCGGTAGACGGCATGGGCCACCGTCACGTCCCCGTCCGCGTGGCCGAACGCCACGAACGACGGGGGGTGGATCTCGGTGTGGAAGTCGTTGTGGCCGCAGTCGATGATCCACGGCCCGTACGCGGCCACGCGGTCGCCGTCGGCCATCACGAACTCAGGCTGGATGGAGCCGTCTGCGGTGATGGGCAGCAGGAGCTCCGGGATCTCCGTGTGGACGAACCCGAGCTTGGTGGGGTTGTCCTGCCCCACCACCTGCGAGAGCCTCGCGTAGGCCTCGTCGACCTCGACATCCGTCGTGAAGTCATCGCCCAGCGGATGCGTGAACGGCAGGTCGCCGCCATGTCCCACGTGGGTGAGGGTCGCCGTTCCCTCCTCGTACATCTGCTTGCCTGGGATGACGTCGCCCCATTCCTTGAGAACCCTCGCCTGGTTCGGCGGGACACTCAGCAGCTCGGTCCCGAACGCCTCGGTCTCCGAGCCGCAGGCGAAGAACGGGTCGGCGTCGGGGATCGACCCGTTCGCCGCCACAGCCTGGTTCTCGTCGAACCCGACGATGCCGTTCACCTTCGGCGGAGGCGGGCCCTCGGCTTCTTCCTTCCCGCAGCTCGCCGCGAGCACGAGGAGGCACGCCAGAAGAGCCAGGGAACGACGATGCACATGGGGACGAGTGGTCACGGGGCGCCTCCTTCGAGATCCGGAGGCCTGATTCTGCCACGACCGGAGACACGACTTTGCGAAGCAACGGCGATCAGGCCGAAGTCGAGGAATGGCCACAGGGACGCTGCCGCCGACTGGACCCGGACCAGGAGCCGTCCCATGGCGGCGGGGCCCCCACCCTTCCAGGCCTCACGCGCCAGTGGGAAGTGGTACGTGACGAACTCGGTCACATGCCAGCCGTGGCGCGACAGGAGGTTGCCGAGCGTGTACCAAGAGTAGAACGCCACGTGGTCGGGGTTGATCAGCTCAAACCGGGCCATCGCGGCCAGGGGGTTCAGCAACGAGGCCGCGTTCGGGGTGGTCACGACGAGCCGGCCACCGGGGACCGTGAGCTGGTGCACTGCGTCGAGGAACTCCCCGGGGCGCTCCATGTGTTCGATGACCTCGCCGGCAAGGACCAGATTGGCGGGCTCGAGCCCGAGCCCGAGCAGTTGCTCGCGGTCCGTCGCGTCGGCCGCGTGGGCGTCGAATCCCGCAGCGCGGGCACGCTCGACGGACTCCGGGTCAACGTCGAGGCCGACGAGCGAGGACGCCACCCCTGCCAGCCGCCCGTGCAGCCAGAGTGGATTGCCCCGGAGCTCCTCGATGCTCGCGCGGGTTTCCCCAGCGAACCCGATGTGGAACGTCCTCCGGTGGGCGGCCAGGGCGCACAGGTAGTCGATGCGGTCGACGGCCCTGGTCCTGGGAAGCCGCCTCGCAGCGGTCCGCTCCGACATCATCACCCTTCCTCTGTCAGTTCCCGCCGGACATACTGATGCGTGCGGGCGGCGCTCGCCAGGGGACGGGGCTTGCCAAATGCCTGCGAGGGGACGGATGGGCCGTTCCAACACACCCCGGCGTGCCAGACTGTTCCGCCGATGACCGCGGACCCGTCCCCTTCCGACCTGGACCGGCTCGACCCCGTCCGGCGATTGGCGCTCCGGGCGCTCTCGCGCGCGGTCGTGGAAACGTATCGAGCGTTGCGGGGCGATCGTGTCCGCTTCGGGATGGACGTCATCGCGAACCATCGCCTGATCATCAAGGGCCCAGGGGTAGTGGAGATCGGGGATCGTGCGAATCTCTTCGCTTTCGGCACCGGGAGGCGGACGAGGCTGGTAGCCAGGACGCGACAGGCCCGGATCGTCGTGGGTGAGCATGCCCGGCTGAACGGGGCCGAGATCCACTGCGACACGCTCGTGGAGGTGGGGCCCGACTGCATCGTGGGGCAGGCGCTGCTGATGGACACCGACATGCACAGCCTGGCTCCGGACCGGCGGACCAACCGTGACGCGGTTGTCAGGACCGAGCCCGTGGTCCTGGAACGCGCGGTGTGGGTGGCCCGGGGCGCCGCGATCCTCCCCGGAGTCCGTGTGGGGGAGGGGTCGGTCGTCGGCCACGGCGCGGTCGTCACCTCCGACGTCCCGCCCGGGGTGGTGGTGGCCGGTAATCCTGCCCGGGTGGTGAGCGAGCTGCGATGAGCAGCCACCGCGATGAACCCCCGGAGGGCCCCGTGCAGGGCCGGCTGCCGGTCGCCGACCCCGAACCGGTGGCTGCGGATACGGCGTCCGGCAAGGCTGAGCCCACCGGCCGCCGTCCCGTGACCCGGTCCGCACCGACAGGAGCCGGGATGTCCCGCCGGCTGATGTGGATCCTGCTCACGCTCGGACTGATCGCGCTGCCGTTCCTCTCGCTGCCGGGCCGATACGTGTTCGACACGCGCGATCCCTTGTGGCTGAACCCCGGCGCGTACCTGTCGAAGGCGTTCGTCCTCTGGCACCAGAGCCCGTACCTCGGCCACGAGCAGCACGACGCGATCGCGTTCCCGATGGCCTTCGTCGTGTGGATCATCAGGTCGCTGGGGGCCTCGCCCTGGGCGGCGGAGCGCCTGTGGCACGGGGCGCTCCTGCTCACCGGGACGGCCGGGACCATCCTGCTGGTGGACCGGCTGCGCGGGAGGCGGTCCGTGGTGGCTCCCGCCGCCGCCGGGCTCGCCTACACCCTGGCCCCGTACACGTTCGGCTACGGCCTGCCCTTCACCGGCCCGTACCTCCCCTACGTGCTGCTTCCGTTCCTGCTCCTGGTGGTCCTGGCCGGCCTCCCACGGCGGGGGCTGGCCTGGCCGGCGCTGTTCGGGCTCGTGACGTTCCTGATGGGCGGCGGGAACGGCGCCCCCCAGATCGACGCGCTCATCACGGCGTTCCTCCTGATCGCGTGGGTGACGTTCGTCCAGCGGGGGGTCAGGCTCGGACGGGGCCTGGCGTTCGCCGCGTGGTGCGCCCTGTTCGTCCTGGGGATGAACGCGTGGTGGCTGGTCCTGCTCCGATCGAGCGAGGTGTCGAACGCGCTCTCGTTCTCCGAGCAGCCCAGCATCATCAATGTGAGCTCCAGCACGTCGGAGACAGTCCGGGGCCTGGGGTTCTGGCAGTACTACGGTGGCGACCAGTTCGGACCGTGGGTCCCGACCGTGCGGGCGTATTCCTCGAACGCCCTGCTGGTCGTGACCGGATTCGCCGTCCCGGCGGGTGCCCTGGCCGGGGCCTGGCTCACCAGGTGGCGCCTCCGGCTGTTCTTCCTGTTCCTGCTGGCGGTGGCCGTGTTCGTGACCGCGGGCGTGTTCCCCGTGCACTCGCCCACCCCGTTCGGCCGGTTCCTGCTCCACGCGTACCGCGAGGTCCCCGGGGCGGCCGGCCTCCGCACGACGTACAAGTTCGCCTCCGCCCTGAACCTGGCCCTCGCCGTGCTGGCCGGGATCGCGCTGGCCGCCGCCATCCGGCGCGTGGGGAGCTTCCCGCGGGGACGCCTGTTGCAGGCCAGCGTGGTGGCCGCCGCGTTCGCGGTGGTGGCGGCGAACGCGTACCCCCTGTGGACCGGGCACCTGTACATCGAGTCCCACAGCACGAAGGACATCCCCAGGTACTGGCAGCAGGCGCTCTCCTATCTCGGCGGCCGGGACACCGACACGCGGGCCTTCTTCGCCCCGGCGTCGTGGACGGCGATCTACCGGTGGGGAACGGTGAAGGAGGGCGTGGGAGCCGATGGGCCCGAGGACCTCCAGCACGTCGATCCGCTGCGCCTTCCGGTGGGTCAACGCTACGGCTCGAACCTCATCGCGGCCGTCGAGCAACCCTACTTCCTGGGCCTCCCAGTGGCGGGCGAGGATCAGCTCCTGCGGTATCTGGGCGTCCGTGACGTCGTGCTCCAGAACGACATGGACTGGCAGCGCACACACACCGCCCGGCCGGCGGACCTCCAGGCCCTCCTGCGCAACCGGAACCTGGAGCCCCTCACCTCGTTCGGGGTGCCGGGCCAGAACGTCGTCGGGACCAAGGGCCAGCGTTCGGCGGAGGAGGAATCGCTGTCCCCCGTTCAGATCCTGTCGGTCGCCCATCCGTCGCGCATCGTGCGCGTCGAGAGCCCCGACCCGGTGATCCTGTCCGGTGATGGGTTCGGCGTCGCGGAGGCCGCCAGGGCCGGCCTGCTGAGGGACGGCCCCCCGGTCGTGTACTCGGGCAGCCTGACCGCCTCCGACCTGAAGGCGATCCTCGACCGGTCGGACCCGTCAATCGTGATCACCGACTCGAACAGGCGTGTCGTGTGGTCGTTCAGCACGCCCACCGCGTCGCACTCGTACACCCTGCCAGCCGACCAGACCCTCCGGGGGCGTGGCACCGGGTACGAGGTGTTCGGCGAGCGACCGGACACGCAGACCGTGTCCGAATACCCGGGGCTCGTCGCGATCACCGCATCGGCATATGGATCGCCGCTCACGGATTCGCCGGAGTTCCGTCCCGCGAACGCTTTCGACGGAGACCCCGCCACCTGGTGGCAGGTCGGCCAGGACGGCGACCCCCTGGGGGAGTGGATCAAGGCGACGTTCCCGGCTCCGACCGAATTGTCGAGCGTGAATGTCGGCATCCCGCGAGCGGGCCTGGGACGACAGGTGAGGCTGGTGCGGCTGGAGTTCTCCGACGGCACATCCGTGACCGCCGAGACCCCGCCGGGCGAGGTGACCCCCATCACCTTCGCCGCGCGCACGACCACCTACCTCCGCGTGCGGATCCTCGCCGTCGCCCCGGGTTTCGGCAGGGACGACAACGGCGTTTCCATCGCCGACGTCGAGATCCCCGGACTGCAGCCCGCCGAGGTCCTTCGTGTCCCCGACGACCTGCTGGAGAAGGCACGGCAGCTCCCCGAGGGGGAGGCGGCGCTGGACGGGATCCCGCTGGCCTACGTGTTCGAACGGGCCCATTCCGGGACCCAGGAGGACCGGGACGAGGAGGTCCGGCTCACCAGGAGGTTCGAGGTCCCAACGAAGCGGTCGTTCGTCGTCACCGGGAAGGTGCACCTGGACCCGAGCTCTCCCGACGAGGACATCGACCAAGCCGTCCTCGGCCACACCGACGTCCAGGTGACGTCGTCGAGCAGGCTGTTCGGCTCGCCGACCGTCCGGGGGAGCTCGGCGCTCGACGGCGACCCCGACACGGCGTGGATCCCGAGCGGGACGGTCGGCGAGACCCTCACCGTGCGCTTCCCCTCTCGCGTGATCGACCACCTGGAGGTGGACACGTCCCGGGGACAGGACCGCACGCCCATCCTCACGCTCACGGCGGAGTTCTCCGACGGCTCCACCGCCGAGGGGAAGCTCGAGAGCCTGTTCGACGGGACGATCGATCTCACATTCCCGGCCAGGACGACGGACAGCGTGACGATCCACGTCGACTCCGTCCTGACGACCACGCAAGCCGCCCCGCAGCCCATCGGAATCGACGAGATCCACATCCCGGGAGTTGACCCCCTCCGGTTCCACGGATTCGACCGGCTCCCGTGCTATTCGGGCCCGGGCTTCACGATCGACGGCTCCCCGCACCTCGTCCGGGCCGTGGGGACGGAGCGCCAGTTCCTGGAGGGCAAGGTCCTGGACCTCGAGGCATGCGGCGGCGGCAAGCCCGTGCTGTCGGAGGGGTCGCACGTGCTGGTCGCGCAGGGCCCGCTCCAGCCGGACTCCGTGGTGCTCTCGGCTGCGGACACCGCGGAGCCGACCGCCGTGGCCACGCTGCCCCTCCTCCGGGCCGCTCCGCGGAGCGACGGTGGGTACACCGTCGGGATCGAGGACGCCGCTGCCCCCTACTTCCTGGTCATCGGGCAGAACCTCGCCCCGGGGTGGCGGGCCTCGATCGGTGGGAAGGACCTGGGGCCGCCACAGCTGGTGGACGGGTACTCCGCCGGGTGGTACGTGACCGAGCGGGGATCCTACCGGATCGACGTCGAGTACCGCCCGCAGCACGGGTACAAGCTTGCCCTCGGGGTTTCCGGGGTCACGGTCCTCGTCGGGACCGCGCTGGTCCTGCTGGAGGCGCGGCGGCGGAGGTCGCGCACTCGGCGGCGGCGGGAGCCGGCCGTGGGGGTGAGCCGGTCGTGATGTCCGGTCGGGCCCGCCCCGCCTTCGATCGCCCCCCCGGCGCCACCCTGACAGCCCGGGTCGCCATCGCCGCGCTGTACCTCGGGGCGGGCTGGCTGTTCGGCGGCCTGGTGGGATTGGCCATCGGTGTCGCGGTCCTGGTGGCCAGGGTGGCCTTCCGGCTGGGGACCCACGAGTACTGGATCGGCGCGGTGGCGGCGATGGTGGCGGCGCCGGTGGCGACCATCGCCCAGGGCCTCCCCCACAGCGCGGTGATCGGTCCGCAGTTCGGGGAGAGCCACATGGCCGCCCACGTGCTGGTCGGGGTGTCGCTCTCGCTGGCCACGTTCGCAGGCCTCCTCGAGCTGGACCGGACCCGGTGGAGACCGGCCCGCGCGCCTCGCGCCCGCGAGCGGATCCGAGTCCGCGCCGTCGGCCGGGCCACCGTCCGGGGAGCCGGCGTCGCGGGCCGTGGCCTGTTCCGAGGCCTGGTGGCGGCCCTCCGCATGGCGGGACGGGGCCTGTGGGCCCTGGCTCGGGGGATCGGGCGCGGCGCCGCGGCGGTGGGCCAGGGGATCGCCCGCGGCGCCGCGGCGGTGGGCCGGGGCACGCTCTGGGGGGGCCGCGCCGTCGTCGGTGCCATCCCGGCATGGCTCCGCCGGCGGCGGGCCCGGAAGGAGGAGAGAGCCAGCCGCAACAGCGGATCGGCTACGGGGCGTGGGTCGAGACACTCCCGAGACCGCCGAAACGGCCGGCCGCCAGGTCCAGGAAACGGGCCGCCGCGTCGGGACTGAAGTCCGCTCGGCGCGCCCTGACGGTGATCGTGGTCCCCTCGCCGGCGCCCACGGCGCCGACGGCGAGGCCCGATCGCCCGTGGGCGGCCGGATAGAACGCGGCGTCGAGCACGGCGGCCTCGGGCATCAGACGGCCCAGGTTCGACACCAGCAACGTGGAGCCAGTCCGGCGCTCCAGCCGCGCGGCCGCGCCCACCGCCCGGGCGGCCCGCAGCGCCGCTCGCGGCTGATCCGGCTCCGGACCCCGCGAGGCCATCATGCGGCGAACGACCTCGCCCGACGCGCCCGCCGGGACCCCGATCCGGAACCACGTGGCCTGGCGGCCGATGGCCGGCTCCCGCCCCGGGCGCACCGACGCCCCCACGGCCACGGTGACCCGCCCAGGCCTCCCGCCGCGTTCGGCGTTCCACTCGGCCACGGCCAGCGCGCAGGCCGCGACGAGGTCGGCGGTTCCCACGCGCCCGGTCACGGACACTCGGACCAGGTGGTCTCCGCCCTCCTGCCTCCCGTGGTCGGGGGCGACGCGCGCCGGGGGTCGGACCAGCGCCTCGGCCAGGCGGACGGCGGGATACGCGAGCGACCGGAGGCGGGAGCCGCCGGAGCGCTGAGCGCCCGCTCCCCGAGCCGAGGTCCCGAGCGGAGACCCCAGCGCGGCCCCCAGCACGGCCACCAGGCCCAGCCCGTCGAGCACCGCGTGGTGCCCGGCCACCACGACGCGGGACGGGGGCCCGGGCTCCACGGCCACCCGGCACAGTGGCTCCCCGGCGGCGTACGGTCGATCGGCGAGGCCGGCCAGCGCCGCGTCGAAC
>Ga0137368_10005968_pt1 | contig 12813 bp, 10 predicted proteins | sample SagtaG_13_FD_104917 | JGI IMG/M metagenome (GOLD analysis project Ga0137368, IMG submission 104917) | Vadose zone soil microbial communities from Sagehorn Ranch, Mendocino, California, USA - Sage1_L_100_16 metaG | ecosystem: Environmental > Terrestrial > Soil > Vadose zone | place: USA...
AGCCGGCGCGCCGTCCGGTAGACGGTGACCCGCTCTGCCCAGGGCTTGCCGTCGCGCATCACCACCCGTGCATCGAGGGGAAGGACGCCCGAGGGATGGCCGAGGCGCACGTCGGCCTCGTTGGGAGCCGTCGAGCATTCGCGAACCACGGTGCTGTCGATGCGCGCGGCGACAGCGAGGCACATGGCGCCGGTGAGCGCAAAGGCGCGGTGGCAATTGCCCATCGAGATGATGCGCGCGACGATGTCGGCACGGTCCGCGCCGTAGCGGAGACCATCCAGCGCAGTAAATTCCGTCGGCGCGGCCACCAGCCCGATCTTGGGAGTGGCGGCGCTGCCGGGGATGCCCATCATCGTGGCCGCCGCGACGCGAAGGGCCTCGAGCCGCGCGGACACCTTCTTGTCCGCGTCCATCGCTTGAGGCGTCTCCGTGCCCGTGAGCCCCAAGTCCTTGGCGCGAACGAAGATCATGGGGTTCGTGGCGTCCACCAGCGACGCCGTCACGCCCTCCACGGTGTCCCGCGCCCGCCCTGTCGGCAGCAGCCTGCCCGTCCGAGCCCCGCCGGGATCGAGGAAGTCTAGCGCAATGCGCGCGCCCCGTCCGGCGACGCCGGGCAGCTCGAAATCGCCTTCGACCGCAGCCTCGCCGCCGGCCACCGGCACGTGGGCCACGATGATCTTCTTGGTATTGGTATTGTGGATGCGGACCACCGTCTCGCCTTCGATTGCGGGGACAAGTCCTTCGTCGATGGCGAATGGCCCAACGGAGGAGGAGCAGTTGCCGCAATTGCCCGTGTAATCCACGACGGGCTTCGACACCTCGACCTGAGCGAAGGTGTAATCCACCTGGGCGTCGGGATGGCTGGGCGGCCCGATTATGCAGGCCTTGGACAGCGAGGAGATGCCGCCACCGAGGCCGTCCAACTGGCGGCCGTAGGGATCGGGACTGCCGAGCGCCGCGAGGAGAACCCGGTCGCGCTCGGGTCCGGCCGCCGGCAGATCCTTCTCGTGGAAGACGAGGCAGCGGCTCGTTCCGCCGCGCATGTAAACCGCCCGGATCCGCCGCTGGGTCATGCCGCGGCCTCGAGGGGCAGGCCCCGGCGAACCGTCACCGGCGAGCCCACGGCAACAAAGGCCGAAGCGGGCGCAGCCGAAAGGCTGGACACGAACTCCCGGCCGTACAGCGCCTCGACGTCGCAGTCGAGCGTTGCCCCGCCGGCTTGGCTCACGAGCCAGGGTACGTGCTCGACACGGTACTCGACGGTGCCGCCGCCGCGTTGGACCGCATAGCCCCAGTAATGCTCGGTGATGAACTCCGCCTGGGAGCCGGGCTCGGCGCGCCGCCCCGGGCCAGTGATTTCCGCGCGCAGGCCATGCCAGCGTCCGGCATGCCGCCAGGAATACTCCACGACGCCGCGCTCTCCCGACTCGCCACGGGGTGGATCGAGGTGGTGGCGCATCGGCAGGGCGATGTAGTTCTCGTTGTAGACCAGTCGTGCCACCGCCGCGATCCCCCAGCGCGGGACGATCTCGCGGACGAAGACCACGCCGCGCCGCCAGCCGTCCAGACTGCGCCGGCGCACGTAGAAGCGCAGGTTGACCTCGTCGAAGTCGCGGTGGAATGGGACGGGCCAGCCGGCGAGGCGGGTGTCGAGGAAGCGAAAACCCACGATGCTCACGAATGTGCGGCCTTGCCAGGAATCCAGCTCGGTTCCCCGCGGGATGCGGGAACGCAGGACCCCCGGGTCGATCTCCCAGTTCAGCATGGCGAGCCAGCGCCACTCGGCGGTGAGGAAGACTGGTGCCGGCTCCATCCCCTCATCCCGCCCGGGCCCCCTCACCTTTATCCTCTCCCCCGGAGGGGGAGAGGGAGTCTCCGAACCCTCTCCCCCGAGGGGAGAGGGCAGGGTGAGGGGGAGAGGGAGATATGGCCGCGGCGGTCTGCGCCAGGAGGCCGCCGGCCAGGAGCATGTCGCGCTCTCGCGACGTCAGTGCGCAGTGGAGCTGTAGCGACTGGCCCGTGCGCTCGTTCTTCACCGTCACCTTCTGCCCAGTCATCAGCGCGCTGCGGAGACCCTGGAAGGCCAGCCGATCGTCGCGCTGGATGGCGTCGTAGTCGGCCGGGTTGTCGAACTCGAGCGGCGCGATGCCCCAGTTGATGAGGTTGGCGCGGTGGATGCGCGCGAAGCTCTTGGCCAGGACCGCGCGAACGCCGAAGTGCAGCGGCGACAGGACGGCCGCCTCGCGGGAGGACCCTTGGCCATAGAGCTCGCCCCCGACGAGGACTCCCGTGCCGGCGGCCTTGGCGCGGGCCACGAAGCTCGGATCGACATGGCGGAAGGCGAACTCGCTGATGGCCGGCACATTGGTACGGAACATCAGTGCCTCGGTGCCCGACGGCGAGATGTCGTCGGTGGAGACCTTGTCGCCGAGCTTGATGAGCACCGGCGCGGTGAAGCGGTCCTCGACGGGCCGCCCGTGCGGCACCTCCTTGATATTGGGCCCCTTGAGCACCTCGGTGCGCGCAGCCTCGCTCTCCTGGGCCGGCGGCACCAGCCCCGCATCTGAGGCGACGAGCGAGGCTGGGTAGAAGCGCTCGGGCGGGGCGCCGCTTTTGCGGGGATCGGTGATCACGCCCGTCAGCGCCGAGGCCGCGGCGGTCACGGGCGAGCAGAGATAGATCTGATCGTCCTTGACTCCGCTGCGGCCGGGGAAGTTTCGGTTGAAGGCGCGCAGGCTCTTGCCTCCCGCGGCGGGCACATGGCCGATGCCGGCGCAGGAGCCGCAGGTGGATTCGGACACCGTGGCGCCGGCGGCCAGCAGATCGGCCAGCAGTCCCTCGCGGGCCATGACCTCGATGATGCGGTGGCTGCCGGGAAACATCACGAAGGAGACGGTGGGCGCCACGCGCTTGCCCTTGACGACCTGGGCCACGGCCCACATGTCCTCCCACGAGGAGTTGGTGCAGGAGCCCACCATTACCTGCTCGAGCGGCATGCCCTCGACTTCGCTCACCGGCACCACCCGATCCGGGGAGCCCGGAAGGGCCACCAGGGGCTCGAGCGTCGAGAGGTCCAGCTCGATCTGCTCGTCGTACTCGGCGTCGGCATCGGCGGCGAGCGGGCGCCAGTCCTGCTCGCGGCCCAGCAGCCGGAAGTAAGCCCGCGTCGCCTCATCCGAGGCGAACACGCTCGTCGTCAGTGTGAGCTCGGCGCCCATATTGCAGATCGTCGCCCGCTGGGGGAGGCTCAGCGTCGCGGCGCCGGGCCCCGAGTACTCGAAGATCTTCCCGCTGCCGCCCCGCACGGAGTAGCGCCGCAGCAGCTCCATGATCACGTCCTTGGCGCCCACCCAGGGACGCAGCGCGCCCGTGAGCCAGACGCGGACGATCCGCGGCATCGGCATGTAATAGGGCCCGCCTCCCATGGCGACTGCCACGTCGAGTCCGCCCGAGCCGATGGCGAGCATTCCCGTCGAGCCGCAGAGCGGCGTGTGGCTGTCGGTGCCCAACAGGAACTCGCCCGGGATGCTGAACGATTCGAAGTGCACCTGGTGGCAGATACCATTGCCGGGCTTGGAGAACCAGGAGCCGTAGCGGCGCGCGGCCGTCTGGAGGTAGCGGTGGTCATCGGTATTGCGGGAGTCCACTTGGTAGACATTGTGGTCGATATAGGTGACGACGCGATGCGGGCGCACGCGCGGGAAGCCCATGGCCTCGAATTGGAGAAAGGCCATGGCGCCATTGGTGTCGGTGAGCAGGCACTGATCCACGCGCAGGCCGATTTCTTCGCCGGCGATGGCCTTGCCGGTGGCCAGATGAGCGTCGATGAGCTTCTTCGCGAGACTGAGACCCATATTCGGCTCCCCCTCACCCTGCCCTCGCCCCCGAAGGGGGTGAGGGTTCAAGACTTCCTCTCTGCCGATTTCCTCCCCCCCTTCGGGGGAGAGGATAAAGGTGAGGGGGAGAGAGCTCGAAGGCCACCCTCATCGCTTGTCGAGAGACACGAAGGCGCGGCGGCCGTAGCCTTTGTAGTCGGCGCGCGGGCGGATCAGCCGGTTGTCGTCGTATTGCTCGATGAGATTGGCGGCCCAGCCGGCGATGCGCGCGGTGGCGATCACGGGCGTGAAGAGATCCACGGGGATGCCGATCGAGTAGAAGAGCGGCGCCGAGTAGAAGTCCACGTTCGGGATGAGCTTCTTGGCGGCGTTCACCTTGGCGTGCAGCTTCACGGCAAGGTCGTACCAGAGCCCCTGGCCCGACTCTCGGCAGGCCGCCTCGGCCATGCCCTTGAGGATGGCGGCGCGCGGATCGCCGGCGGTATAGACACGATGGCCGAAGCCCATCAGCCGGCGCTTCTCCGCGAGCGACTTGTCCACGAAACCGTCCACCTTGTCCAGTGCGCCCACTTCGAGCAGCGTGCGCATCACCGCCTCGCCGGCGCCGCCGTGCAGCGTGCCCTTGAGCGCGCCCACACCGCCCGCCACCGCGGAGTGCATGTCCGACAGGGTGGCGGCGATCACGCGGGTGGTGAAGGTCGAGGCGTTCAGCTCGTGCTCGGCATAGAGCACCAGGCTCGCGTCGAAGGCGCGGACGGTGACCTCCGTCGGCGCCTTGCCCGTGAGCATGTAGAGGAAGTTCGCGGCATGTGAGAGGTCCTTCGATGGCTCGACGGGCGACTGGCCGGAGCGGATCCGATGATGAGCGCAAACCGCCGTGGCGATCTGGCTCGTGAGCCGCGCCGCCTTCCTAAGATTCGCCGCGCGCGAGTTGTCGGTGGCATCGGGATCGTGCATCCCGAGGATGGCGACGGCCGCCTGCAGCGCGCGCATCGGATCCGTCTGTTTCGGCATCAGCGCGAAGGCCTTGACGAGCTCACCGGGGATGGGTCGCGCCGCCGCGAGCTCGGCGGTGAGCTGGTCGAGCTGGGCGCGCGCGGGCAGCTCGCCGCGCCAGAGGAGATAGGCCACCTCCTCGTACGTGGCCCGACGCGCCAGCTCGTCGATGTCATAGCCGCAGTAGGCCAGCCGGCCGTTCTTGCCGTCCAGGTCGCAGAGCTTGGTCTCGGCCGCGACGACGCCTTCGAGGCCTCGGATCAACTGGGTCCCTTCGGTCATGGCTGTCTCCTTGGGGCGTAGGACTTGGCGGGGATAACGGTATGCCGCCGGAGCCGGGCGCGCAAGAGCGGGACGATCAGGCCGGCCGCTTGAGGCCGAACTTCGGCAGCACCTCTTCGACATAGGCCTGCAGCGCCTCCCAGTCGTAAGGCCCCTCGCGGAAAGCGGCATTCAGTCGCTGGACGCCGGCATCGCGGTAAGCGGCGATCATCTCGATGGCGTCCTTCGGCGTCCCGCGGAAGAACCCAGTGCGCGGCTCATCCGGCTTCCAATGGGAGCGGAAGAGGGCTTCCCCGCGCGCGGCGCCTTTGGCATCGGCTCCCATGTAGAAGCCCACGTTGACCGTGCGGGCGATAGAGCGCGGGTCGCGCTTTTCTTTTTCGCACCACTGATCGAGCACCGCGCTCTTCGCCTTCCACGCTTCGGGGCCGAGGTAGGGCGCGTTCCAGCCGTCGGCATAGCGGGCCGCGGTGCGCAGGGTGCGCTTCTCGCCTACACCGCCCACCCAGATCCGCAGATGCGGCTGCAGCGGCTTGGGATTGCAGCGGGCCTCGTTGAGCTGGAAGTGCCGGCCCTTGAAGTTCGAGATCTTCTGATCGAAAAGCATGCGGAGGATCTGGACGGCCTCCTCGAGATGGTCCTGCCTCACGCCGATGGGCTCGAACGGGATTCCGTAGCCGCGGTACTCGTGCTCGTGCCAGCCGGCGCCCATGCCGAGCTCCACGCGCCCGCCCGAGAGGTGGTCGATGGTGCAGATGGCCTTGGCCAGCACGCCCGGGTTCCGGTAATTGACGCAGATGACCAGCGAGCCCACGCGCACGCGCGTGGTGTCCAGCGCGATGGCGGTCATGGTGCTGATGGCCTCGAAGCAATCGCCATTGCCGTCCCGGTACGGCGACTCCTGGAAGTGGTCGGCCGATGAGAACCAGTCGAAGCCGCTGGCGTCGGCGAAGCGCCAGAGGCGGCGCATCTCGCTTATCGGGCCGCCCACGTGTCCCAGGTGCATGCCGAAGGTAATGGTCATGCCGTCTCTCTCTGTGATTTATTTGGTTGTGAGCGTAATCCCGCCATCGACGACGAGCGTTTGCCCCGTCACCCAGCGCGCTTCATCGCTGGCCAGGTACACCGCCGCCCAGCCCACGTCCCAGCCGGTGCCCTCGGTGCCCATGGGGCTGGCCTGGCGGCGCTTCTCGCGCATCTCCGGCCCCAGGCTCTCGACCATGGGCGTCCAGACCATGCCCGGCGCGATGGCATTGACGCGGATGCCTTTCGGGCCGAGCTGGACCGCGACGCTGCGGACGAAGCCGATGACGCCGGCTTTGGCGGCGGCATAGGCCGTGCGCCCGTGGCCGCGCAGCGCCGCCACCGACGACACGCAGGTCACGGCGCCGCGGCCGCGCTCGATCATGGGCGGCACGGCGGCCTGGGTCGCGAGCAGCATGGACTTGAGATCCACCGCCATGACCCGGTCCCATTCCTCTTCGGACGTCTCCAGCAGGTTCTTGCGGGATTCGATGCCGACATTATTGTGCAGGATGTCGAGCCCGCCGTAGCGCTCGAGCGCCGTCGCGACCATGCGCCGGCACTCTTCGGCGAGGGTGACATCGGCGGCCCAGGCCGAAGCGGTGCCGCCCTCCTTCGTGATGGCAGCAACCGTCTCTTCGGCGCGGCCGAGCTCGGCGTCCACACAGAGCACTCGTGCGCCCTCGCGCGCGAACAGGATGGCCGCGGCCTTGCCATTGCCCAGCCCCGGACCCCGCGAGCCGGCCCCGGTGATGATAGCCGTCTTGCCCGCCAGCCTCTCACTCATGGCTGCCCCTCACCCTACCCTCTCCCCTCAGGGGAGAGGGTTCGGAGACTCCCTGGTCCCAGAGGGGAGAGGGTTCGGAGGCTCCCTCGCCCCCTCAGGGGGAGAGGGTTGGGGTGAGGGGGTGGGGACGCCGACGGCCCAGACGTAGCCGTCCGGATCCTCCACCATCACTTCGCGCCAGCCATGACCCTTGGTGGTGGCGGGCTGAAGCACGCGAGAGCCCGCCTTGAGAGCGCGGGATTCGACGACGTCGGGATCCACGCCGAACAATCGCAGCTCCGCCCCGAGGCCGCGCGCCTCGCCGCCCGTGAGCCGGGAGTGCCAGGGATGCTTGTCGTAGGTGTGGTCGGCGTGCAGCATCAGCTCGGCGCCGTTCAGGTTGACCGCGGCGAAGTCGGGATCCGAGTAGTGGACGCGGGCGCCCAGCACGTCCTTGTAGAAGCCGAGCGCCCGGCCGACGTCGCGCACCAGCAAATTGGCCATGAAGACCGGCAGCATGCGGCCGTAGCGGTCCCCCGGGATCCAGGGATCGGCGGCGCGCTTTTTCAAGGGCTCAGGCCTTGAAGGCGCCGTCGATGCGCACGTCCACCAGGTAGGCGCCGCCCGCCGTCAGCCCCCGCTTGAGCGCGGGCGCGATGTCGGCCGCCTTCTCCACCAGCTCACCCGGCACGCCGAGCGAGCGGGCCACGCCCACGTAGTCGATCGCGGGATTCACCAGGTCCATGGCCACGTAGCGGTTGTCCTGCGCCGAGAAACCCTTGAGCGCGTGCGTCCGCTGCTTGAGGATGCGATAGGACGCGTTGTTGAAGATCACGAAGACCACCGGGATCGAGTCGTGGGCGGAGGTCCACAGCGACTGGATCGTGTACATGGCGCTGCCGTCGCCCACGAGCGCCACGACGGTACGCTCGGGCTGGGCAAGCTTGACGCCGAGCGCGGCTGGGAGCCCCCAGCCAATGCCGCCCCCGCGCAGGCCGAAGAAGCTCTTGGGATCGCGGGAGCGCAGCAGCTCCCGCAGCCCGATGCTCGAGGAGATGGACTCGTCCACGACGATGGCGTCGTCGGGAATCGAGTCCACCACGGCCGCGACCAGCGTGAGCGGCGAGATCGGCACGCGCCCGGCCTCGGCCGCGGCGCGCTCGCGGATCTGCGCCCGGCGCTTCTCCTGCGCCCGGCTCAGCTCGGCAATCCTCGCCCGCGCGTCTTTCAGCGCCGACGGGCTCAGCCGCTTCCTCAGCGCCTCCGCCAGGTGCGGCAGCGTCGCCTTCGGATCTCCCTGGATCGCGACCTTGGCCGGATAGTTCTTGCCGATCTCCCACGGATCCACGTCCATGTGGATCACTGACAAGCCTTCCGGCATCGGCTCGACGTCGGAGGGAAGCGACAGCGTGAACAGATCGCCGCCTACCGAGAAGAGGAGATCGTGCGGCAACAGGAGCTGGTGAATGGGCGCCCCGAGCCGCGGGAACGGTCCCTGGTAGAGCGGATGCGTGAAAGGGAAGGAGCAGGTCGAGGGCACGCACTCGGTATAGACGGGGGCGCCCAGCAGCTCCGCGACTTCCGCCATCTCGGCATGGGCGCCGCCGTGGGCGATCGCGTCGCCCGCGATGAGAATAGGCCGCTTCGCCTTGACCAGCAGGTCGGCCGCCGCCTCCACGGCCGCCTGATCGCCGCGGATGCGCGGGGCAATGCGCGTGGGCTCGAGGAGGTCGAGCTCGCGCTCGGCATTGAGCACGTCCACCGGCAGCGAGAGGAACACGGGCCCCGAGGGATGGGCCAGCGCCGTCTTGGCAGCGCGGCGCACCGCGCGGGGCAGATCCTCGAGCCGCCTGATCTCGTACGCCCACTTGACCCAGGGGCGCGCCACCGGCGGCAGATCCGACCAGAGAATAGGCTCGGTGAGGTTCATCGACTGGTCGTGCTGGCCGGCCGTGACGATGAGCGGCGAGCCCGCCTTCATGGCGTCATAGAGCATGCCCATGGCATTGCCGAGCCCGGGCGAGATGTGCACGTTCACGGCGGCAAGCCGGCCGCCGGCCTGCGCGTAGCCGTCCGCCATCGAGATCGCTACCGACTCCTGGAGCGCCAGCACGTAGCGGATGCCGGGCTCACGCGCGAGCCCATCCATGAGCGGCAGCTCCGTCGTGCCGGGATTGCCGAACATGCACTGGATGCCTTCGGACTTGAGGATCTCGAGGAACGCCTGCTTGCCGGAGAGAAAGGGCATGAATGTCTCCTCCCAGAGCCGCGATGATAGCGCCGCTTTCTTGACTGCGCTAGTGCCGGGCCTGTAGGCTCAGGTCGCGATGACGACCGAGAGCGCGCCATTCCTGCGGGCCTGCCGGCGCGAAGCGACGGCGTTCACGCCGGTCTGGCTCATGCGCCAGGCCGGCCGCTACATGCCCGAGTACCGGGCGATGCGCGCCAAGCACGACTTCCTCGAGCTCTGCAAGACTCCCGAGGCCGCCGCCGCGGTGACGCTCCAGCCTGTCGAGCGGCTCAAGGTGGATGCCGCCATCCTGTTCGCCGATATCCTGCTGGTGGTCGAGCCGCTGGGCGTGGGCCTCGAGTTCACGAAGTCCGACGGGCCGCGGATCGCTCGCCCCATACGCTCCGCCGACGCGGTGAAGCGGCTCGAGGCCGTCTCGGTGGACGAGGCGGTGCCGTTCGTGTTCGAGACCGTGCGACTCGCGCGACGGGCATTGGACGGCCGCGTGCCGCTGATCGGCTTCGCGGGGGCGCCGTTTACACTCGCCTCATATCTGATCGAAGGAGGGCCCTCGCGCGACTTCCTCCTGACCAAGCGGTTCATGCGCGAGGAGCGCGCGGCATGGGACGCGCTGCTGGCGCAGCTGGCCGATCTCACCGCCGACTATCTCAATGGCCAGATCGCCGCGGGCGTCGAGGCCGTCCAGCTCTTCGACTCGTGGGTGGGCACGCTGTCGCCCGCGGACTATCGGGAGTTCGTCCTGCCTCATTCGGCGCGCGCCATCCGCCGGCTCTCGCGCGGGGTGCCGGTGATCCACTTCGGCGTCGGCACGGCGAGCCTCCTGCCTCTGATGAAAGAGGCCGGCGGCGACGTGATCGGCCTCGACTGGCGGGTGGATCTCGGGCCCACGTGGCAGCGGCTGGGCTACGATGTCGCCGTTCAGGGCAATCTCGACCCGGCAATCCTGCTGGCCGGCTTGCCCGAGATCCGCAAGGCGGCGCAGGACATCCTCCACGGCGCCGCCGGCCGGGCCGGGCATATCTTCAACCTGGGCCACGGCATCCATAAAGAGACGCCCGTGGAGCATGTCGTGGCGCTGGTCGACATGGTCCACGAGTTGTCGGCGCGATGAGCCGCTCGCGTATCGTCCGGATCGCCGGCCGTCTCTCCGTCCTCGCGATGGGCTTCCTCGCTGCGGTGTCTTCCGCTCACGGGCAGCAGGCGCCGAGAGTCGCGCGAGTAGGGTTCCTGAGCTCCAGCGCTTCGGGGTCCCTGGGGCCGGCCTCCATCCTGGCTCACCTGAACGCACTCGGCTACGTTGCCGGCAAGGACATCGTCTCCGAGTACCGCTCCGCCGCGGGGAGAGACGAGCGCCTTCCGGCGCTCGCCGCCGAACTCGTCCAACTCAAGGTGGACGTCATTGTCCCGGCGGGGAGGCCAGCGATCCTGGCCGCGAAGGCGGCCAGCCGGACCATCCCGATCGTCATCGCGGCCGAGGGTGACCCCGTCGCCGCCGGGCTGGTCGCCAGCCTTGCGCGTCCCGGCGGGAACGTCACGGGCATGGCTGTTCTCCTGCCGGAGCTCAGCGCGAAGCGCCTGGAGCTGCTCAAGGAAGCGGTTCCACGGCTGACCCGCGTTGGCGTGCTGTGGAATCCGGGTGACGCGGACCGGGTCGAGGAGTGGAACTCGGCACGCGCGGCGGGCCGAGCGCTCGGCCTCGAGGTGGAGTCGCTCGAGGTGCGCAGCCGGGAGGACCTCCGGCCGGCGGTGGTGTCGGCCAGGAAGAAGCGTGTCGGCGCCCTGCTCGTGCTGGAGGGCCTGGTGACCGGAGGCAACCCGAAGATCGTCACGGACGCGGCGGCCCAGAACCGGCTTCCGGCGATGTATCCGAGACGGGTGTTCGTTGAAAGCTTCGACTACACCGGTCTCATGTCCTATGCGCCGGACTACCAGGATTTGGGCCGTCGTGTCGCGTCCTATATCGACAGGATCCTCAAGGGCGCCAAGCCCGCTGATCTGCCCGTCGAACAGCCAACCAAGTTCGAGCTGGTCGTCAATCTCAAGACAGCGAAGGCCCTTGGGTTGAGAATCCCACCCTCGCTGCTCGTGAGAGCCGACCGGGTAATCGAATGACTGGGCCTGACTCCGTTTTGCTCATCGCATTCGGCGGGCCGGAGAAGCCGGAAGACATCCGGCCCTTCCTCAAGAACGTGGCCGAAGGGCGAGCGATCCCGCCGGAGCGCTTGGAGGAAGTGGCCCAGCATTACGAGGCGATCGGTGGCCGCTCGCCGATCAACGACCTCACCCGGCTGCAGGCCGAGGGGCTCCGGCGCGCCTTGCGACGCGAGAACCGCTTCGAGCGCGTCTACGTCGGCATGAGGAACTGGCATCCGTACCTGCATGAGTCCCTCGCGGAGATGAAGCGAAACGGGCATCTGCGCGCGCTTGGCATCATTCTCTCCTCCTTTCAGACCGAGGCGTCGTGGGACCGGTACGTCACCGATGTGGCGCGCGCCCGCGCCAGGGTAGGAGCCGGCTGCCCCGAGGTGGCGTTCGCCGGACAGTGGGCCGACCACCCGCTCTTTCTCGACGCCATGGTGGACCGCGCGCGGACGGCCCTCGAGGAGGTTGCCGCGGAGCGGCGCGCGGGGGCGGCGCTGATCTTCACGGCCCACAGCGTCCCGGTGGACATGGCGAAGGACTCGCCGTACTCGGCTCAGATCCAGGCGGCCACGGCGACGATCGCCGGCCGCCTCGGTCACCAGCGCTGGCTGCTCGCCTACCAGAGCCGGAGCGGCTCGCCGCGCGAGCCCTGGCTCGAGCCCGATATCGGCGACGTGCTGCGCGCGCTCGGGCACGAGGGCGTGACGGACGCGGTGGTGGCGCCCATCGGCTTCGTCTGCGACCATGTCGAGGTGCTGTACGATCTCGATATCGAAGCGCGCCGGATCGCGCGCGAGAGCGGGCTCACGCTCCATCGCGCGAAGGCGGCCAACGACCATCCCGCGTTCATCGAGATGCTCGCGGATCTTGTCCGCCGAGGCCCGACGTCATGACCAACGCGCCGATCAAGCTCGTCGTGGTGGGCGGCGGCATCGCGGGGCTCGCGGCCGCGCATCGCGCGGTGGAGTGGTCCCGGGAGCGGGACCGGCCGATCGAGCTGACCCTGCTCGAGGCCGCCGATCGGCTCGGCGGCACCATCCAGACCGAGCGCCGGGACGGGTTCCTGGTCGAGTGCGGACCAGATTCCTTCCTCTCCGAGAAGCCATGGGCCCTCGCGCTCTGCAAGCGTCTCGGCATCGAGGACCGCCTCGTGCGCACCGACGACCGCTTCCGCATGACCTATGTCGTCTTCCGCGGCCGGTTGCATCCGCTGCCCGACGGCTTTCAACTCCTGGCGCCGACCCGGCTTTGGCCCTTCCTGACCTCTCGACTGTTCTCCTGGCCGGGCAAGCTCCGGATGGCGCTGGATCTCGCGCTGCCGCGCGGCGGCGATCCCGACGAGAGCCTGGGGGCCTTCGTGAGGCGCCGGCTCGGCCGTGAAGCGCTCGAGCGCGTGGCCCAGCCGCTCGTGGCGGGCATCTACACCGCGGATCCGGATGAGCTGTCACTCGCGGCCACGATGCCGCGCTTCCTCGAGCTGGAGCGCAAGGAGCGGAGCCTGATCCTCGCCCTCTGGC
>Ga0137368_10005969_pt1 | contig 12813 bp, 10 predicted proteins | sample SagtaG_13_FD_104917 | JGI IMG/M metagenome (GOLD analysis project Ga0137368, IMG submission 104917) | Vadose zone soil microbial communities from Sagehorn Ranch, Mendocino, California, USA - Sage1_L_100_16 metaG | ecosystem: Environmental > Terrestrial > Soil > Vadose zone | place: USA...
CTGTCGTCGCAGGACGTCCGGCTCGCGCTGTCGCTCGACGGTCGCGAGACGACGCGCGCCTGGCTCGAGGCCCACCAGAAGGACCTGAAGGAGGCGCTCTCGCTCCTCTGGTTCCTCTCGCTCGTCTCGGCGATCTCGTTCCTCGACGACGCGGCGCCAGCCGACCCGTACGGGAAGGCGCCGCCGCGGCGCAGGAAGCCGCTGCCGTCGGACCGCGCGGACGCGCTCCGCCAGGCGGCGCTCCAGATCCTGCCCGGCACCTACTTCCACGCGCTCGGCGTGGACATCGCCGCCGACGGCGCCGAGGTCGAGCGCGCCTACCAGGAGGTCGCGAGCCGGTTCCACCCGGACACCTTCTCCGACTACGACGCGGGCGATCTCGAGGACCTCCTCTCGGCGGTGCAGGACAAGGTGACCGCGGCGCACCGCGTCCTCTCGAACGAGGAGAAGCGGCGTGCGTACCTCTCCTTCCTCATGCTCAAGTTCGAGCTGACGGGCACGCGCCGCCCCGGCATCGACCTCGACGCGGAGATCGCGCTGAAGCGCGGCGAGCGGGCGCTGCTCGCGCGGCGGAACGCGGAGGCGGTCCAGGCGCTCCACGCGGCGGTCGAGCGGAACCCGAAGGAGCCCGAGTACCACGCGATGCTGGGATTCGCGGAGCTGTTCGACCCCGTCCTCCCGAGGCCGGCGCGGGCGCAGGAGGCGCGGCGCGCCGCCCGCAAGGCGCTCGCGCTCGCGGCGGACCACCCGCGCGCGACGGCGGTGCTCGCCCTCGCGGCGGAGGCGCTCGGGGAGGTCCCGGAGGCGCGCCGGCTGGTCCTCGCCGGGCTCAAGGCGCACCCCGCGAGCGAGGTCCTGAAGCGGGTGCTCCACCGGCTCAACAGCCCCCGCGCGTAGCACGCGCAGCCCCCGCGCGTGGTGCGCGCACGCGCCGGGAGGTTGCCGCGCCCGCGGCCGGTCCATAACCCGGAGCATGCCCCGACGCCTCCGCGCGCTCGCCGCGCTCCTTCCGGTGCTGCTCGCGTGCAACGACTACCAGTTCAGCCCGGTGGGGAGCTGCGTCCTCCAGCCGGGGTCCGTCCGGGTGAGCCTCCCGAAGACCTCGAGCGCCGACATCCTGTTCGTGGTGGACGACTCGCCTTCGATGGACCCGAAGCAGGCGGCGCTCGCCGCGAGCTTCCAGGACTTCATCCGGCGGATGGTGGACACGAACGTCGGCCGCGCCGGGCGCGGGCTCCAGCCGCTCGACTTCCAGATCGCCGTGACGTCCTCGTCGATCTTCACCGCGACGCCCGCGGCCACCGCCTGCGTCGGCGGCAACTCGTGCTGCACGACCTCCGCGTGCACCGACGTCGCGTCCTGCACGCGCGGCACCTCGCAGGGCTGCGGCGGCGGGCAAGTCTGCGTGACCGACCAGGTGCTCGACTCGAGCTTCACCTACGTCGCCGGGATCCAGCCGCGCTGCTGCTCGGTATCTGCCTGCACGCCGTCCGGCGGCTGCTCCCCCGGCGATCGCTGCCCCGTCATGCAGACGACGTTCCCGAGCCCGCTCCCGACGTCGCAGTGCTCGGCCGGGCTCGCGACCGCGGGCGCTCCCTACCCCGCGGGCCGCTTCGTCTCCGCGGGGTCGAACCCGAGGGTGCTGACGTTCCCGAAGACGCTCGACTGGGCGTCGTGGACGACCGCGACGCCCGACCCGCGCCTCGTCGGGCTCGTCGGGCAGTTCCAGCAGAACGTCCGGGTCGGCAGCTGCGGCGCGGGCGAGGAGCAGCACCTCGAGGCGGCCCGGCGCGCGCTCCTGCTCGCGTACGGCGGCGGCCAGCAGGTCGGCGGCGTCACCTTCCCGCGCAGCGATGCGAAGCTCGTCGTCGTCTGGGTCGGCGACGAGGACGACTGCTCGAGCCCGCCGTCCGCGCCGCTCAACGTGTCCGCCTTCTCGCCGGGCGCGGACAGCTGCGTGCTCGACAAGCACCTCCCGGCGGGGAGCCAGCGCGAGTACCCCGTCTCCGAGTACGCCTCGTTCCTCGCGCTCCTCCGGCAGACTGCGAGGGTCGCCGACGTCGGGGCCGCGTTCATCGTGTCGGCCGCGCTTTGCTCCGACGGGTCGTACGCGCCCGCCGACGTCTGCTCCGGCCCGCCGACCTGTCCGGTGGCGCCGGCGGGCTGCGGGGGCGTGTGCGGCGGAGCGTACGCCGCGGGGGAGCGGTTCCTCGCGCTCGCCGACCAGCTCCGCGGCGCGGGGATGGGCGTCGTCGAGGGCTCGGTCTGCGAGGCGTTCGGCCCGCTGCTCGCCGCGATCGCCGACCTCGCGAAGCCGCCGTCGATGCTGCAGCTCCCGACGCAGCCCGCCGCGCGCGCGATGACGAGCGTGCGGATCGTCGACTCCACCGGCGTCAACGTGAAGACGTGCCAGCCCGGCACCGACTGGTGCTTCGTGGACTGCGCCGCGCAGAACGGCGCGTGCCTCGCGACCGGAACCTCGCAGTGCGTCGCCATCAACCACACGAGCGGGCAGTGCGAGGCGGACGCCGGCCAGACCTACTCCGCCGACTACCTCGGGATGGTGCCGTCCGGCGGCTGCCTGACCGCGGCGGAGTGCGCGACCGCGCTCGGAGGGCGGGAGAGCGCGTGGGCGTGCGTCATCGAGCAGGGGATGTCGCGCGGGACGTGCTCGTGCACGGGTAAGTAGAGCGCTCCGGCGAGCCGCTCACGCCGACGCCGAGCCACGCTGCCGGAACGACCGCCGCGTCGCGCTCCCTCTCTCTCGCGCGGCCCTCCCTCTTCCCCTCGGGGGGGCGGACAGCATTTCCCCCTCCGCCCCCGCGAAGCGGGGGAGAGGGTCGGGGTGAGGGGGAGCTCTCGCCACGGGTCGCACAGCATTTCTTCCTCGCCCCCGCGAAGCGGGGGAGAGGGTGTTTGACTCGATGGGCAGCATTTCTCCCCCTCGCCCCCGCGAAGCGGGGGAGAGGGTGTTTGACGCGGACTGGGCAGCATTTCTCCCCCTCGCCCCGCGAAGCGGGGGAGAGGGTGTTTGACGCGGACTGGGCAGCATTTCTCCCCCTCGCCCCCGCGAAGCGGGGGAGAGGGTTGGGGTGAGGGGGCGCTCACGCCGCGCTGCTGGAGCGAGCCGCTGCCGCCGGCCGGGCCACCGCGTCGCCGCAGGCGATCCGGCGGCCATGCTGCGATCGTCGCGCGCGACGAGAGCGGGAAAACGGCGCGGCTGCGGAACTCCCGCCCGCGGAGCGCTGCGCGCCCGCGGGCGGTCGGACAGTCCTCGCCGCGCAGAGAGCAGCGGCCCGAGCCGCGCGCGCACGATCGGCGGTAGTGGGCGCCTCCGCGATGCGGCGCCAGCGGCGCCCCGGCCGGCTTCGCTGGGGCTCTGCCGGCGCGAGCGCGAATTGACTCGAACCGCGCGCTTCCCGTCGCTCCGGCGGACACGCTCATCGCGACCGTCACTTCCCCGGGCGCGCTCGGCCGGGCGGGGGTCGTCTCCCGCTGCGCAGGGCCGGTCGCTGCGGACGGACCCAATTCAAAGCACGGAGCCGGGGTGCACGGAACGTATCAACTGCGCGCGCCAGACCACGGTAGCCACTCTCGGTCCCGCCCCCGCGCGCAGTTGGTACGTGCGGACGTGCCCCGGCGTCTGCGCTTCCGGGTCCTCACGACAGTCCGGCGCCGGGCGCGACTCTAGGCCCGGAGCGAGGGACGACGACCCTCCCCGGCCCAGCGCCCGGGCGGCGACGTCCGTCACGCGGGGGCTGCGTGTCTGCCCTTCGACTCCGCGCCGCCTGCGGCGGCGCTACGCTCAGGGTGAACGGGACTCGAAGTCGCCGTCGCTACGCCGCGACCGACTGCGCAGCCGCTCCCTTGCGCACGACGTCGGCCATCGCCGCGACGAAGTCCGGGCGGACACCGAGCGCCGGCACGCGGTAGAAGCCGCGCGCGCCACCCTTCTCCGCCGCAGCCTTCGCGAGGATGTCGAGGTCGTAGAGCGTCTCGAGGTGCTCGGAGACGAACGCGATCGGGACCGCGACGATCGCCCGGTCCTTCGCGCTGCGCTCGAGGAACTCGACCGTGTCGGGGCCGAGCCACTTCGTCGGGCCGACGCGGCTCTGGTACGTCACCTGGAACGCGGGCCCGCCGGCGCGCCGCGCGGTCTCGCGCGCCGAGTGCTCGATATAGCCCGGGTAGGGATCGCCCTTCTTCACCTGGCTCATGGGGAGCCCGTGGGCGCTGAAGACGACGAGGACGCGCTCCCGGTCGGCCGCGGGGACGCGCGCGAGCGTCTCGCGCAGCGCCGCCGCGGAGGCGTCGAGATACGCGTCGTGGTCGTGCCACGTGCAGATCTCCGCGAGCGGCCGGTCCTTCGGCCAGACGCGGCGCAGCTCGAGGAGCGACGATCGGGTCGTCGCGTTCGCGTACTGCGGGTACAGCGGAAACGCGACGGCGCGGTCGGCCCCCGCGGCGAGCGCCTCGCGGACGCCCTCCTCGGTGTTCGGGTGACCGCAGCGCATCGCGAGGTGGCACGACCAGCCGGCGCCGAGCGCCGCGGCGAGGGCGCGGGCCTGGGCTCCGGTGCCCTCCACGATCGGCGACCGTCCGCCGATGAGCGCGTACTTCCCGGCGGACGAGGGCGCGCGCGTCTTCGACACGATCTTCGCGAAGAGCGGCCGCAGCGGGCCCAGCGGCGCGGTGACGACGAGCGGGTCCGAGAACAGCTCGTAGAGGTACGGCTCGACCTCGTCGAGCGAGCGCGGCCCGCCGAGGTTCATGAGGAAGACGGCCGTGTGCGGCATCGAGCCCTCCGAGCTCACCCGAGGCGGTCGCGAGCCAAGGGTGACCGAGCGGGGTCACCCCGGGCGGACCGTCACACCGTCCGCGAGAACTGGTTCTTCGTCCCCGCGTTCTTCAGATAGGCGTCGAACAGCATCGCGACGTTGCGGACGAGCAGCTGCCCGAGCGGCGTGACGCGCAGGACTTTCCCATCGAAGGTGACGAGCCCGTCGTCCTGCAGCTCCTTCACGCCGGCGCTCAGGTTCGCGTCGATCGCGGCGCGCGCCGCCTTGCCGAACTTCTCCTCGACCTCTCCGAGGTCGAGCTTGAGCAGGCACATGACGCGGTTGATGACGAACCGGCGCATCACGTCGTCGTCGCTCATCGCCGCGCCGCGCTCGACCGGGATCACCCCGGCGTCCACCTTCTCCCCCCACTCCTTCAGCTTGTGGGAGTTCTGGACGTACGCGCCGCCGATGTCCGAGATGGAGCTGATCCCGAACGCCACCGTGTCCGGCGCGGGACGGATCGTGTAGCCCTGGAAGTTCCGGTAGAGGTACCCGCCGTCCTGCGCCTTCGCGAGCTCGTCGCTCTCGAGCGCGAAGTGGTCGAGGCCGATGAGGCGGTAACCGGCGTTCGTGAAGGCCTCCACCGCGCCGAGGAACAGCTCGACCCGCTGCTCGGTCTTCGGGAGCGCCTCCTGCGGCAGCAGGCGCTGGTGCGGCTTCGACCACGGGACGTACGCGAAGCCGAACACGGCGAGCCGGTCCGGGTGGATCGCGATGATCCGCGCGAGGGTGTCCTTCCAGGTCTCCGGCGTCTGGTACGGCAGGCCGTAGATGAGGTCGAGGTTCACGCCGTGGAAGCCGTTCGCGCGCGCCGCGGCCACGAGCCCCGCGGTCTCCTTCTCGCCCTGGATCCGCCCTACGACCTCCTGGACCTTCGCGTCGAAGTCCTGGACGCCCATCGAGATCCGGTTGAAGCCGAGCTTCGCGAGCGTCTCGATCTGCGACTCCGTCGTGATGGCGGGGTCGATCTCGACGGCCTTCTCGACGTCCTTCGTGAACGTGAAGTGGCGCGCGAGGATCTCGTGGCAGCGCGTGAGCTGCTTCTCGTCGAGGAAGGTGGGCGTGCCGCCGCCCCAGTGGAGCTGGGACGCCGCGCGGCGGTTCGGAAGCTTCGCCGCGACGAGCGCGACCTCCTTCTCGAGCTCGTCGAGGTAGGCGTCCGCGCGCGAGCGGTCGTGCGTCGCGATGACGTTGCAGCCGCAGAAGCGGCACATCTCGCGGCAGAACGGGAGGTGGACGTAGATCGAGAGCGGCGCCGGAGAGCGGTCGGCGCGGGCGAGGTGCGCCGCGTACTCCGCGGGCCCGAACGTCTCCTTGAACTCGACCGCGGTGGGATAGCTCGTGTAGCGCGGCCCCGGCCGGTCGTACTTCTTGAGGAGCTCCCAGGACGGGATCTGGATCACGCTCGCCTCACTTCCAGGTGAAGGCGTGGACCGCGTCCACGACCGCCTTGACGTTCTCGATCGGCGTCGGGGGCTGCAGGCCGTGGCCGAGGTTGAAGATGTAACCCGGCTTCGGCCCAGCCGCCTGCATGATCCGGCGCGCCCGCTCGACCGCGACGTCCTTCGGCCCGAGCAGGACGGTGGAGTCGAGGTTCCCCTGCACCGCGACGTCCGGGAGGCGCGCGCGCGCGTCCTCGATCGGCATGCGCCAGTCGACGGAGACGACGTCGAAGCCGAGTCCGGCGATCCGCTCGAGGTGACCACCCATCCCCGTGCCGAAGAAGATCACCGGCACGCCCGCCTTGCGAACCGCGTCGGCGATCCGGGCGAGATACGGGAAGCTGAACTCCTCGAGATCGTAGCGGTCGAGCTCCCCGAGCCAGCTCTCGAAGATCTGCGCGGCCTCGGCGCCCGCCGCGATCTGCTCCTCGATCTGCACGATGGCGGCGCGGGTGAGCTTCTCGAAGAGCGCGTGGGCGGACTTCGGGTCGGCGTAGAGCATCGTCTTCAGCCGGCTGAAGCCCTGGCTCCCACCCTCGACGACGTAGCTCGCGACCGTGAACGGCCCACCGACGAAGCCGATGAGCGGAACGCGCCCGGCGAGCGCCGTCCGGATGGCCCGCACGCCGTCGAGGACGTACGGGAGGTCCTTCTTCGGGTCGGGGATCTTCAGCGCGTCCACGTCGGCGCGCGTCCTCACCGGGTTCGCGATCTTCGGACCGCCGTCACCCTTCCCCTTCTCGCCCTTCTCGAACGAGAGGTCGAGCCCCATCGCCGGGAGGTGGACGAGGATGTCCGAGAAGAGGATCGCGGCGTCGAAGCCGAACTCGTCGATCGGCGCGACGGTGACCTGCGCGATGAGCTCGGGCGACCGGCACAGCTCGAGGAAGCCGACCTTCTGCCGGACGGCGCGGTAGGAGGGCTGATAGCGCCCGGCCTGGCGCATCATCCAGACGGGGAGGCGATCGACGGGCTGCCGGCGGCACGCGGCGAGGAATCGGTGGGTCATTGGGGGTGGCATCTTAGTCCAGCCCCGCGCCCCGCGGTACAGGCGGGAGGCGGGGCAGCCGCCGGTCACACTGTGCGTCTTGCCCGCCTCCTCTCCAGGCAGCCCCACCCGCTCCGCCCTTCCGGCGGAGCTTCGCCTGGAGGTTCCGATGCGGAAGCTCGCGCTCTTGGTCTGTCTCGCCGCCGTCACGCTCGCCGCCGTCCCCGCCCGCACGCCGGCGCTCGAGTACGAGGAGGGCTCGATCGGCCCCGGCACCGTCTACGGGCTTTGGGCCCGGACGCCTGGAACGGCGATCTCGTGCTGTACGCGCACGGGTTCCGGAACCCGAACTGCCCGCTCGCCGTCCCCACCACCCCCGCGGCGATCTGCCTCGGCGGCGACTCGGGGACGCCGCAGGCCGTCCGGCCGGTGCGCGACGCGCTACTCGCGATGGGCTATGCCTTCGCCGCGTCGAGCTACTCGGACACGGCGCTCGCGCTCAAGGAGGGCACGGAGCAGACGTTCCAGCTGAAGAAGATCTTCGGCGCGCGGTTCGCGCCGCCGCGCCGCACGTGGCTGTGGGGCCACTCGATGGGCGGCGCCATCCTGGTGAAGCTCGCGGAGCAGCACGCCGGCGAGTTCGACGGCGCGGTCGCGGCTTGCGGGATGATCGGCGGCTCGCCGACGCAGTTCCGCTACGTCGCGGACGCGCGGGCGGTCTTCGACTGGCTGTTCCCCGGCGTCGTCCCGGGCGGCGTCGCGTCCATGCCGGCGGGGCTCACCTTCTACGGTGACGTCGTCCCGAAGGTGCTCCCGCTCTTCCAGCCCTCGAACCCCGACTTCCAGACGAACGCGGCGAAGCTCGTCGCGTGGGCGTCGATCGCGCAGATCCAGTACCGGTTCCGCACGTTCCCCGAGCTCGTGAAGGGCGCCCTCGAGCTCCTCTACTTCCAGACGCTCGGGACGCCGGGCGTGCTCGCCGCGGCCCACGGGTTCCCGACCGACACCCGCGACGTCGCGTACGCGCTCGCCGCGCCGGTGCCGTGGCTCGACCTCGCGGCGCTCAACGCCAGCGTGGAGCGCGTCGCGGCGGACCCGGAGTCCCTCGCGTACGCCGAGCAGTGGTACGACCCGAGCGGCGCCCTCGCGATCCCCATGATCACGCTCCACACCGTGGCGGACGCGGCGGTCCCGCCCGTGCACGAGGACGTGTACCTCGCGAAGGTGAAGGCCGCGGGGCGCGAGCACCTGCTCGTCCAGCGCGAGTTCGCGCACGACCCGGCGACGGAGCCCCCGGACGGCCACTGCACGTTCAAGCCGGCCGAGGAGCTCTCCGCGTTCTCGGATCTCGTCCAGTGGGTCGAGACGGGGACCCGGCCGGCGGGCTGGAAGCTCCGCTGAGGGGGCGTCCCGTCTCGAACGGTGCTCGACAGCGCGCGGCGCGAGCGCCATCACCCGGCGCGTGCGCCGCGCGCTCCCTCTCGTCCGCCTGGCGGTCGCGATGCTCGTCGCGGGCTGCGTCCCCGACGTCCACCACATCGGACCGATCGCGGCCCCGGCCCGCGCGAGGCCGGCCGAGGTGCGCGTCCTCGTCTTCGGCGACTTCGGTTACCGCACGCCGGCGCAGTGGCTCGTCGCGCGCGCCATCCGGAAGGAGAGCCGCGCGCGCCCGTTCGACCTCGCGCTCGAGCTCGGCGACGCCCTCTACCTGTGCGGCCCGGATCCGGCGCGGCCGGGGGCGGAGGGGTGCCGGTTCGGGGAGGACGGGGCGACCGTCGTCCCACGCTACGTCCCGCCGGAGGAGCCGCTCTACCGCGTGAACGAGGAGCGGCTCCAGGGGCTCGTCGCGCGCGACGGCGCGCCCCTCACCTTCTTCCTCGCGCTCGGGAACCACGACGTCGGCTGGGGCGGCGGCCGCTGCGCCTCGCCCGGCCTCGCGGACGACGAGGCGAGCCGCCGCCGCGCGTGCCTCTGCGTCGCGCACCGCACGCCGACCTGGACGATGCCGGCGCGCCATTACGTCGTCGATCGTGGCCCGATCCGGATCGTGGTGGTGGACACGAACGTGGTCGTCGCCGACTACGGCGGGTTCACGCTCGACGACGAGGTCGCGTTCGTGCGGAGCGCGACCGCCGGGTGCGGCGAGGGGCGGTTCTGCTTCCTCGCCGGCCACCACCCGCCCGCGGCGGTCCACGGCTACGGCCGCGGGCGCGCGCCCGCCTACGCCCGGCGCATGGCGCGACTCGTCGCGGCGGCGGAGGGCCGCGCGGTGGCGTTCTTCGCGGGGCACGTGCACACGCTCGAGCACCTCGCGCTCGGGCCGCTCGACGTCTTCATCTCGGGAAGCACGGCGATGGGCGGGCCGATGTCGCTGCGCTGGAAGGTGCCCGCCTCCGCCCAGGCGCGGTTCGTGACGACCGTGTGGGGGTTCGCGATCCTCGAGGCGGACGGGACCGGCTGGCGGGTCCGGTTCCAGGACTTCGAGGGCGAGCCGCTCCACTGCTGCGAGGCGGGCCCGCGGGGGCCGTGCCTGCCGGTCGAGTGCCGGTGAGCCCGCGCGACCTGCCGACGCCAGGTCGCGATGGGGCTCTAGAACCGCTTGAACTGGCCCCCGGAGCCGTTCCTGGCGCTCCGCGCGGCGACCGGGTGAGGGAGCGCCTTCTCGGGCGCGCGAGGCGCCGTAGGCGCGGGGAGGTGGCTTCGCGCGTGCTGGCGCGCGCCGGGCTGGGCGCGGGCGTGGCTCGCGACGTCCCCGACCTGGAAGAACGACATGAGCTGCTGGAGCGACTCTGCCTGGCTCGACATCTCCTCGGCCGTCGAGGCGAGCTCCTCGGAGGCGGACGCATTGCGCTGCGTCACCTGGTCCACCGAGCCCATCGCCTTCGAGATCTGGCCGACGCCCGCGGACTGCTCCTGGCTCGCCGCGGCGACCTCCTGCACGAGGTCCGCGGTCTTGCGGATCGCGGGCACGAGCGCGTCGAGCAGGGTCCCCGAGCGCCCCGCCACCGCGACGCTCGCCTGTGCCTTCTGCTGGATGTCCTTCGCCGCGCTCTGCGCGCGCTCCGCGAGCTTGCGCACCTCCTGCGCTACCACCGCGAAGCCCTTGCCGTGCTCGCCCGCGCGCGCCGCCTCGATGGCGGCATTGAGGGCGAGCAAGTTCGTCTGGTACGCGATCTCCTGGACGATCGAGATCTTCTCCGCGATGTCGTTCATGGCCACGACCGTCTCGCGCACGGCGACCCCGGTCTCCTCGGCGTCGCTCGCCCCCGCCTTCGCCATCGCCTCGGTCTGCCGGCTGTTCTCCGCGTTCTGGGTGATGGAGGCGTTCATCTCCTCGAGCGAGCTCGTCGTCTCCTCGACGGAGGCCGCCTGCTCGCCGGTCCCCTGCGAGAGCGTCTGGGAGGTGAGCGAGACCTGCGACGCCGCCATCGCCAGCGCGTCGGCTCCCCCACGTACCTCGGCGATGATCTGCCGCAGCGTGCCGCTCATGTCGCGCATGGCCGTCTGCAGGGCGGCGATCTCGTCCGTCCCGTCCACCACGACGGTGCGCGACAGGTCTCCGCGGGCGATCAGCTGCGCCGTGCTCACCGCGTCGAAGACCCGGCGGACGAGGCTCGTCGTGATCGCGAGCGCGAGCGCGAGGAGCAGGAAGGTGGCGCCGATGGTGACCGACAGGATCGTCCGGTTCGCGATCGAGACCCGCTGGCCGCCGCGCTTCTGGCTCTCGCGGGACGCATCCTGGACGACCTCCGCGAGCACCGAGAGCTCGCGCTCGAGCTCCTTGAACTGCCGATCGAACTCGGGGAGCTTCGCGAGGGCCGCGGGCCGATCGGTGAACGCGAGCGCCACCGTCGAGCGCGTCAGCTGCACGTACCGCTCGAGGGTCGCGGAGATCGCGGTCGCCTTCGCGCGGACCTCCGCCTCGTTCATGCTGCGGGCCGCGTCCGCCGCCGCCTGGACGAACCGCCTGGCGTGCTCGTCCGTCTCCGCGACGACCTCGTCGCGGTCCGCGGCGCTGCCCGCGAGCGAGACGTGGAGCGCCTTCATCACGTCCCCGCGCAGCGCGTCGTGGAACATGTCCAACAGAACGGTATGGCGTACCGCCACGAGGTCCTCGGCGATGTCGTCCATCGCGTCGGCGACCGCGGTGGTCCCGGAGTAGCCGGCCCAGCCGGAGCCGAGCACGAGCGCGACGCCGGTCGCGGCGAGCATGAAGAGCTTCTTCTTGATGGTGAATCCGTTCGCCATGGACACGGTCTCGCTCTCTCCCGCAGCAGCCGCGCTGCGCCCTCGCTCGAAGTGGGTTCGGCGGATCGCCGCCCCATCGAGCTCGGCGCGGCCGTTCTGCAGCGTACGCGCCCCGTGATGAGTACGCGACCGAGCGGCAATCGTCCCACCCTCGACCGTGGGACACCTGTCCGATTCCCGGCTCGCCGCGGCCGCGGACTAACGCCCGCGCTGCGCGGCGATGACGAGCGCGGAGAAGGCGAGCATCCCGAGCCCCCACCCGACGAGGACGAGCCCGGCGACGATGGCGGCGGCGCCCTTCACCGTGCGGCCCTGGACCACCGCGCTCCGGCGGCGGATCGCGGCGAGCCCCTTCACGGCGACGAAGAGCCCCGGCCCCGCCAGCAACCCGGCGGCGAGGAGGAGGAGCGCGCGCGCCACGTCAGGCCCCCGCGCCGAGGAGCGCCGCTGCGGCGGCCGCCGCGGTCACGCCCGCGATCCGGACGCGCTTGCGCCGGCCGGTCTCGCCCGCGAGCAGCGCGACGTCGGCGCGCTTCACGCCGCACACGCCGGCGAGGAAGGCGAGGAGCGCCGCGTTCGCCTCGCCGTCGACCGGCGGCGCAGCGAGCTGGATCTTGAGGCGGCCGTCGTGCTCGCCGACGACGCGCGTGCGCGAGGCGCGCGGCTGCACGTGCAGCTCGAGCACGGCCCCGCCGGCGCCCTCGCGCGCCCACTCCGTCACGCCCGGACCCCGAGGACCACGATCTTCGCCTGGTCCGCCTTCTCGACCATGCGCTCGAGGTCCATCACGAGCGTCGCGCCCGCCTCGACGGCGAGCACGCGGCCGCCCGCCTCGCGCAGCACGTCCACCGTGTCGGGCCCGACCGCAGGCAGATCGAACCGGCGGTCCTGGCTCGGCTTCACCGCCTTCGCGACGACGAAGCCGCCGCTCTTCGCGAGCTCGCCGCCGCGCCGGATGCAGGCGTCGGTCCCCTCGAGGGCCTCCACCGCGAGCGCGACGCGGTCCTTCACGACTACCGTCTGGCCGAGGTCGAGCCGCCCGACGCCGCGCGCCAGCTCCAGGCCGTAGCGCGCGTCCGCGAGCTCCTCGTCGGTAGGCCGGTGGCGGCCGAAGACGCCCTCCGGCGCGAGCCGGTCGGCGAGGAACGGGGTCGGGTCCGTGATCGGCACCCCCTCCTCCTCGAGGAAGCGCGCCATCGCGCGGAGCAGGTTGTCGTCCGAGCGGATCGCGACGCGCGCGAGCACCCGCAGCCCGGTCGCGTCGAGCATGGCGTCCGCGAAGAACCGGCGCTTC
>Ga0137368_10005980_pt1 | contig 12803 bp, 5 predicted proteins | sample SagtaG_13_FD_104917 | JGI IMG/M metagenome (GOLD analysis project Ga0137368, IMG submission 104917) | Vadose zone soil microbial communities from Sagehorn Ranch, Mendocino, California, USA - Sage1_L_100_16 metaG | ecosystem: Environmental > Terrestrial > Soil > Vadose zone | place: USA...
CCGGCGTTTCAACGCCGGTGTCGCGTGTATGAGAAATCCGCGAGTCGCGGAGCGACGGTTGAAGGAGGCGAAGAAAAGACGGTTGAATGTAGCGACGAACTCACAACAATTTCAACCGTCGCTGCGGCGACTGGATAATCATTCGCCCCCTCAACCGGCGTTGAAACGCCGGCCTAAGTTCAAACCGTCGCTCCGCGACGAAGAGGCGCCTCCCTTGGAACGCAAAAGATTTGGGTAATGACAAGCTTTGAAAAGCCGGGCTAGGTTTAACCGCCATTGCCACTATGGAAGAAGAGTTGTCACATCTATTTTTCAAAGACCATTAGTCTGTCCCACTCCTATGCCTGCTCCGATCTAATCGCCAGAACTTACTAGGAGGCAAGATATGCTGAAACAAAGACATTGGAAGATGTCACTTAAACAGCTTAGATCTCCACGTCATCCCCTCAGGCTGTTAGTGTTGGCGTCGGCGATCTTGTTCATCCACTTCAACGCGCATGCGGCGCCGCAGGCGGACTTTTCGCTGTCCGTTAACCCGTCGAGCCTGACGATCAACCCGGGAGCGAGCGCGACGGCCACTGTCACGATAACGCGCAGCGGAGGCTTCACCGGCGCCGTGACGTTGAACGCTTTTGAGGCGTTACCTACCGTCGTCCTGCCAGGCGGCATCGATATCACTTTCAATCCGGCGTCCACTACCGGGAACAGTAGCGTCGCCACCATCACGGTCCCGAGCGCGGCTCCGCCCGGCGCGGTCAATGTGATCATCTACCAGTTCAATCTGATACCAGGACAAACACTTCAACCAGAACCTAATCGGGTCTGTGCGGCTCAAACAAACGGCTCCGGAACGACACACCCCACGAGTGGTGATACCGCTACGATCACTTACACCACCGGGGGCGTGGCACACACGGAAACGAGGACCTTCTAACAGGACAGACTTTAGTCTGTCCCACTGACTACGACTCTCCCAGCCGCGTGACCGGCGATGCCCTCCCGCCACACGATCGGCGACAACTCTCCCCGCCGCCACAGCGGCGCCTAACCTGCCGCGCGTTGCGACGCGCGGCAGGTTACACAATTCATTAACACTGTCGCGTCAGCGACGATCTGTACTGTGCGTTAAAACTGGTACAACTATCGAGGAGGCAGAACACATGCTCAAGCCTAAAGTTTGGAATAATGTATTTACTCCGCCCTGGCGCGCCCTCAGACTGCTGTTGTTCGCGCTTGTGATCATATCGATCACGAGCGGCGTGGGCGAGTTGAAGAAGACTCAGGGGCAATCAAGCTCGACTTGTAATATCACTTACCAGGAGAACACCTTCTGGAACGTAGGCTTCCAGGGCCAGGTTACGATAATGAATAGCGGCCCTGCGATAAACGGCTGGACGGTGACCTTTACGTTCCCAGTGGCTACCCAGACCATTTATGAGTTATGGAACGGTGTTTATACACAGTCGGGCCAAAACGTGACGGTCACGAACGCTTCCTACAACGCGAACATTCCGACCGGCGGAAGCGTCAGCTTCGGATTCAACGCAAACTGGTCGGGGAGCCATCCGGCGCCCACAGGGCTTACCCTCAACGGCCAGTCATGCGGCGGGGGCGGGGGCGGACCGGTGATCCAGACGAGCGTCACGACGCTGAACGTCAATGAAGGCGGCTCGGCGCAATTCGGCGTGAGGCTGTCGTCGGCCCCGGCAAGCAACGTCACCGTGAACGTCGCGCGGCTTTCGGGAGACACTGACCTGTCAGTGAGCGGCGGCGCGACCTTGACCTTCACTCCGACCAACTTCGGCACGTTCCAGAACGTCACGATCAGCGCGGCCGAAGACGCCGACTCGACGAACGGCTCGGCGATCTTTCGAGTCTCCTCGACAGGCCTTGCGAACGTGGACGTCACCGCGAACGAAGTTGACAACGATCCCGCCGCGATCGCGATCCAGACCAGCGTCACGACTCTGAACGTCAATGAAGGCGCCAGCGCGCAATTCGGAGTGAGGTTGGCTTCCGCCCCCACGAGCAACGTCACCGTGAACGTCGCCCGGTTGTCCGGAGACACTGATCTTTCAGTCACCGCCGGCGCGACGTTGACCTTCACGCCGGCCAACTTCGGCACATTCCAGAACGTCACGATCAGCGCGGCTGAAGACGCCGATCTGACTAATGGATCGGCTGTCTTTCGAGCATCCGGCGCCGGCCTGACGAGCGCTGATGTCACCGCGACGGAGGTTGACAATGATACCCCGATACAAATCCTCACGAACTTGGTGAGGCCGCCGCTGGTTGCAATCGAGAATGACTCGGCGCAGATTGGATTGAGATTAGCGTCAGCGCCTTCAGCCAATGTCACGGTGACAGTCACGCGAGTGTCCGGGGACGCCGATTTGAAGGTAGTCCTTCCGGGAACGGTGACCTTCACGCCGACCGACTTTGCGACGTTCAAGAACGTCACGATCAGCGCGGCTGAAGACGCCGATATAACCAATGGCACTGCGGTCTTTCGGGCCTCCGGGACGAATCTGACGAGCGCCGATTTCAACGTCAGCGAATTCGATAACGACGGCCTGCCGGTTGCCCAGCGGACGTTCATTGCCCCGCTCAACGGCGCGTCTGAGGCGCCGCCGGTAGTGACCCCCGGGACAGGAACCGCGACTGTAATTCTCTCTCCCGACGAAACAGCCGCATTGGTCTCTCTGAACTGGACAGGTTTGAGCAGTCCGGAGTCGGCGGCCCATTTACACGCGCCAGCCCCTCCCGGCAATAACGCGGGAGTGGTCCTGGACCTGGATATGCCGCCTGGCCAGATATCGAATATGTTGTGGGTCTTCCAGCCGTCCGGTGGGCTGACGGTTCAAGGTCTGATCGATGCGCTGAAGGGCGGACAGATGTACGCCAATGTCCACTCCGCCAATAATCCGACCGGCGAGATCCGCGGATGGCTCTTCGTGGTTGATGATGGCGACGGCGGCGGCGGCGGCGGCGGCGGCGGCGGATTCGCCGACGCGGCGCGCTTCCTCGAACAGGCGACCTTCGGGCCGACCGTCGCGGAGGCCAATCGCGTTTTGAGCATCGGCTTCGACGCCTGGCTCAACGAACAATTCGCCGCGCCTATCACGGGTTACAACAACCTCGTGCAATTGCAGCAGGGGACATTCGTCAACTATCCGGTCAAGCTCCAATTCTTCCGAAACGCGATGACGGGCACGGATCAGTTGCGGCAGCGCGTGGCCTGGGCGCTAAGCCAAATCGTCGTCGCCGCCAACGTCGGGGATCAGGACACAACGGGCAATCCGACTGCGATGGTCTCCCAGTACCACGACATTCTCCTTCGCAACGCCTTCGGCAACTATCGAACGCTGCTCCGCGAGATATCGGTCAGCCCGATCATGGGCACGTACCTCACTCTCGTGAACAGCCAGAAGGCCAATACGGCTACCAACACGCAGCCGGACGAGAACTACGCCCGCGAACTGTGGCAGCTCTTCGCTATAGGCACATTCAGACTGAATCCGGATGGCACGGTGATGCTGGACGGCCAAGGACGGCCTCTGGAGACCTACACTATCGCAGAGATTCAAGAGAGCGCGCGCGCCCTGACCGGATGGAACTATGCGCCGGCGGCAGGCCAGCCGAATATGGGCAATAACAACCCGCTCAACCCGTTCGCGCCGATGATTACTAATCCGGCCAATCACGATACGGGTTCCAAGACGTTGCTCAAGGCGTTGGTCACTGACCCGCAGGGCCAGGTGATACCTGCCAATCAGACAGTCGACCAGGACCTCGATTCCGTGATCAACAACGCCTTCAATCATCCGAACGTCGGGCCTTTCATTGGACGCCATCTCATCCAACACCTGGTGACCAGCAACCCGAGCCCGGCATACGTCCAGCGCATCACGACCGTCTTCAACAACAACGGGCAGGGCGTGCGCGGCGATCTGCGGGCGGTCGTCAGGGCGATACTGCTCGACCCCGAAGCGCGCGGTAACTCCAAGACGGATCCGGCCTACGGCAAATTGCGCGAGCCTGCGATCTTCTTCACACACCTCTTCCGTTCGCTCAACTGCACGGGGGGAATGTGGGGCATTCCGCAGCGAAGCCGCAGGCAGGGGCAGGACGTCTTCTCTCCGCCGTCGGTCTTCAGTTACTACCAACCCGATTTCAGGGTCGTCGTCAACGGGCAATCCATCTTCGCCCCGCCGGCGCAAATATTGACTACCTCGACGCTCATCGAGCGGTTCAACCTGCTCAACGAATTCCTCTTCGCGCCGCCCATTCAACCAGGCGGCGATCCGAACCCGACGGGGAGTCCGACGACGTCCGTGGTCTTCGATTTCGCGCCCTTCGATCAACTTGCGCCGAATCCGACGAATCTCGTCAACGAGCTCGATACGAGGCTCACGCACGGCTCGATGTCGCCACAGATGCGCCAGACGGTGATCGACGCGGTGACCAGCATCCAGAACAACAACCGTCTGCGCGTGCAGACAGCCATCTACATCATTGCATCCTCGATGCAGTATCAGGTGCAACGCTAAAGGAGGAAACATGTCATTCACACGTAGAGAATTTCTGAAAAGCTGCGGCCGCGGGATGGGCGCGGCGACGATGCTCACCGCCCTCGGTTACGCTCTCCGCGAGAACGCCTACGCTCAGGGCCCGGACTACAGGGCGCTGGTCTGCATCTTTCTTGAAGGCGGCAATGATGGATGGAACACAGTGGTCCCGCTAGATCAGGCCGCATACAACACCTATGCGTCGGGGCGGGGCGCTCTGGCTCTCGCGCAGTCGAGCCTCCTGCCCATCACCGTTCCGGGCGTCGGAAACTTCGGCTTACATCCGAGTCTGACCGGGCTCCGCAACCTGTGGAATCAGGGCCGCCTGGCCGTCGTTTGCAACGCCGGCAACCTCGTGGGGCCGGTCACGGCGTCTCAGGTTCTGCAGAACCCGACCCTCGCGCCTTCGGGACTCTTCGATCACTTCCAGCAGCAGGTCTTTTCGCAAAACCTGACCAACGAGAATACTAGCGGATGGGGGAACAGACTGGGCCGCGATTTGCCGGTCTTCAACACGTCGCCGCTGATTCCTTATCTGATGTCGATGGTCAACAACTCCCCATACTTCAAAGGCCCGTCGTCGACGATCACGCTGCAACCAGGCATTCAATTGGGGATCAACGGCTTGCCTACGACCGGGACTCCGCCAGTTCGCTTTACGGCCATTCAACAACTGGCGGCGATCAGCGAACCATCGCTCCAGGTCAACGCCTTCAACGCCCGCGTCACGAAGGCGATAGACGATTCGCGCGTGGTCGGCAACATCTTTTCGGGCCAGCAGCCGTTCCCGACGCAGTTTCCCAACACGACCCTCGGTCAGCAGTTGCGACAGATCGCCATCGCCATCTCGGCGCGCAACGCTCTCGGCCACGACCGGCGGCAGATCTACTACGCGCAGATAGGCGGCAACGCCTTCGATACGCACGGCGCGCAGTTGACTACGCAGTCGAACCTGCTCAGCCAGGTTGACGCGGCGATGAGCGCCTTTTTCCAGGCGACGGTCGATCTCGGCGTGTCCAACCAGGTGACCACGTTCACGTTCAGCGAGTTCGGACGCACCATCCGCATCAACGGTGACGGCTCCGACCACGGTTGGGGCAATCACCTCTTAGTCATGGGCGGCGCGGTGCAGGGCGGCAGGTTCTTCGGCACGTACCCGCCGGTGCAGGTCGGCCTGACCGATCTCGACTTCCCGCTCTTCAGCGTCGCGGGCAACTTCCGCGGCGCCTTCGTGCCTCAAGTCTCAATGGATCAATACGGCAATACGCTGGCCCGCTGGCTCGGTCTGCCCGACGCCGACGCAGACGACGTCTTTGTCAATCTCGACCGCTTCCCGACGAGGTTCCTCGGGTTCCTCGGATAGGTGAAGCGGCTTAGCCACAGAGCCACAGAGACACAGAGCAAGTCAAAAGAGATACGTTCTGTGACCTTCTCTGTGACTCTGTGGTTCTGTGGCGGTTGGGACACAGAGCGAATCAAAATGGAGATATTAAGTTTTCATCTTTCCATGACACGTCTCTGTGTCTCTGTGTCTCTGTGGCGGTAATTTCGGAAGGAGGTTCACCCATGCTCCGTAGTTTAAATTGGTTGGCGTTACTACTCCTGGCCTTGTCGCTCACGATCGTAGCGGAGGCCCACACACTTCGGGACGCCGCCGCCGCAAGAGGCCTGCGCGTAGGCGCTGCGGTCAATATGAATCCGTTCAGGAATGAGCCGATCTACACCCAGACGCTCGGACGCGAATTCAACATACTCGTCGCCGAAAACGCTATGAAGTTCGACGCGATGCATCCGGCCCAAAACACTTACAACTTCACGGATGCCGACGCGCTGGTCGCTTACGCCGAGGCCAACAACATGGCCGTGCGAGGTCATACGCTGGTCTGGCACAGCCAGATTCCCGGTTGGCTGACCGGCGGGAACTTCACCCGCGACCAGGTGATCGCCATTATGAGAGATCACATCATGACGGTGGTCGGGCGCTATCGAGGGAGAATCGCAGCCTGGGACGTCGTCAACGAAGCGGTCAGCGACAATAACGGGCAGCTCAGAACCGATTCCTTCTGGCATCAGAGGATTGGCCCCGAATACATCGCGATGGCTTTCCAGTTCGCGCACGAGGCCGACCCGGACGCGAAACTCTACTACAACGACTATTCGGCCGAAGGGTCGGGAGCGAAGTCCGACGCTGTCTTCAACCTCGTCAGCGGCCTTGTGAATCAGGGCGTGCCCATCAACGGCGTCGGCTGGCAGATGCATCAGATCAACCCATTCAGGATTCAGCAGGCGCACCGGACTAACGCGCAGCGACTGGCCTCACTGGGGCTTGAGGTTTCCATCACCGAGATGGACGTCAGGATCAGTCTGCCCACCACTGCTCAAGAGTTGAACGAGCAGGCGCTGGCCTACAGAGACGTCGTAGAGTTCTGTCTCTCGCAGCCGAACGTCAAGACACTCGTCACCTGGGGGTTCACCGACAAATACTCCTGGATACCCGGCTTCTTTAGCGGCTTCGACGACGCGCTGATCTTCGACATGAACTATCAGCCCAAGCCGGCGTACTCCGCCATGCTGAGCGCGCTCGGAGGAGGGACGGGGCCGCCGCCGGTTCCCACCGGACTCACCGCGACGGCAGGCAATGCGCAAGTTCAATTGAGCTGGAACGCCTCGACCGGCGCGACAGGCTACAACGTCAAACGCGCGACCACCAGCGGCGGGCCTTACACGACGGTCGCCGCGGTTACCAACACGTCGTTCACTAACACAGGACTGACTAACGGAACCACGTACTTCTTCGTCGTCAGCGCGACGAACGCCAACGGCGAGAGCGCGAATTCGACCGAGGCGCCCGCGACGCCGCTGGCCGCGAACTTCACGCTCTCGGCGAACCCGACGAACCTGACGATCAACCGTGGGGCGAGCGGGACGAGCGCGATCACGATCACTCGAAGCGGAGGCTTTTCCTCAAGCGTGGCCTTGAGCGCCGGCGGATTGCCGAGCGGCGTCACAGCCACGTTCAATCCTGCGTCCACGACCGGGACGAGCAGCACGCTGACTCTGACCGCGTCCGCCACAGCGGCGACAGGAATGGCGCCCGTGACCGTCACCGGGACGGGCGGGGGACTGACGCGCACTACCCAATTGATCCTGACGGTCAATCCGGCGCCCGACTTCACGCTCTCTGCGAATCCCTCCAGCCTGACAGTGAATCAAGGGGCGAGCGCCGCCAGTACGCTCTCCATCACTCGCGTCGGCGGGTTCACGGGCAGCGTGGCCTTCAGCGCGAGCGGATTGCCGAGTGGCGTTACCGCTGGCTTCACTCCGCCATCGACGACCGGAACGAGCAGTACCGTGACCTTCACTGCTTCGAGCGCGGCCACAGTGGGTTCTGCGAACGTCACCATCACTGCGACCGGAGGCGGGTTGACGCGGACGGCGACGATCGCCCTCACCGTGAGCGGCGGCGGCGGAACCGGCGGCGTTACCATAACGCCAGCGATCAACGCCAACAGCCCCTGGTTCAACGAAGAGGTCATTCGACTGAACAACACGGGGACCATCACAGCGCTTTCGGTAACGATCGTCATCCAGCGCACAACCGGGGTCGGCTTCAACGGCCAGTACAACACCGTCGGCGGGCAGATACTCCAGAGCAACACCGTTGCGGCGACGACAATCACGTATCAGTTCACCCTGGCGTCGGGGCAGACGCTCGGGATGGGCGCGAGTCGGACCTTCGCGGCTCAGATGAGCGGCTCAGGGACGCTTCATCCTACGGCGGGCGATACGTGGGTCGTCAGCTACACGACTGGCGGAGTCAATTACACCCAGACCGGGCATTTTTGAGAGTCATGGGAATGAAACTTCTTTCTTGACTCGCTCATTTCAAAGCGATTGGTAACTGCTCTTCGCCGCGTTAGCGGCGCCTGACTTTAGCCGTTGGTTTCAACCCACGGAACGGTGGGCAAACGTTCCCGCGTCGCGTCAGCGACGGTTGAATTTAATCGTCGCTGACTGAACTCAATCGTCGCTCACGCGACGCGGGGATTACACACCCTCACCGTGGGTTGATGGTCTTTGAAAAATAAATCTAGCGACAGTCTTCTCGGTCGCGGAGCGACCATGTGACCCTAGCCCGGCTTTTCAAAGCCGGGGGAGCGGTTATGTAGTTATTTCAGTCGCGGAGCGACGGTTGATGCTGATCGGAGAACTCAACCGTCGCTCCGCGACTGAGGGCGGATGTGCGCTCATTGCCCCGGCTTTGAAAAGCCGGGCTAAGCTCAATCGCCGCTGCCGCGGCTGAAGAAGTGTTGTTAGATTTATTTCTTAAAGGCCATCAACCCACGGCTAAAGTCAAACCGCCGCTAGCGCGGCGAAGAGGCTGAGTTATTACTTCCGCAGGGGGGAAATATGACATTACTGAAAAATTTTAGTTACGCAGCTTTATTCAACCTGCGCAAACGCGCGCCGGCGTTCGGCGCCATTTTCGCAATCATACTCACGGCCGGCGCTGGCGTCTCCATCGCGACCATGATGCAGGCCACTCCGACGCTGAGACTTCAGTACCGCGTGGCCGATCCGAACTCGCCCAACGACAACCAGATCAAGCCGCATTTCAACATCGTCAACGGCGGGACGACGACCGTTCCATTGAGCGAGCTGACGATCCGCTACTGGTACACGAACGACGGGAGCCAGCCGCAGGTCTATGACTGCGACTTCGCTTCCAGAGGCTGCTCGAACATCTCCGCCAGCTTCGTCTCGATTCCCGCAGTGACCGGAGCCAACACCTATCTCCAACTGAGCTTCAGCGCGGGGGCCGGAAGCCTCACGCCGGGCCAGCAGAGCGGCGAGATTCAAGCGCGGCTCCATAGTCAGAACTGGAGCAATTACACCGAAGGCAATGATTACTCCTATGACGCGACCAAGACCAGCTTCGCCGATTGGACCAGGGTCACGCTCTACCGCAACGGGACGCTGGTCTGGGGTACTGAGCCGATCGGCGGGGACACCACGCCGCCAACGGCGCCGACTAACCTGGCGGTCGCGAGCAAGACCAGCACGAGCGTTTCTCTCACGTGGACGGCTTCGACGGACAACTTCGGCGTGACCGGTTATCGCATTTTCGACGGCGCGACGCAGGTCGGGACGAGCGCTACGACCTCGTTCACGGCCACGGGACTTGCCCCGTCATCGACTCATACTTACACGGTGCGGGCCGTCGACGCGGCGACGAACGTCTCAGACCCCAGCAACTCGGTAACAGTCACGACAGACCCGCCGGTCGTCGCGAATCTCAGGGTTCAGTATCGCGCGGCTGATACAAACGCCACCGATAACCAAATGAAGCCGCACCTCAACATCGTCAATGGAGGGACGACGGCCATTCCCATGAGCGAGTTGGCGGTTCGCTACTGGTACACGAACGACGGGAACCAGCCGCAGGTCTACAACTGCGACTTCGCTTCCAGAGGCTGCTCGAACATCTCCGCGAGCTTCGTCATGCTTCCAACGCCAGTGACCGGAGCTAACATCTATCTCCAACTGAGCTTCGGCGCGGGGGCCGGAAGCCTCGAGGCGGGGCAGCAGAGCGGCGAGATACAGAATCGCCTGAACAGCCAGAACTTCAGCGCGTACAACGAGGCCAACGATTACTCCTTCGATCCTACCAAGACGGCGTTCGCCGATTGGACCAGGGTCACGCTCTACCGCAACGGGACGCTGGTCTGGGGCGCTGAGCCGGGGGTAGATACCACGCCGCCAACGGCGCCGACTAATCTGGCGGTCGCGAGCAAGACCTCTACAACCGTCTCCCTCACGTGGACGGCTTCGACCGACAACGTCGGAGTCACCGGCTACCGCATCTTCGACGGCGCGACGGAGGTGGGGACGAGCGCCACGACATCATTCACGGCCACGGGACTCGCCCCGTCATCGACGCATACTTACACGGTGCGGGCCGTCGACGCGGCGATGAACGTCTCGGGCGCCAGCACCGCCGTAATGGTCACGACCGATCCGTCGGTGGACAACATGCCGCCCAGCCCGCCGACAAATCTCATCGTCACGGCCACCACCTCGACTACGGTTTCACTGTCCTGGACTGCTTCGACTGATAACATCGGCGTTACCGGATACCGCATTTTCAACGGCTCGACGCTGGCGGGGACGTCTACCACGACCACATTCATCGTCGGCAGCCTTACGCCGAATAATAGCTACACGTTCACCGTGCGCGCCTTCGACGCGGCCGGCAACGAGTCGCAACCGAGCAACGCGGTCACTGCGATGACCCAACCCGCCGGGACGACTAACGCCTATACGCAGCGTTTTCTCGACCTGTGGGCAGAATTGCACGACTCGACTAACGGCTATTTCAGTCCCGAAGGCGTTCCTTATCATTCGAGGGAGACCTTGATCTGCGAGGCGCCGGATTACGGCCACGAGACCACCTCCGAGGCCTATAGCTATTGGGCGTGGCTCGAGACGATGTACGGCTCCGTGACCGGCGATTGGACCTTCCTCTCTCGCATGTTCACAAACATGGAGACGTTCATCATCCCGACGAGCCAGGATCAACCCACCACGGCGGGCGCGTATAAGCCGAATAGTCCCGCCACGTTCGCTCCCGAATTCGATTTGCCGGATCAATACCCGACCCCGCTCAATTCATCCGTCGCGTCGGGCCAGGACCCGATCGCTGGTGAATTGAGCGCGACTTACGGCACGCCGGAGATATACGGCATGCACTGGATTCTCGACGTGGATAACTGGTACGGCTACGGGCGGCGCGGAGACGGGACGTCGAGGCCGTCTTACATCAACACCTTCCAACGCGGGCCGCAGGAATCGGTGTGGGAGACGGTCACTCATCCCTCGTGGGAGAACTTCCGGTGGGGCGGCGGCGCTGGGCGCGGTTTTCTGCCGCTCTTCATTCTCGATTCCACCTACAGCCAGCAATGGCGCTACACCAACGCTCCCGACGCCGACGCGCGTTTGATTCAGGCGATGTACTGGGCCAAGCAATTCGCCGACGTCCAGGGAGGCAACGCGACGGTTGACGGCCTCGTCGTCAAGGCGGCGAAGATGGGCGATTACCTTCGCTACTCCCTGTTCGACAAGTATTTCAAGACGATGGGCTGCGCCAGCCCTTCGTGCGCGCCTGGGACTGGATACAACTCAGCCCATTTTCTGCTGTCGTGGTATTACGCGTGGGGAGGGCCGATAGACACTACGCAGAACTGGGCGTTCCGCATCGGGTCGAGCCACAACCACTTCGGCTACCAGAACCCGCTCGCGGCGTACGCCTTGTCAACTGTTCCCGCGTTCAGGCCCCGCTCGCCCAACGCCGCGCGCGATTGGGGGACGAGCCTCGCGCGCCAAGTCGAGTTCTATCGCTGGCTGCAATCGGCCGACGGCGGCATCGGCGGCGGCGCCACCAACAGTTGGGCGGGGCGCTACGCGACGCCTCCCGCAGGCGTCGCGACCTTTTACGGCATGTTCTATGACGAGCAGCCGGTCTATCACGACCCGCCCAGTAACACATGGTTCGGCTTCCAGGTATGGTCGATGGAAAGAGTCGCGGAGTATTACTACGTGACGGGCAACGCCAACGCGAAGGTGATCCTCGACAAGTGGGTCAACTGGGCCATGTCCAATACACAGCTCCCGTCCGACGGCAGCTACCAGATTCCTTCGACGCTCGCCTGGTCGGGCCAGCCGTCGCTCAATTGGAACGCGACCGCCCAGAATTGGAATCCGGCCGACGCGAGCTACAACGCGAACCTGCGAGTGACAGTTGTCGACAGGACTCAGGATGTCGGGGTCGCGGGAGCTTTCGCCAAGACGCTCATTTACTACAGCGCTGGGACCAAACGATGGGCCACTCAGCACACGGCCTCTCAGATGATGGCCAAGGAGATACTCGATCGGATATGGACACTCTGCCGCGATGAACGGGGGGTCTCGATTCTCGAAGCTCGGAGCGATTACCAGCGCTTCGACGATCCGATCTTCGTTCCCCCGACTTTCACGGGCGTGATGGGGAGCGGCGATCCGATCAACAGTTCATCGACGTTCCTGAGCATTCGCTCCAAGTACAGAGACGATCCGGAATTCCCGAAGGTGCAGTCCTATCTCAACGGAGGCCCCGTCCCGACGTTCCGCTATCACCGCTTCTGGGCGCAGGTGGACGTCGCGCTGGCAAACGCTGAGTATGGCAGGCTGTTTCCGTGA
>Ga0137368_10005982_pt1 | contig 12801 bp, 12 predicted proteins | sample SagtaG_13_FD_104917 | JGI IMG/M metagenome (GOLD analysis project Ga0137368, IMG submission 104917) | Vadose zone soil microbial communities from Sagehorn Ranch, Mendocino, California, USA - Sage1_L_100_16 metaG | ecosystem: Environmental > Terrestrial > Soil > Vadose zone | place: USA...
CATCGGGCGGTCATCGTCCGCCGACGCGCCGTACCGTTTGCGGGCCATCTCCCCGATCGCGCGGATGATCGGCTGGAACAGATCGGAATCATAGTTGCTCGTCTTGCCCTGGACCACCGCCGCGAGGCGCTCCAGGCCCATCCCGGTGTCGATGCTGGGTTTGGGTAGTGGGTGGAGCGCGCCCTTCTCGTCCCGGTGGTACTGCATGAAGACCAGGTTCCAGAGCTCCATGACCCGGTCGCCTTCGCCGTTCGGGAACGGGTCACCGGGCACGCCGGAGCCCTGGTCGTAATGGATTTCGGCACAGGGCCCGCAGGGGCCGGTGTCCGCCATCTGCCAGAAGTTGTCCTGCTCCCCGCATTTGACGATGCGAGAGGCCGGGATCTTCTTCTGCCAGATCGCGTACGCCTCGTCGTCCTCCTTGTAGACCGTCACCCACAGCCGCTCCGGCGAGAGCTTGACGACGCGCGTCAGGTATTCCCAGGCTAAATCGATTGCCTCTCCCTTGAAGTAGTCCCCGAAGGAGAAGTTGCCGAGCATCTCGAAGAAGGTGTGGTGCCGGCCGGTGTGGCCGACGTTCTCGAGATCGTTGTGCTTGCCGCCCGCCCGGATGCACTTCTGCGAGGAGGCAGCCCGGGTGTAGGCGCGGCGCTCCTCCCCGAGAAAGACGCCCTTGAACTGGACCATGCCGGCGTTGGTGAAGAGCAGCGTGGGATCGGCCTGCGGAATCAGCGAGGAGCTCGGGACGATGGCGTGGCCATGCCCTTTGAAGTAGTCCAGGAAGCCTTGTCGTAAGTCGTTCGCCGTCGGCATGGATCACCAGCCAGGATCATGAATCGTTCGCCGTGACTCCGAGCACGCTCTCGCTGACGTCGGCGGAGAACCCGCGCCCCCGGAGCAAGCCCGCCCGCCGGCGGCCCTCCCGCGCCGCGTCGCGGAACCGGCGCGGCAGGGACTTGAGAAACCGCTGTGCGACGGCTTCTTCCGAAAGCCCGGCATACGCGTGCTGCACCGCGCGGGCCACGGCTCCGGCGGAAAACCCCCGCGCCTCAAGCTCGGCCGCCAAGGCCTCTCGCGCCATCGGACGGCGGGCCAACCGGGCTTCCGCCATGCGGCGCGCGACCGCCTCGTCGTCGACGTAGCCCAGCCGCTGCAGGGTGCGGAGCGCGCGGCGGATCTCGGTGCCGGGAAACCCGCGTCCCGCCAGATGACGTTGGACCTGGGCTGCGCTCCGATCCCCTCGCGCCAGATATCGGACCGCTTCCGCAATAGGATCAGCTTTAGGAAACACCTTTGCCGGTCGGCGAGCGCTTGTCATCGGGACGCTTCTCGGCAACCGGCCGGGCGTGCCCTTCGGCCTTGGCGCCCACGCCGGCGGTCTCGCGGATCTTGGCCTCGATCTCGCGCGCCACGGCCGGATGGGCCTTGAGATAGTCCCGCGCCGCTTCGCGGCCCTGGCCGATCCGCTCGCCTCCGTAAGAGAACCAAGCCCCGCTCTTGTCGACGATCTTCCGGTCCACGCCGAGATCGATCAGCTCGCCGACCTTGGAAACCCCTTCGGCGAACAGGACGTCGAACTCGGCCTGCTTGAACGGCGGCGCCATCTTGTTTTTCACCACCTTCACGCGCACCCGGCTGCCCATGACGTCCTGGCCGTCCTTGATGGACTCGATCCGGCGGATGTCGAGCCGGACCGAGGCGTAGAACTTCAGCGCGTTCCCGCCGGTGGTCGTCTCAGGATTGCCGAACATGACCCCGATCTTCATGCGGATCTGGTTGATAAACGCCACCGTGGTCTGCGAGCGGGAGATCGACGAGGTCAGCTTCCGGAGCGCCTGGGACATGAGCCGCGCCTGCAGGCCCATATGGGCGTCACCCATCTCCCCTTCAAGCTCGGCGCGAGGCACGAGCGCGGCCACCGAATCGATCACGATGATATCCACGGCGCCGCTGCGGACCAGGGTTTCCGTGATCTCCAGCGCCTGCTCGCCGGTGTCCGGCTGCGACACCAACAACTCGGCGGTGTTGACACCCAGCTTCTCGGCATAAGTCAGGTCCAGCGCATGCTCCGCGTCGATGAAGGCGGCCGTGCCGCCGGTCTTTTGGGCTTCCGCAATCGTGTGCAGCATGAGCGTGGTCTTCCCGGACGACTCGGGGCCGTAGATCTCGATGACGCGGCCGCGGGGCAGCCCGCCCGTGCCCAGCGCCAGATCCAGGCCCAGCGAGCCTGACGGGATGACCGGCACGTCAGGAGGAGGAGCTTCGGTGTCCCCCAGCTTCATGATGGATCCTTTGCCGAACTGCTTTTCGATCTGGGCGATCGCCAGTTCCATGGCTCGCTTCTTTTCTTCCCGCTCGGCCATTGCGTTCTCCTTTTCGATGCTGATCGGTGCCAAAGTGCTCGATTATACTCCAGCGCCGAAGGGCACTTCCACCAAGGTTGTATAGACGGCGCCGTTCGGACGAAGCTCGCTCTTGATGAGTTCCACCGAGGACGCCGCGAACTTTCCCACTATGCGGTTCTGCTGGGCGGCGAGGACCGGCTCCAGCGTGCCCGCCTCCACGTGATCGCGAATGCGGGCCAGGGTCAGATGGGGCGTGAAGGCACGGGTCTCCTTCGAGAACCCGAGACCCGCCACGCCGTCCTCCACGGCCGCCTGAAGGCGCTGCAGTTCCGCCATGTCGTCGTGGCTCCCGTGCAGTCCCAGCCAGATCACCCGAGGCGCGCGCGGATTCGGAAAGGCACCCAGCCCGCGGGCTTCCAGCGTGAAGGGGCGGGCCGGCGCGGCCACCCTATGTAGAAATTCTCGCAAGGCTTCCACCTGCGTCTCCTGGATGTCTCCCAAAAACTTGAGCGTCAGATGGATGCCCTCTGGCTGGGTCCATCCGATCTTGACTGCCTTGCCTCCCCGTCCCGAACCGGAGACCTCCCGTTTCAGCTCCGCCTGCACACTTCCTATCTGACGCTTCATCTCGTCGGAAAGTTGAATGGCGATGAACGCGCGGAGCATTTTTTTTCGCCCTTACCCTGTCTCCTTTCCGGATAAATAGCGCCGCAACAGGTCTAACACCGCCTGCGAGGCACGGCCCCGGATCCCGTCCCGATCCCCGCTGAACAGTTGGGACCGCACGACCGCCGTCTTCTTGTCGGCCAAGGCCAGATACACCAGGCCCACCGGTTTTTCCTTCGTCCCGCCCGTCGGCCCGGCGATGCCGGTCACCGCGAGGCCGAGATCGGCCCCGCTTCGCTCCCGGACCCCTTCCGCCATGGCTTGGGCGACCTCGCCGCTGACCGCGCCTTTCGTGCGGATGAGCGCCTCCGGCACCTTCAATAGATCTACCTTCGCCCGGTCGCTGTAAGGCACCACGGCGCGGTCGAAGTAGACGGAACTGCCCGGCACGGAGGTCAGCCGCTGGCTGATCAGCCCGCCCGTGCAGGACTCCGCGACAGCCACGGTGAGGCCTTTCGCCTTCAGCTTCAAGGCGACCACGCCTTCCATGGTCTGATCCCCGGCTCCGTACAAGTAGTCCCCGACTCGATCCCGCACCGCGCGCTCCATCCGCCTCATCACCGCTTCGGCCGAGTCCGGGTCCCGGCCCCGAACCGTGAGCGACACGTCCACGCCATAGACGCCGGCCTGCAGGCCGAGGACGGAGTTCCGTTCGGCCGTGTACAGGTCCCTCAAGCGCGCATCCATCTCCGACTCCACGAGCCCGAACGTCCGCAGCCGGCGGCGGAGGAGCGTGCCGCGCGCCGCCGGGCCGAGGAACGCCTCGAGCAAGGCGCTCCCGCCCTCGGGAAAGATGTGCTGCACCTCCATGACGACGCCGGGCAAGCACATCAGCGCGCGCTCTGCCTTCCCCTCGTCCGTGAAGCGGAGGAAAAACCCCGGCGCGGTGCCGACGGGATTCGGGATGACCTTGGCGCCCCTTGGGATCAGGGCCTGCGTCGCCAGCTCGGCTGTCATCCGGCGACGTCGGGCGTCAAGTCGCTGGGTGATGCGCTGCAGGGTCTCGTCGTGCAGCACCAGCCGCCGGCCGGTCACCCGCGCGACGACCTTGCGGGTCAGATCATCTTCGGTTGGGCCCAGGCCTCCGGTGGTGATTACCACGTCTGCCCGCCCCAACGCATGCTGGAGGGCCGCCTCCATGTCCTTGGAATCGTCGCCGACGACGGTCTTGTAGCGGACCTCGATGCCGAGCTTCAGCAGTTCCTCGGCGAGGTAGAGCGAGTTGGTGTCGGCCACGCCGCCGAGGACCAATTCGGAGCCGATCGCGACGATCTCGGCGCGCACCATGGGAGGGCTCCCTTACCCCGGCCGTTCACTCCGGGAAATGCTCGCGTCCGTAAGCCTGGACCTTTTCATTCAAGCGCTCACCCAGGAGGTAGATGATGGTGCCCTCGAGGCTGCGGTACATGGGGGGCCCGATGGGGTTGTTGAGGCACGGAACGATGGCCTGGCCCGGCTCTTCCTGCAAGGCCAGCACCGTCCGGCCGTCCTTGTGGTAGCAACAGAGGGGGAACTGGACACAATCCGCCGGTTTGAAGCTCTGCCAGTCCATCCCGCGCTCCAGCGCGTAGGAGTGCACGGCGCAATGGTTCACGGCCACGCTGTGGCTGTTGTCGGGCGCAGGCTGGGGGGACGGATACAGGAGGACACACTCGTCGTCCACGACCCAGGTGCAGCGCATGTCCTCAGGCGACTTGAAGAACCGAATCATGGCCATGGTCTCCTGCGGGAGCATTTCGGTCCCCTGCCGCTCGGGGTCGCCAACAAAATTCCCCCCCTCGCGGCGAAGAAACTCACGTTTGGCCTCTGGCAGGTACCGAACGATGCCGTCCATGTGGGGGGTGAGCCGCTCGACGTCCCCGCCCGTCACGACGCACCCCCGGTGGCAGCACGCCGAGCGACACTGCTGAATCACCACGTCACAGATGAAGGGGGTGGTGAAGATTCGGCGATCCACCAGGACGCCGTCGATTTCGACGAAATTCTCGGGAAGGGCTCCCACGGTTGGAATTTGAGTATACACCCCACAGGTTCAACTTGATAGAAAATTTCACGCGCCACCCTCGACCACGGCGATTGACAAAACTCCGCGACGGGTGCTACAAGGAGGGCTTTGCTAGGGAGGCGATGGGCATGGCTGGTCCTGAGCAGCAGCCGCAACGGCGCCAATTCGTCAATTTCGTGTTCTACAAGGTCGACCCCGCCTGGCGGCGCCTGCCGGAATCCGAACGGACCCAGGGGAAGCAGGAGTTGATGCGGGCCGTCGAGGACTATGCCGGCAAGGTGATGGTCATCCCCTACTCGACGGTCGGCATCCGCGGGGATTGCGACTTCATGCTCTGGCGGATCAGCTACGAACTCGAACTCTTCCAGGAGATGAGCACCAAGATCCTCGCCAGCGGGCTGGGGAAGTACCTGTCGACGCCCTACTCCTACCTCGCCATGACGAAACGCTCCATCTACGTGGACCACCACACCCACGAGAACCAGGAGAGCAAGCGTCTGACGATCGTGCCCGGCAAGAGCAAGTACATCTTCGTCTACCCGTTCCTGAAGACCCGCGGATGGTTCCTCCTCACGAAAGCGGCTCGGCAGGGCATGATGGACGAGCACATCGAAGTGGGGCACCGGTTCCCGTCGGTCAAGCTCAACACGACATACTCCTTCGGGCTGGATGACCAGGAATGGGTGGTCGCGTTCGAAAGCGACAAGCCGGAAGACTTCCTTGATCTCGTGATGGCCTTGCGCGAAACCGAGGGGAGCCGCTACACCCTGCGCGACACGCCGATCTTCACCTGCGTCCACAAAAGCCTCAAAGAGGCCCTCGACACCCTCGGGGGGTAACGAGGTCTCACGCCCTCCTGACCTGACGGCCGCGCTCCTGTCCGCCTTCGTGCCGGGGGCCGGACAGCTGCTCAAGGGCCACTACGCCAAAGCCGCTGAAACGCTCGCCCTGGGACTCATGCTTGGGACGGCCTGGTACTTCGGCTATGCGTTCGAAGGCCCCTTCACTTCGTTTCTCCTGTATGGCTTCGTCCCCATCGTCGGAGCGGGCTGCTGGGCGCGACAAGTCCAGGATGCCTACTCGTCCAGCAGCCCCGGCTCGCTCTTCCCCATCCTCCCCCTGCCGTCGCGCGGCAGCATGGACCTACAGGCCATCGGCTTTCTCTTCCTGCTCACCGCCCTGACCGACCTCTACATCATTCAGGCAAGGCCGGACTACGGGCTGAAAATCCTCGGCACGACCCTGCCCGGCATCTGGGGGACCCTCTCCAAGGCCCAGTCGCCCACCCTGCACATCCTCATCGGCGTGGGTTTCCTGCTGGTCAAGCGATGGGGGCTCTTCGTCTATCTGCTGTATGCCGGCTTCGGCCTCATCAATGCCGGCGTAAACCTGGCCGTCTTACCTGGTCCCCACCGCATCCGGATCGCCTTCATGCTATCGCTCGCCGTCTTCACCGCCTACATCCTCTGGCGCCGCCAGCGCTTCGCGCCGTAGCCTCCTCTCTCTTGTCATTGCGAGCACCCGTAGGGTGCGTGGCAATCTCAGTGTAAGAATGCGAGATTGCTTCGTTTGCAATGACGATCTCCCATCTCTGTTCTTGGGACCAGATGAAGTGTGGACAAGCGTTGGACTGCGTAGTAGATTTGCCCTCAAGGAATTACTTCGGCTGCCTTGCTATGCTGCCAAGGCAGGCCGCAGCAGACTTACTAGTTAGATGGTCAAAGCACATGAGCAGAGACCCAAAGTACGTCTTCGCACAGAAGTATCACGAGGCCGCCCGTGAAATTCGTGGCCGCTATGTAAATAGCGTTGCGGTGCTCGAAACAGAAATGGCTCGGTTCATCACCGGATATTTTTGCGTTGATGACTATCGCCGCGACATCTTCTTTTCAGAGGTTGCGACAGGTCAGGCGATGATGCTAAACGCAAAGATCAAGCTTCTCACAAAGATACTCAAACGGGACTATCAAGGATATTTGGAAAACCACCCTGACCTACTCAAGCAGTTCGATTCTGTCCGCGATTATCGCAATCAACTTGCCCATGCCACTCTGGATGTTTCAGACGAACAACTAACCAAACCAGAAGTAGATGGCATCGGATTTGTCTATTACAAGGATGGGCAAAGACAGGTACATTTTGTGTCTCTTGCTGACGCTGAAGAAAAGCAGGTGGAAATCAACATGCTTCTGGGAAATCTGAACGAACTTCAGAGTCTTTTGCCTTATCGGTATCCGAGAAAGCAGATAGATGAAGCCATCTAACATTTTGTTGCAGCGGACCGGTCGCTCGCGTTGCTCGCGCCCGGCCGCTGAGCGCGGGCATTAGGTGTCGGTCAGAGATTTATGGATTTCGCTGTAATAAATATAGCCTCGTGGGGGTTGAGTTGTATTGTTGGGTTGATTTCTGGTTTTGCCTTTATGGGAGGCTGGTGTTCGTGGGAGGCAGCTGTCTTTCTACTTATCACACGACTACGAGGTATTAAAGGTATTGGAGGTTTCACAGTGGCCGCATTTATAGGACGTTACGAGGGATACGCGTTGTTTTTCTGGACAATTGTGCTGGGAGCCTTGCTGGTTAAACGCTGGGTGCTCACAGCAGATAACGCTACCACAGCGATATTCTGGGTAGCTGCTCTAGTTGCTGCAGGCTGGACGCGGCCCAAGGCGGAACGGATAATTCAGAGTGCAGTTGGGGTACGTAGAATATTGGCCGAAGCCAATCCAGGGTGGGGTGACGGGCATTGGAAGGAAGCAACCACACTGGCGAAAATGTTTATACTATTTTTGCTGCCATTCTTTCTCATGGTCTACCTTGCATATTTGCTCTTACGGTAACCGGTCATGCTGAAAGTGATTCCATTGGGTCCGTTAGAGTAATTAGGGGCAGATTCGATTTTCTGAGGGTTCGGGGGCTGCGGGATGCGTAGCTCTGAACAGTCGAGTCTGACCCTAATTACCGCTCCTCCGCATAAGACGCCCTAAGACCAAATGGCTTTTAAGATTAGGAAGAAAACTCCCCAATTGCCACGGCCTCAAGTTACAGACAAAACTTGGCCGGGGGACCCTGACGTCCGTCGGTGGCTGGATTGGGCAATATCTCTTATTGGAACGGAAAGTTGGCTCAGTCGGAAGACAAAACTAAAATCCTTCGTGAACAGTCGCGCACCAGCGCCCCTCGCGGCCCCGGCTGATTTTAATTTTCCGATCGTTCCGGACGATCTAGCGGGCTGGTATCTCTACCAGTGTGAGCTTTACTTAGACAGCCCCTTTGATTTTGATATGCCCCAATGCTCTAGGATCATTCCTATAGTTAACCGCTTGGGAAGCCATCTATACGAGATCGTCCGCATTCCTGGGGCAATTGAAAGAATGCAACGCTCACTGGTTAATACAGGAATCGATATTGATAGCACTCTGTTTGAGTTGACCATCGCATCGGCCTATTCGAGACGAGGGTTTGCAGATGTAGCGTTTGTGCCTGAATCGTCCAGCATCAAAACCCCTGACCTCAAAATGCGTCGTAATGGTCAAGACTTTTTCGCCGAGTGCAAACGCAAGCGGAAGATGACCGAATACGCTCGCAAAGAGCGTGAGCGATGGTGGAAACTATCGGCACTATTACGGAAGGAACTTTTTGACAACCGCATACCAGTGCTGGTGGATATTGTTTTTCATATTCCCCTATTGGAATGTTCGGATGATTACCTCGATCGTAAAGTCGTCCCCTTGTTAAAGGTAGCAACCTATGGAACGATCATCGATGACAGGGCATTGACGGTGTCACTCAGGAAGGCACGTCTAGACGATGTGAAAGAAACTCTTCGGACCACAATGATCAGGATCGACGGACCTCTATTATATGAAAAACTATATGGAACTTTTGAGCGTTGGAGAGGCTATACCGGGGGCGGAATATTCCGGCCGAGTCCTAGTAAACCCCGTTACATAACAGATGTGAGCTTCGCTGCTGGTTGCATCTGGTCCTGCGATGCGCCGGATGCTATGCGCGCTAAAGCACAGCACTTCAGGCGTGAGTTAGCGGAGGCAGTCGACCAATTACCACCGGGGATACCCTCAGCTGTCCATCTGGGTTTCGAGGCGTACGATGGCGAAGGTGTAGAGGCCATTCGCTACACAAGACTCAAGGATGAAATGATGCTGGGGTTTAATCCGGGAGATAGGAGCCTGGAGATTGTCTACTGTCATCTGTTTGAATTTGAATCTACACCGACTGAAAATTGGGCAGTTAATGAGAAGTGCAACTTTTGGACGAAAGATTCTGCTTCACTGAAGTGGCTCTTAAAACCATCAATGCTACTTGCAGAAGCTTAAGGGACAGACGAAGTTAGCTTGAATTTAGGGTCAGACTCGATTTTCTGAGGGGGCGGGGCTGGAGGATGCGTAGCTCTGAAAAGTCGAGTCTAACCCTAATTACTTGGCTTCAGCCGTGATGAAGTCGTTGAGCAGCCGACACCCGGCGAAGAGCGTCGCCTCCTTGTTTCGAATCCAGCGGCTGATGACACCCAGGTAGGCGAGCGTGTCCGCGACCGCCTTCATGTCTCGTATGCCGGTGTCGGACTGGGCCAGGGTGGGATTCACCGGTTTGCCGCGCTCGATCAGGTAACACAGCAGCCGCCGCTCGGGGCCCTCGCCGCTCTCGGCCGCCAGGCGCTGAACAAAGGGTTCCCACTGACACCGCCCCGCCGCAACGGCGCGCTCCAGGGTTCGGTGGTTCTCCTCACCTCCCCAGTCCATGTAACCGAGAAGCAACTTGGTCAGGTAGGGATTGTTCCCGGTCCACGCGGCCAAGGCAGCACTCGTGTCCCGGCCGATCAGCCGTCGCGTCTCCCCATCGAGAAGGACTGACAGCGGGAACACTCGGAAGGACACGCCGGCCAATGTTCCGGAGCGGCCGAGCATGGTTCGCAATCGGCGCCCGCCGGTCACGACGATGCTGGCCGGTTTTGCCGCCGACACCCGCGCGAGCAGCGACTCGATCGCCGAGTCGGCGATGCTATCCGGATTATCCAGGACGACGATCGAGCCGGGCACGACCTCGATCCGGGGAGAAGGGTCCGCGCCAGCATCTATCTCGAGCACCGTGTGGTCCATCAGCCCTTGCAACGCGGTTCGAACCAGCGAGGTCTTGCCCAGTTTCGGCCCCCCGATCACCGCCAGGGACTCGCCTCGCGCGATACGCCGACGCAGGTTCCTGACGAGCCCTCGGCGACCGATGAACGCGTCTCCGATGGCAGGACAGGGAGTGAACGGTGGGATGGCCATAACCCACTCTACCACAGTGAGATCAGAGGGGAAGTAAGAGAGCGTTTATTGACAGCGAAATCAAGCGTGTGTTATCCAACAGGCATCGTGTTATAGTGATGGAGTGCTCACGATGGAAACGACGCCACTCTACGTTCTGAGACGCCCAGACGGCACGTTCAAATATTACGTGGATCCCGACTACGCCAAGGACCAAGGGGTGAACCCCGACAAACTGATCTGCGTGGACATTCCGAGCTCGATCTACGCGAACGGCACTGTGGACGACTTATCCACCTTCATCGCCAAGGAAATCGAAAAGCTGGGCCAACCATGACCACCACCGCCCCCCCACAGACGGCGCTCACGCGGGCCCAGGTCGAGACGGCCATCGCGGCGCTGCAGCCGGTCCAACGGGTCATGGTCCGCCTCCTCCTGCTGGCCTATTTGGACCCGACGCCCGAAGACATCGCGTTCATGGCCCGCGAGCGGTCCGAGCCGAACATGCGAGCCGGCCTGAAGCAAGGCGGCAGGTCGCAGATAGCCCACGACAAGATCAGCGGGCTCCCCAAGGACTGGATCGTCGCGGTCGAGAACAAAGTCCGGCAGTTCCAAACCCAGGTGCGCGGGCAGCTCATCCGCTTGAATCTCCTCGCCGACTTCCTCACGGACTACCTGGCGGGCCTGCAACTGGAGACTACGGCGACGGAGCAGTTGCTCACCTCCGAATGCGAGGTCGGTCCGGAGTCGCTCGAAGACCTGCGCGCGCAAGCCAAGCTCTCGCCGCTCTCGTACGCCCTGAAAAAGTTGGCCGCGCGCGCCGACAAGGGAGAGATCGAAGAGGCGGACTACCTTCGAGAACGGCTGAGCCTGGAATACCAGGCCCGCCTCCGGCAGCGCGACCGCTTTAAGAAGCGCCTCAACCTGGTTTTGCTGGAACGCCAGGCCAGCATTCTGTCGTCCCTCTCCGACGAGTTTCTCGCCGAGATCTGGTGCATTGCCGTCGGTCCCATCACGAATCGACGCGTGAAGGCCGTCCAGGCGTACGTGAACGCGCTGGCCTCGACCCTGAAGTCCGGCCTCGATGCCGCCAGCTTCGCCGCAGCGGTCAACGCCGGTCTTGGCCCCCGGTTGGCGGGAGGCAGCAAGAACGAAGGCATCGGGAGCAAATCCGTGGACCTGGCCGGCGACCTGTGGACCCAGACCATCCTCGCCCTGGCGGCCGACTCGATCCCGCCTATCACTCCCAAACCCTGCGAGCACCCGGAAGGGGGGACCAAGAGCCTGACGGCCAAGCTTCGCAGCCTGGCGATCTATGAACTGGGCGAAGACGAAGAAGTCAAAATGTGGCCACGGACAGTCCTATGCCTCAACTGCCTGACCGTGGTGCGAGCCGCCCAGCAAGAATCGGGCATCGTCGGACGCGCCCTCGACGAGGTCGTGGCCCGGGTGAAGACTCGCTCGGCGTTTCCCCGCAAGGAGGCCGCCCCGGCCGCCCAGGAAGCTGCGCCTGCGCCGGAAGCGGAAGCGCTGGACCTGGCAGAGCGTTTGCGTCCCTTCATCGGAGACGACGCAGGCCAGGTGGGCGCCAAAAGCTGGTAAGCACAGCTTTTTGTGGGATAATGAACCGCAAGCTGGGTGTGGCGGTGTAGCTCAGTTGGTAGAGCAGCGGACTCATAAGCCGCGGGCCGGGGGTTCGATACCCTCCACCGCCACCAAAAAATCAATGAATTATGACTAGTCTGCTCCTTACGATTCGAGTTTCTTAGAACTAAGACAGACTTGTCAGGAGTCAGGCACCACAGGAGCCTGACCCTTATATTGGTATCGCTACTTGCCGGGCACGTCGGGCCGCGGGTCGGGTATGAAGCCGTTCCGGTTCGGCATCTGCACTTGCGGCAGCGTCCGCGCGTCGATTACAGCATCGTCCTTGACGATGCCATTCTGGAACAGCAGCCAGGCGATCACCGAGTAGATTTCGCCGGGGTTGAGCGAACCCGGCGCGTTAAACGGCATCGCTCGATTGATGAAATCGTACAGCGTCGTTGCGTAGGGCCAGTAGCTGCCGATCGTCTTGATCGGCTTTCCTGTCGTCAGGGTGCCCTGACCGCCGACCAATCGGTCCTTCGGGCCTTCCTTCCCCGTCGGCCCGTGGCACATGGCGCACTTGGCCGCAAACACCTGCGCGCCCTGCTTCGCCGTGCCCTTCCCCGGAGGTAGGCCTTCCCCGGTTGGCGACACGTCGATGTTCCAGGCCCGGATCTCCTCGTCGGTGGCCGTCCGGCCGAGGCCGTAGCCTCCACCGCCCTCGTCGGCGGCCCCGACCGCCCAGACGCAGGCGAGGGTCAAGGCCACAGTGCCGACGCCGATCAGCAGAGACTTACGCGTAGATGTTCCATATCCGTCCATCGCGGTCCACCCTCCAGCTTTGAATGGCGTTGTAGTGAAAGACTGAATTGTTGCCGCGCACCTTCACGAGCTCCTGGCGCGTCGGCTGGACATAGCCCGTTTCATCGGTGCA
>Ga0137368_10005984_pt1 | contig 12801 bp, 7 predicted proteins | sample SagtaG_13_FD_104917 | JGI IMG/M metagenome (GOLD analysis project Ga0137368, IMG submission 104917) | Vadose zone soil microbial communities from Sagehorn Ranch, Mendocino, California, USA - Sage1_L_100_16 metaG | ecosystem: Environmental > Terrestrial > Soil > Vadose zone | place: USA...
CGGGCAACACCCGTGCGTTGGACGCCGTGCGTTTCGGCGCGCAACAGAACGGCGTGTCGATGGGACGTTACCCGGACGGCGGGTGGCATTCGCTGATCCTGGCGCGGCCGTCCGTGGGAGAGCGCAACGCCGAGGCCTGGGCCGCCAGTAGCCTGATGGGCGGATCGCCCGGCCGCCCGGAAACGGCAACCTCCAATCCCTATCGCACGGTCGTCATCAACGAGATTCTGGCGCACACGGACGATCCCCAGCGCGATTTTATCGAGCTGTTCAACTACAGCGCGCAAGCGGTGGATCTCTCCGGTTGCATCCTCACGGACGAGCTGGAGACGAACAAGTTTGTGTTCCCACCGGGCGCCTCCATTCCGGCCAAAGGATTCCTGTCGCGCGACCAGGTGCAACTGGGCTTTTCGTTGAATGCGGCCGGCGAGACGATCTATTTCATCGACCCGGGCAACACCCGTGCGTTGGACGCCGTGCGTTTCGGCGCGCAACAGAACGGCGTGTCGATGGGACGTTACCCGGACGGCGGGGTGGGATTCTACCGGTTGCAGGCCACCACGCCGGCAGGAGCGAACGACCGGCAACGCATCCCGGAGGTCGTGATCAACGAAATCATGTTCGAGCCGGTCAGCGACGATGAGGACGACGAATACGTGGAACTTTTCAATCGCAGCGCCGGGCCGGTGGACCTCGGGTGGTGGAGTCTCGGTGACGGAATCCGATACACCATCCCGCCCGGCATCGTGATTCCGGCGAATGGCTATCTGGTCATCGCGAAGAATGCAGCGCGGCTGCTGACCAACTATCCCAGCCTTACCGGTGCCAACACGTTGGGCAATTTTTCGGGGTCCCTGGCCAATCGCGGCGAACGAATCGCACTGGCAATGCCCGACGAGGTCATCAGCACGAACGCGGCGAATCAAATCGTGACCAACCTCATTCATATCATCGTGGATGAAGCCTCCTACGGCACTGGCGGGCGTTGGGGAAAATGGACGCGCGCCGGCGGCAGCAGTCTCGAGTTGATCGATCCACGCAGCGACCGTCGCCTCGCCCCCAACTGGGCGGACAGCGACGAAACGGCCAAGAGCGCCTGGACAAACATCGAATTCACCGGCCTGCTCGACAACGGCAACGGCGCGGCCGATTCGTTGCAGATCATCCTGCTCGGAGCCGGGGAATGCCTCGTGGACAATGTCGAGGTCTTCGCTGCCGGTGGCCCGAATCGGATTACGAATCCGAGCTTTGAGAGCGGCCTGTCCGGGTGGGTGCCGCAGGGTAATCACGAGGATTCCAACCTCGAGCTCGGCCAAGGTTTCAACAGCACACGTTGCCTGCACGTGCGCGCCACGGGGCGCGGCGACACAGGCGCCAATCGCATCCGCACAACGCTCAGCTCCGCCTTGAGTCCCGGGCAGTCGGCCACGATTCGCGCGAAGGTTCGTTGGCTGGCGGGTCATCCGGAGATTCTGTTTCGCTTGCGCGGCAACTGGCTGGAAGTCAGCGGCAATAGTCTGACCGCCCGCAACCTGGGCACGCCCGGCGCCCCCAACACGCGGGCCCGCCCCAACGTGGGGCCCGCCATCACCGACGTGAGGCACTCACCCGTGTTGCCGTCCGCCGGCCACGCGGTCACCGTCGTCGCGCGCGTGCACGATCCAGACGGGTTGGCGACCTTGGTCTTGAAATACCGCGTTGATCCTTCGACCAACCTGAACCTCGTCAACATGGTCAATAGCGGCGCCGGTCTGTTCAGCGGTACCCTTCCCGGTCAAGTGGCCGGTGGCATCGCCGCCTTTCACATTCAGGCATCGGACAACGCGTCGCCGGGCGTCGTCACCTTGTTCCCCAATGACGCGCCCAAGCGGGAATGCCTGGTGCGTTGGGGCGATCCGGCACCGGGCGGCAATTTCGGCACGTATCGATTGTGGATGACGCAGGCCACGTTGAACCGCTGGTCGAACCGTGAGCACCTGAGCAACCAACCGCTCGATTGCACTTTTGTGTGCGGCAATTACCGGGTCATTTACAGCATGGGCGGCCAATACTCCGGCAGCCCGTACCACGCGCCGGGATTCAACTCGCCCATCGGCAACGTCTGCGATTATGTGCTCAACTTTCCGGAGGACGACGTGTTGCTCGGCGAGACGGATATTACCCTCCAGTGGCCCGGAAACGGCGGCGGCGACAACACGTATCAACGGGAGCAAACAGCCTATTGGATCGGCGAACAGATCGGCTTGCCGTTCTGCTATCGCCGGCACGTCAACCTTTTCATCAACGGCACCCTGCGCGCCCAGATGTTCGAGGACGTGCAGCAGCCCAATGGCGATATGGTCGATGAATACTGGCCGGAGGGGGAGAACGGCGACCTTCATAAGGTGCAGCTTTGGTTTGAGTTTGACGACGCGGCGTCCGGCTTCACGGCTAACGGCGCCTCGTTGCAACGCTTCACCACCACCGGCGGCCAGAAGAAATTGGCACGCTATCGTTGGACCTTCGCCAAACGCGCCGTTCAAGGTTCCGCGAACAATTACAGCAATCTTTTTGCACTGGTCGATGCGGCGAGCTTTTCCGGGTCGGGCGCAAACTATCAGCGGCAGCTCGAGGCGGTGGTGGACGTGGACAATTGGCTGAAGACTTATGCCGTGGAACACATCGTCGGCAACAATGACAGCTTTGCCTATGGCGGCGGCCAGAACATGTATGCCTACAAGCCGGTCGGCGACACCTGGAAGATGACGATCTGGGACATCGACTTTGCGTTTTCCTCACAACCGGCCACCAGCGACGTCTTTGAGGGGATCGGCCCGAGCAACGGCATCAACTTGAACGAGCCGGCTTATCGCCGTCGCTACTGGCAAATCCTGCAGGACCTGGCCAACGGCCCGCTGGTGTCAACACGCGTCAATCCCGTTCTGGACGCGAAGTACAATGCCATGGTGGCGAACGGCCGGACCATTGAGAATCCTTCCGGAATCAAAACCTACCTCAGCCAGCGGCGCACTTACCTGCTCGGTCGGATTACGAACACGGTGTCTGCCAACTTCACGATCACGCTCAATAACGGCGCCGAATTCAGCACGAACCGAAACCTCATTGCGCTTACCGGCCGGGCCCCGATCGACGTGCGCTACTTCTCCCTCAACGGTGTGCTCGTGCCGGTCACCTGGACCTCCGTTTCCAACTGGACTGCGTTCGTGGCCTTGTCCGGCGGAAACAATGCGCTGACGATCCGTGGATTGGACGCACAGGGCAACGTCCTCACCAATGCAACCGCAAGCATCAGCGTGAATTACACCGGGACAGTCGAGCCGCCTCAGGACAAACTCGTCATTAATGAGATCATGTATAACCCGCTCGTGCCGGGCGCATCGTTTGTCGAGATTTACAACGCGTCCACGAACAATGCCTTTGACCTCTCGTACTGGCGATTGGCCGGCGCGGACTTCGTGTTTCCACCGGGCTCGATCAGCGCACCCGGGGCCTTCGCGGTCGTCGCCGGGGACCGCGTGGCTTTTGCCGTTGCCTACGGGGGAACCATTGCGGTCGCCGGCGAATTCAGCGGCCGCCTGGAGAACAAGGGCGAGACGTTGCGCTTGATCAAGCCCGGCGCGACCCCCGCGGAAGACCTGATCGTGGACGAAGTGCGTTATGCCAACGAGCCGCCCTGGCCGGGCGAGGCCAATGGCACGGGCCCGTCGCTCCAGTTGATCGATCCGAGACAAGACAATAATCGCGTCGCGAACTGGCTGGCGGTAAGCTCGAACAGCCCTGTCTCCGTCAAGCGCTTCACACCCGGCGCACCCAACTCAGTGCTCGGTTCGATGTCGGCCTTCCCCAGTCTGTGGCTGAATGAAATTCTGCCCCACAACCGGAGTGGCGCGACCGACCGCTTCGGGCATCGGCATCCGTGGGCCGAACTCTACAACGGCGGCACATACGAGATTGACCTCAGCAGCGTCTGTCTCGCCAACAACTACTCAAACCTTGCTCGATGGTTTTTCCCGGCGGGCACCACGATTGGCGCCGGACAGTTTCTCGTCGTGTGGCTGGACGGCAATCCCGGTGAAACGGGCGCCGGTGAATTCCACGCGAGCTTTACCATTCCGCCCGGGATCGGGTCCCTTGCCCTCGTTCAAATGGTCGGCGGCAAGACAAACATCCTCGACTATCTCAACTTCAACGTGACGAACCCGGATCGTTCGTACGGCTCCTATCCCGATGGCGCGGTGAGCGGGCGGCAGGTCTTCTACTACGCGACTCCGGGCGATCCGAACATCGCCGCGTCCGCGCCGCTCAATGTCTTCCTCAACGAATGGATGGCGGACAACACCACCACGCTGGCCGATCCTGCTGACAACGACTTCGAGGATTGGTTCGAGATCTACAACCCCGACGATGCCGTTGCCGACCTTTCTGGCTTCTACCTCGGCACGAGCCTGACCAACCAAACACAATTCCGGATCCCGGACGGCTACACCATCCCGCCGCAGGGTTACCTCTTGGTGTGGGCGGACGGCGAGGACAGCCAGAATGGCACCAATCGGGCAGACCTTCACACGAACTTTAAGCTTTCGCGGTTGGGTGAAGCGATCGGCCTTTTCGCCGCGGACAGAACCATCATCGACTTCGTGACATTCGGTGCGCAACGCGCCGACGTCAGCGAAGGCCGTTTCCCGGATGGCACGTCGGGAATCTATTCACTAACCGCACCCACGCCGCGCAGGGCCAATTTCCTGGCGACTTCAAACACACCGCCGGTGATTGAGAACCTCCCGAACCAGGTCATCATCGAGGGACAATTGCTCTTGTTCAGCGTGACGGCGATCGATAGCGATGTGCCGGTGCAAAACCTAACGTTCAGCCTCGATTCCAGCGTGCCCACCGGGGCCGCCATTAATCCGGGCAACGGCCTCTTCGCGTGGCGACCGGATGCGGCGCAGGCGCCGAGCACGAACTTCATCACCGTGCGCGTCAACGACGACGGAGCACCGCCCATGAGCGCTACGACGATGTTCAGCGTTCAGGTCGCCCCGCGTCCTCGGGTCACGGACATTTCGCCGACCGCGAATGGCGGCTACGCGATCACCTTCGCGACCGTCGGCGGCAAAACCTATCGCGTGGAATTCAAGGATTCACTCGACGAGGGAGAGTGGTCGCTGGAAGAGGAGATTGTTGCAACCGGCGACAGGCTCACCATCAGCGACGACCTTAACGCAAGCTCGCAGCGGTTTTATCGGATCGTGGTGCTGAATTGAGACCCGGCTGTTGAGCGCATGGCCAGTCTCGGGAAGAGGTTAGGCCGCGTAACAAAACTTTGTCGCATATGGGACAAAGTTTTGTTCGAATCTACCCAGTTCGATCTTGTTCAAAAAGGATTGCGCGGCAGCGTATCTCTACGGTCGGGTCATCGGTCGCGGTAACCTGGTTCGCGCCCCGGCCGATGATGGTTTCGCCGCGGACGATCACCGCCCCAATCGGGCCGCCATGGCCGCTGCGCGCAGACTCAACGGCCAGGCGAATGGCTTCCTGCATGAACTGTTCCTTCAACGGCGTTCGTTGGGCGGCATTTCCAGCGGACGAATCTCCGTGTGCCGGATCCGCCCGCCCAGATTGGCCGCCCGGGCCATGAGCAGAAACGTCACGAACGCGGTCAGGAACAGAGCGCCGAGCAACCAACGGGGGGCGCTCCTGACTTGGCGCAGGAGGAACAGCCCCGCCGCGGCGAGCAATCCGACCACGAACATTCCCGCCGTCGCCTGGTTCGCAGCGTCTTCGTGCGCGATCACTGCAGACTCCACCAGCCAGCCGGCGTCCGCGACCGATTGGAACGCGAAGTCCCCGCTGAACTTGATCAGGACAGAGACGACGGCGAGAACCACAAATCCGCAGAGGCAAACCTTCTTCAGTTCGTCGCTCCGGCGCAGCATCGCAGCGCAGAGCAAGACCAAAACGAGCACCGTGCCCAGAACGGGAATGTGGTTCAGCGCGAGGTGGAGGTGCGCCCAGTTCACGGAACGTTATTTCGTCGGCTGGGTCACCGGCGGACTCGGAGAACCGGCGGCCGCCGCTGGCGGCTCAAGCCCAAGAAGCATTTTGGCGCGGTTCAACGAATCATCCACATCGCCGCATAGATTGTCGCGGCCCATGCGCTCGATGAAGCCGGCGCGTTCGAGGGCAAAAAGCGGTTGCGCGTGCGGGCCGCACAAGATGAGGTGTTTCTTCTTCTGGTGCAGTTTGTCGAGCAAATCCTCCAAGGCTTCGAGCGCCGTCGCGTCAAGCGCCAACACGTCGCGCATCCGCAGAATCAACACGTCCGGTTCCTGGCCCATGCGGCGCAGCGCAGACTCCAGCTTGTCCACCGCGCCGAAAAAGAAGGCGCCAAAAACGCGGAAGACCATCACGCCGTCGGGGATCACTTTGGCTGTGGTGCTCTGTGCGGGGGCATTGGCATGCGTGACTTCCTCGTCGAATGTCACCTGGGTCGCCTCGGAGAGGCGTTTTACCAGCAACGCCGCCGCGACGAGGAGCGAAGCGCCCACCGCGAGTGGAAGATCGGCGACGACGGTGAGGACAAAGGCGCAGAGGAATACCGCCACGTCACTCTTGGGCCAGTGGCGCAAGCGCGCGAACTGGTGCCATTCTCCCATGCGCGCCGCGACCAGAACCAATACGGCGCTCAGGGCGGCCAGCGGGATGTATTTGGCCAGTGGCGCCGCCAGAAGGAGAATAAGAAGCAGGCAGAGGGCGTGAATCATACCCGCGACCGGAGACCGTGCTCCGCTTCGCACGTTGGTGGCGGTGCGGGCGATGACTCCGGTTGCCGGCATGCCGCCGAAGAACGCTGATGCAATATTGGCAATGCCCTGTGCCCACAGTTCCTGGTTGGAGTCGTGGCGGTCGTCGATCATGCCGTCGGCGACGACGGCACAGAGGAGCGACTCGATGGCACCCAACACGGCTATGGTGAAGGCTTCATCGAGCAACGTCCGCCATTCGCTGAAGGGCAGAGCGGGCCAATGCGGTCCTGGCAGTCGTTGCGGGATGCCGCCGAACTGGGTGCCGAGGGTCTGGATTCCAAACCGTTCGTCGAGTCGAAACAGAGCCACCGCGAGCGCACTGAGCGTAATGACCAGGATGGACGCCGGGACGCGGCGGCCGAGGTACTTGGTCCATACGAGGAGAAAAACGACGCAGGGCAGGGCGAGGATTACAGTCGGCCAGTTGGGCACGAAATGTACGGCCAGCTTTTCCAACTTGCCGACGAAGTCTGCCGGCAGTTTCATGCCCAGACCGAAAAAATCGTTGACCTGGGTGCTCAGGATGATGACGGCAATGCCGCTGGTGAAGCCGGTGACCACCGGGTACGGGACAAATTTGATGAGCGAGCCCATGCCGGAGGCGCCCATGGCGATGAGGACCAGGCCGGCAATCATTGAGCAGACCACGAGCCCATCGGGACCATGCGCCGCGACGATGGGGGCGAGGATCGGGATGAACGCGCCGGCGGGTCCGCCGATCTGAACGCGGGAACCGCCGAGCGCGGAGACTAAAAAGCCGGCGACGACGGCGGTGAAAATCCCGATTTCCGGTTTGAGTCCGGAGGCAATGGCCAACGCCATGGCCAGTGGGAGGGCCACGAGCCCGACCGTCGCGCCGGCGACCAGATCCGCCCAAAAGTCCCCGCGGGAATATTCCTTTATGCTGTCCGCCAGTTTGGGGCGGAAGGCCAAAAGCGGTTCGCTCATTGATACCTTGACACGATGCGTGCATCGCCGACAAAGCGGCGGCATGTTGGGGAGGGGTTCCTCACATTTCAACTTTTTTGTCTGCACGCTTGCAATAAACTGAGATGCGTCCTGAACGGGTGGTCGAAAATTGTCTCGATCGACCACGAGGCGCCGGCCGAGCAAGAAGGCGAGCGCGTCACGCGCCCGCCGCAATCGGCACGGTAACGTTGCCGGTCGGCTGAGTCTCGGGACGCGCTTGGCGTTCCCAGGCTTCAACGTTGAACTGGAACGGCGTCCGGCTTTAGGGCAACAATTCGCTCTGATATGGTTCGGCCGCTGTTTCTATTTTTGCTCCTCGCCCTGCCGTTGGTAGCTGCACTGGGAGGACAAAGTACCGTGGCGCCTTCCTCTGAGGGCACTGAAACCTACTTCCCGCCGCCGGAATCCCAGGGCGGCTGGCGCAAGCTCGACCATGCGGAAGACATCCGTCAGCGCGCGGGCGTGGACCCTGCGAGGCTGGATGCCCTCAAACAGTGGTTGCTGCAGAGTGACGACCGAAATTTTGCGGCCGTGGTGATTCGGCGCGGCTACCTCCTGCTTGAGGTCGAGCGCGGGAACAGTTCAAAGACCGACTCACGACGCGTGGCTTCGGTCTCCAAAGCCATTTGCGCCACCGTGTTGGCCATCGCTTCAGAGCAGAGTCAGCAGGGCCGCACGCCGCAACCGATGAAATTCAATGATCCGGCGTTCCAGTATATTCCGTGGGCGCAGCCGCTCAGTGATCCACGAAAGGAGAAGATCACCGTGAGCCAGTTGCTTAATCACACCTCGGGCATTTGTCCCGAGGCGACCGGTGCGCCCAACGACGGAACTTGGGAATACGTGCTCGGTCACACCAGGGATGAACGGACCGCCAAGCTGGCGTTTGACCCGGGCGCCGGCTGCGGCTATTCCACGCACGCCTTCGCCCATGCGGCCTTGGTTTGTGAGACGGTGACCGGCAAGCCTTACGAGCAATTCGCAATCGAAGGGCTGTTAAGGCCGATCGGAGTGGAGCATTGGTGGTTTCAATATTACGACGCCGGCGACCACTTCCGTGCGGGCGCCAGTTACGCCCGGCATGCTTCCCACGGAATGGGAATGCCGGCGCGCGACCTGGCCCGGATCGCCTATTGCATGCTGCGGGGCGGGCGCTGGAAAGACCAGCAGATCATCCCGAAATGGTTTGTGGAGGAAACCGCCGCGGCAACCCACCACGTGAAGACTCCCGAGATGCGTTGGAAGCTCAACCCGCAAATCTTCTCCCACGGCTGGGAGTTGCCCGCGCGCCTGACCGGCGAAGGTGGCCGCAGCGGCACGGGGATCCCGGCCGACGCGCGTCACAAGCCCGGCTCCGGCGGACAGCTCATTGCCTTCGTGCCGAGTCTCGATTTGGTCGTCACGCGCCAGACTGGAAGCAGCGGCGACTGGCAGTTCGAAGAATACTTGCGTCGGGCGAGCCAGGCAGTCCTCGGTGAAACGGTTGAGGCGTCCTCGGCGGCACCGAGGTGAACTTCCAATACTTCAGCCTCACCAGCAACGACAACAACCCCATTCGCATGGCCGGGTTTACGGAGGGCCCGTGGGTGGAGGTCACGATGAACGGAATCAGCGTAAAGTTACCGACCCGGTTGGTGCCGGTGTCCCAATCGAACGGGCAAATCGGGCTTGAATTTGTTCCCGGATGCAAGCAGATCACACCGCGCGTGACGTAAAGGCGCGCGCGCACGTTGAAGGACCTATGCAACGCACGAACTGCAGGCACATCATGTGGCACACCGGCAGAACGACGGTGTCCGCCATGACGGCGGTTCAACGCCTGGCCTCGATTCGTTTCGCGCAACGAACCACGCGGCTCGCGGTGTTTCTGATTGCGATCACTGGGAGTGCGGCCATGACCGGGGAGAGGCAAGAGCCGCGAACGCCAGCCTCCTTGCCGTCCGTTGCCGCGGAACCCGCAGCAGCCAGGCCTCCGTGGGGGCGCATCGTGATGGTGGGCGCGAGCGCAACGGCGGGTTTTACGGAGACCGAACCGCTGGGCGGCCCCACGACACCCCAATATCACCTCAGCCGCTATCTGGACGCCGCCTTGGCGGTTCCGCATGAACCGGTGCGGAACTTCGGCGACAGGCTGTTTTTTGTTCAGCCGGAAACCGTTGGTCGCTATCAAATCGAGCAAGCCTTAAAGGCGCGGCCCACTCTTGTCGTCGGCGTCGATTTTCTGTTTTGGTTCTGTTACGGGGACGGTCCGGCGGAAAAAGACCGACTGCAGCGATTCGAGAAGGCGCTGAATTTGCTCGAGGCCGTCCCGTGCCCACTCGTTGTCGGCGACATTCCCGACGCCACCGGCGCAGCGGACACTCTGCTCAGCGCCGACCAGATCCCTAGAATCGAGACGATGTCCGCGGCCAACCGGCGGCTGCGGGAGTGGGCGGCCTCGCGCCCCCGGGTCGTCATTGTGTCTTTGTCCGGATTCATGCGGACGGTGATGGCGAACCAGGCGCTCACCGTTCGCGGTTACACCTTGCCGGAGGGCAAGACACGTCTGCTTCTGCAAAGCGACAAGCTCCACCCGAGTCCCCGCGGCTGTTCCGTGCTCGCCCTGGCAATTCTGGACGCTTTCCAGTCAACCCGACCGGCCGGTTCTGCCGACCAAATCCGCTGGGATCCCAAGGAAGTTTTCCGTCTGGGATTCAACGCCTCGGCGGGACCTTCAAATAATTCCTCGAAGCAACGCGCTGCGCCGGTGCCGGCCGGGAAATAGGACGCGTCCCGGCGGGGATCGGGTCGGAGAGCATCCATGTGATCTCCCACGCTCCCTGTCAGGCAAGCAGAAGGGCTGCTATTTGTCCTTGCAGCCGCGAGCGGAGTTTGCAAAGTCCTGTTACACGCATGAATCGCCGAACTTTTCTAAAAGGGGCTGCCGCAGGCACCTCCGCTCTACTCTGCTCGCAACGCGCGCGGGCGGCGCAGCACGACTTGGATTCGATTCGAGCGGAAGTTGAAAAGCGCCACGACGAAGCCGTGCGCCGGTTGCAGGAGTGGGTCCACCAGCCCTCGATCGCCGCGGAGAATCGGGGCGTGTCCGAAGGCTGCGATTTAACCATCCGGCTGCTGCGCGACGGGGGCTTCGAACAGGTCAAACGCGTGCCGACGGAGGGCCAGCCGGGCATCTTCGCTACCCTGGACGCCGGCGCGCCGCGCACGGTCGGGATCTATTTCATGTACGACGTGAAACAAGTGGATCCTGCGGAATGGACGTCGCCGCCGTGGGACGCGGCGTTGGTGGACAAGCCGGGCCTGGGCAAGGTGGTTGTGGGGCGAGGGGCGGTCAACCAAAAGGGTCCTCAGTCAGCTCTGCTCGCCGCGTTGCACGCCATTCGCGGCGCGGGCCGAAAAATGCCGGTCAACCTGGTTCTGGTAGCAGAAGGCGAAGAGGAGATCGGCTCACCGCACTTTCCGCAAATCGTGCGCCAGCCCGAAGTGCAGTCCGCACTGTCACGCTGCACCGGGATCTTTATGCCGGCAGCATCGCAAGGACTCGACGGCGTTGTCACCATCAGTCTGGGCGCGAAAGGGGTGATTGAGCTTGAACTGACCGCCAGCGGGGAGCGTTGGGGACGCGGTCCGCGCAAAGACATTCACTCGTCCAACAAGGCGCGCGTGGATAGCCCGGCGTGGCATCTGGTCCAGGCACTGGTGACCCTGGTATCGCCGGACGGCAACGAGCCCGCCATCGAAGGGTTCGCCGACAAGGCGCGCCCGGTTAGCGGGGCGGAAAAGGCAATGATCGCGGAAGGGGCGCGCCGGATGGACGAAGCGCAAGCGAAAAAACTTCTGGGTGTGGACCATTGGGTGCAGGACGCAAACTGGGTCCAGGCGCTGGAGCGGTTGGTGTCGCGACCAACCGTAAATATCGAAGGTCTGGTGGGCGGCTACACCGGACCGGGCGGCAAGACTATTTTGCCGCACAAGGCATTGGCGAAACTCGATCTGCGCCTGGTGCCGGACATGACGGCGAACGAGTCGCTGGCCGCATTGAAAGCGCACCTTGCCAGGCGCGGGTATGGCGATATTGAGGTGCGAATGACCGGCGGTTACGATCCCACCACGACACCTCCTGACTCCGCGCTGATCCGCGTCCAGATCGCCGTGTACCGTCGTCAAGCGATCGATCCGTTGCTCTGGCCGCGCAGCGCGGGCTCGTGGCCGGGTTACGTGTTCACCGGCGAACCGCTCCGTTTGCCAGCGGGCCATTTCGGGTTGGGTCACGGCAGCGGCGCCCACGCTCCGGACGAATACTACGTCATCGAGTCTGCCAATCCGAAAATCCAAGGTGTGGATGGTGCCGTGTTCTCCTTCGTCGAATACCTGTTCGAATTGGCGGCCTAGGGACTGGTTCCGAGGCGGTTTCAGTGGTTGGCTGGCGAGCAAGGTCAAAGCTCACAGTCTAGAGTTCAAGGAACTCTACCCCAGCCTCACGAGAATTCGCTGGCAGATCAAGAGCCGACGCACCCGATGCTGGATTCATTTTGGTGTCTTTCAGGAAAACACCTGCTTCGATCTCAATTCATGCCTCGGCTTTGCCCGAGCTGGCTGACGCAGGAGGTTTCCTCCGGCGGTAAAAGAAGAAGATGGGCGTTCCGCTCAACACCAGTGCGGCGCCGAGTGCAGAGTTCATCAAGGCCGGTTGGCCGGCTGCCACGGCTTTGCGATAAGCCGCCACGTCATTGCACAACGTCAGAACCAGGTACACGATACCGAAGCCGACGAAAAGCACCGGCACGAGGGGATACCACGGTACTTTGAACGGCCGCGGCGCAGTCGGCTCGCGGCGGCGGAGGACCACCACCGCCCACGCATTGGCCGCGTAGAAAAACCAGCTCACGAATATCAGGGTGTCCGTGAGCGTGTCGAACGTTCCGCTGAACAACAGCACGATGCTCCAACCCGCCTGGACCACGAGGGAGGCGGCGGGCGTGTGAAACCGCGGATGCGCCCGGCCCAGCAGGGCGGGAAACATCCC
>Ga0137368_10005991_pt1 | contig 12796 bp, 12 predicted proteins | sample SagtaG_13_FD_104917 | JGI IMG/M metagenome (GOLD analysis project Ga0137368, IMG submission 104917) | Vadose zone soil microbial communities from Sagehorn Ranch, Mendocino, California, USA - Sage1_L_100_16 metaG | ecosystem: Environmental > Terrestrial > Soil > Vadose zone | place: USA...
ACCATGGTCAGTTCGTACTGGTCGGTCATCAGCGCGGGCGCGAAGTCGTTCACAGCGTCCACCCTATTGCGGCAACGATCGCAGCGCGGGGGCCAGTTCCATCCGGCCATTCACGCCCAGCTTCGCGTACACCCGCTGGAGGTGGTTCTCCACCGTGCGCGGCGACAGGAAGAGCCGGTCGGCGATCTCGCGGCTGCGGGCGCCTTCCGCGGCCAACTCGGCGACCTGACGCTCGCGGCTGGTCAGCGCCGGCTGCACGGCCAGCAGCGCCGGGGTGTGCAGGGTGTCGCAGCGCGCCAACACGTCGGCGAGCAGCGTACTGGCGGCCAGCGCCTGCGGATCTCGGGCCGCCCGGAACGTCCGGACCGCGGTCGCCGCCGCCTCCGCGGCGAACACCAGGTACCCGTGCGCCGAGAAATCCCGCGCCGCGGTGAACAGCCCGTCGGCGTCGCCGTCCGCGGCCGCCTGGGCGTGCCGCAGCAACAACCTCGCGGCCCGCCCGCCGGGCACGGTCTCGAGCAGGTCGAACATGCGGTCCGCGGCCAGATCGGCCCGGCCGAGCCGGACCTGGTCATAAAGCGCGAGCAGCTCGTGCCCCGCCAGGCCGTCGGCCCGCAGCCGCGCGATCAAACCAGACAGCAGGCGTACGGCGCCCGCCATGTCCCCGGTGCACGCGGCGGTCCAGGCCCGCGCCTGGATCCGCCTCGGGTAGAAGAGCCCTACGGCGGTACCGCCGGCCGCGTCGGCGACCGCCATCGACTCGGTGGCGAGGGTGGCCTCCCCGCGCAGCGCGGCCGCGTGCGCCCGCGCGGCGTGCGCGTTGCCGTCGTAGAGCCGGACGGCGGCGAGTGCCGCGCACGCTTGCTCGCTGGCCCGCAGCGCCTCCCCGGTACGCCCGCGCAGCCACGCGCCCTGCGCCTGCAGCAGGGACGTCCAGCCGGAGCCGAACCCGAAACCGCCCGTCTGGGCCAGGTCGGCGAACTCGGCCGCCAGCATCGCGTCCATGCCGGCCAGATCGAGCGCCAGGCCTAGCCGCGTGCCGAGGGCCATCGGGAGCGCGTACTGCAGAGCCGGGATGTCGCGGCGCCACGCCACGGTGGCGGTGTCGATCGCGGCGAGTAACTCGGCGCTGCGGTCCGGGTCGCCGGTCGCGGCGGCCAGGTACGCGAGCACGCTGCGGGCCATCGCCCGCGCCGGCGGGCCGGCCGCGGCCTCTTCGAGCACCCCGCGAGCCAGCGCGCGGGCGGCCTCGAGCTGCAGGAGCTGAAGCCGCATCTGTGCCTCGACCGAGCGCATCCGCGCCCGCTCGCCGGGCTCGGCCTTGGTCGCGGCGGCGGCCAGCTCGTCGGCCGCCTCCGCGCGGCCCTGGCCCCAGAAGCCGACCGTGGCCAGCAACGTCGCGCGGCGGTCCCCGGCCGCGCCGTCCAGAGCCGCGACGGCTTCGTCGGGGCGCTCGGTGTGCAGCAGCACGGTGGCGAGCAGCTCGGCGGCCTCGTAGCCGGCTCCGGCGTCGCGCGCGGCGGCCGACAGCCGTTCGGTCAGCTCCAGGTCGAACCGGGCGAACGCCTGGCCGGCCGCCTCCAGCAGCAGCGCGCCGTCCTGCGCGCTACCGGAGTCGAGTCGCCACACCGCCACCCGGAGCAGGTCGTCGCGGCGCCGCGCGCCCGCGTCCTCGACCAGGTCGGCGAGCGTGGCGAGGAGCCGGTGCGCGCGGGTGACCGGGCACCGGCCGCGGACCACCTCGCCGTACAGGGGGTGGGCCAGCCGGACGTCGCGCCGGCGGCCGTTCCCGGTCACCCGGATCAGGCCGCGTTCCTCGGCCAGCTCGGCGTCACCCGGTTCCGCCGCGCGCAGCAGCAGCGGCAGCCCGACCGGCTCGCCGAACGCCACCAGCTCGAGCACATCGCGGACGCCGTCGGTGAGGCCGCCGATCCGGGCTTCGACCAGGTCGGCGAGGCTGGGTGCGAGGGTGAGCCGGCCGGTCCAGCGCCAGATCCCGTACGCCTGGGTCAGCTCGCCGCCGGTGCTCGCGGCCATGACGAGCTCGCGCAGCATCAGCGGGTTGCCGCCGGCGAGGCGGGCCAACCGCTGCGCCGAGCCGCCCTCCACCGGGCCGCCCAGCATGGACTCGAGCAGGTCGCGGGACTCGTCTGCGTCCAGCGGCGCGAGCTCGGCGTGCTCCACCAGGCCCTCGGTCCAGAGCGCGGCGATCGGCGCGGGCACCGGCTCGGCGGTCCGCAGCGTGCCGAGCAGCGTCGCGCCCTCGCGGACCAGCAGGTGCACGAGCGCGGCCGACGGCGGGTCGAGCAGGTGCGCGTCGTCGATCGCGAGCACCACCGGCCGCCCGTTCGCGTCGGCGAACATACTGTCGACCGCCCATCGCAGCAGGCCGGCCGCGGACAGCCCGGCCGGCGGGTCGGGCGGCAGGACCTGGGCGAGGCCGCCGAACGGCAGCCCCGAGCTGGCGATGTTGGCGGCGGCGACGCGCACCGCGTGGTGCTCCGCCGGCAGCGCCGCGACGGCCTCGTGCAGCAGGCGGCTCTTGCCGATGCCGGGAGCGCCGCTGAAGACCAGCCCGCGGTCGGCGGGCTCGGCGGCGACGGAGATGAGGCGTGCCCGTTCGTCGGCTCGACCGACGAAGTCCCAGCGCGCCATCGGGCCAGCATATCGAGATGCGTCACCCTGGTGTCACTGCCCGTGCCTCGATCGATGCTGAGTAGCAATAGTTTAACTCGTGAGTAACATGGGTGCCGCTCTCGTGGCTCGCGATCACAACCGCCGTGAGCTGCGGTTCCATGTTCGGGTTCAACAACCGCGCTGATCCGGTGGCACGATGGGGGGCATGGCGTTGCCTCAGGTCGCTCCCGTCGAGACGCCGGAGATCGAGGAGGTCCCGCTTGATGACCGGCAATGGGTCACCATCGTGTGGGACGACCCGGTCAATCTCATGTCCTATGTGACCTGGGTGTTCCAGAAGCTTTTCGGCTACAGCCATGACAAGGCCGAGAAGCTGATGCTGGATGTGCACCACAAGGGCAAGGCAGTGGTCTCAACCGGCACCCGGGAGCGGATGGAGATGGACGCTTCTCAGCTACACGGCTACGGTCTGTGGGCGACGGTCGACCGAGCGTGACTGACTCATCTGGGGTGGCTCATGAGTGGGCGGGTGGATTGACAGATGTTCCGACGCAACGGCAGTCAGTGCGTGGCCACGTTCGCCGTCGACGAGGTACGCGTGTTGCGGAAGGTCGCCGGTGAGGTCGTGGGCCTGATGATCGACGGCTTCGACCGCAGTGACCCGGTCGTCGGGCGGTTGTTCCCCGACATCTATCCCGACAGCCCCGAGGACTCGGCGGAGTTCCGCCTCTATACCGAGGGCGACCTCAAGACCAGCAAGATCGATCAGGCGGGCGCGATCCTGGCCGCGCTGCCCGACGACGGGCCGGGCGAGGTACGCCTGGACGCCGAAACGGCCGAGGCCTGGCTGCGCGCGATCAACGACGCCCGATTGGCCATGGGCACCCGCCTCGACATCCGGGCCGACACCGACCTCGCCGATGAGCTGGACGACGCGGTGCTGCACGATCCCGCGTCCAGCCGCGTCTTCCAGCTCTCGGTCTACGCCTACCTGGGTTACCTGCAGGAGTCGCTGCTCAACGCGCTACCCGAGGTCGACTAGCTGGTGAGCATCGCCACGCCACGTCAAGAGCCGCGGCACGTTAGGGTTATGGGCGTGCTGACCATCGACAGCGCGATCATCGACGCGATCGTCGCCCACGCGCGCCGGGACCACCCCGACGAGGCGTGCGGCGTCGTGGCCGGGCCCGCGGGCAGCGACCTGCCCACCCGGCACATCGCGATGGACAACGCGGCCCGGTCGATGACGTTCTACCAGTTCGACTCGATGGAGCAACTACGCGTCTGGCGCGAGATGGACGACAACGACGAGGAGCCGGTGGTCATCTACCACTCGCACACCGCGACCGAGGCGTACCCGTCCCGTACCGACATCTCCTTTGCCGGCGAGCCGGGCGCCCACTACCTGCTGGTGTCGACCCGGGATCCGGAGCGCGAGGAGATCCGATCGTTCCGTATCGTGGACAACGTGGTGACCGAGGAAGAGGTCAACGTCGTGGATGCGACGGTGGACGCGTGAGTGTGAGTGCGGTGCAGTCGTACATGTTCGGGCAGAGCCCCGTGTCGGTCGAGTACGAGTGTCGCTGAGCGACGACTCCCGACCTGCCCGTGTTCGACATTCCCAAGGAGCATCACAGTCATGGCTATCGAAGTTCGCGTTCCCACTATCCTGCGCAGCTACACCGGCGGCGCCAAGGTCGTCGAGGGCTCCGGTGACACCCTCGGCGCCCTGATCGACGATCTGGACGCCCAGCACCGCGGCCTCAAGGGCCGGCTCATCACGGACGAGGGCGGCCTGCACCGCTTCGTGAACGTATACGTCAACGACGAGGACGTCCGCTTCCTCGGCGCGCTGGACGCCAAGCTGTCCGACGGCGACTCGGTGACGATCCTGCCGGCCGTGGCCGGCGGCGCCATGGGCTTCGCGGCCGCGGCCGCGCTCCTCGGGCGGTAGCGGCCGTGGCTCGCTACGAGAGCCTTCTGGACGCCTGCGGGGGCACGCCGCTGGTCGGCCTGCCCCGCCTGTCACCGGCGGTGCCCGACGGGGCGCCGCCGGTACGGCTGTGGGCGAAGCTCGAGGACCGCAACCCCACCGGCAGCATCAAGGACCGGCCCGCGCTGTTCATGGTGCGCGAGGCCGAGGAGTCCGGCCGGCTGCGGCCGCGCGATACCATCCTGGAGCCGACCAGCGGGAACACCGGCATTTCGCTGGCCATGGTCGCGAAGCTGCGCGGCTACCGGCTGGTCTGCGTCATGCCCGAGAACGTCTCGGCCGAACGCGTCCAGCTGCTCCGGATGTACGGCGCGGAGATCATCTTCTCGCCGGCCGCGGGCGGCTCGAACCAGGCCGTCGCGGTGGCCAAGCAGATCGCCGTCGAGCATCCCGACTGGGTCATGCTCTTCCAGTACGGCAATCCGGCCAACGCGCGCGCGCATTACGAGACGACCGGTCCCGAGCTGCTGCACGACCTGCCCACGATCACCCACTTCGTGGCCGGGCTGGGCACCACGGGCACGCTCATGGGCACCGGACGCTACCTGCGGGAAAAGGTCGAGGGCATCGAGATCGTCGCGGCCGAGCCGCGCTACGGAGAGCTCGTGTACGGCCTGCGCAACATCGACGAGGGCTACGTCCCCGAGCTGTACGACGCCACGGTGCTCAACCGGCGGTTCTCAGTCGGCACCCGCGACGCGGTCCTGCGCACCCGGCAGCTCGTCGAAGTCGAGGGCATCTTCGCCGGGCTGTCCAGCGGCGCGATCCTGCACGCCGCGCTCGCGGTGGCGCACGAGGCGGTCCGGGACAGGCGCCGCGCCGACGTGGCGTTGGTGGTCGCCGACGGCGGGCGGAAGTACCCGTCCACCGGCGCGTACGGCGGCACGCTGGCCGACGCCGAGGAAGCGCTCGAGGGCCAGCTGTGGGCGTGACAGGCGTTACAGACCAGCCGCGGGTGTGACCGGCCAACTATGGGCAAGAAAGGACAGTAGGCCGCCGCGAGCGCGACGGCGCCCGCCAGGGCGACCGCGGCAGCCAGCAGCAGACGCCAGGGCGGGAGTGGCCGGTGGACGGACAGGAACGCGGCGATCGCGAGCGCCACGCTGAGCAACCCCGCCAGCGCCCGCGGCGCGGGCGTACCGGCGGCGGAATTCCCGTCGGTCGTCACGACGGCTCCGTCCCGGTGACGGCCGTCGCGGCCCGCCGAAGTGCTTCACCGTGTGCAACCCAGACGGCTCACGACGCGTAACGCAGGCCACGATGACCCAGGTCACGGCCGGTGTGACGTACGTTGTCGATTTAGCGACAAATCGATCAGACCTTTACGCGGCGCGCTGGTCCCGGCGTACGCTTCGCTCCGTGATTGACTGGTCTGACGACTCCACCGTCGGCCGGTCGAGCGGGGCTTGGACGACCCAGCGTGAGCCAGAGGGACCCGAATGCGACTGACCGTTCTCGGCTGCGCCGGCAGTTTTCCCGGCCCCGAGTCGGCCTGTTCCGCCTACCTCGTCGAGGCGCAGGGCTTCCGTCTGTTGATCGATTTCGGTTCGGGTTCGCTGTCCGCGCTGCAGCGCTACGCGGACCTCGACAGCGTCGACGCGATCATGCTGACCCACCTGCACTGCGACCACATGCTGGACGCCTGTTCGTACGTGGTGGTGCGCCGGTACGGCCCGGGCGGCCCGAAACCGCCGGTGCCGGTGTACGCGCCGATGGGCGCCGCCGAGCGGATCTCGGCCGCATACAGCGTGGACAACGAGCCGGTCGACGACGTCTACACGTTCTACGGCCTGCAGCCGGGCACGTTCCCGATCGGGCCGTTCACGGTCACGGTCGACCGCGTCAACCACCCCATCGAGACGTACGGCGTTCGCGTCGAGCAGGGCGGCCGGGTGCTCGCGTACTCGTCGGACACCGCGCCGTGCGAGTCGTTGCTGCGACTCGCCGCGGGCGCCGACCTGTTCCTGTGCGAGGCGAGCTACATGGACGGCATGGACAACCCGTCCGACCTGCACCTCACCGGTGGTGAGGCCGGGGAGGCAGCGACGAAGGCCGATGTGGCGCGGCTCCTGCTGACCCACCTGGTGCCCGCGTGGGGCAGCGAGGCCTCTACTGTGGAAGCCGCGTGCGCCGCGTACACGGGACCGGTCGACGTTGTCCGGCCCGGTTCCCGCTACGATCTCTGAGCCCCGACGACTTCAGGGACGGAGCCGAGCACCGCCGCAGGACCACGGATATCGACGTGATTTTGGAGAGCCCCGCATGCGCATCGTCCGGCTGGCCAACTTCGTCACGGCCCGTTCCGGGGGGTTGCGCACCGCGCTGCGCAACCTCGGCGAGGGCTACCAGCGGGCCGGTCACGAGGCCGTCCTCGTCATCCCCGGCCGGGAGCGCTCCGACGAGGTGACCGAGCAGGGACGGGTCATCACGTTGCCCAGCGCGCCGCTACCGCGCACCGGCGGCTACCGCGTCCTGGCCCGCCGCCGCGAGCTGACCAGGCTGCTCGACTCGCTCGAACCGGATCGGCTCGAGGTCTCCGACCGAGCCACGCTGCGCTGGACCGGCGGCTGGGCCCGCCAGCGCGGCATCGGCTCGATGATGGTCTCGCACGAGAGCCTGGCAGGGCTGCTGGGCGTCTGGGGCATGCCGGCCCGCGACCGGCTCGCCGACCGGCTGAACCGGCGCACCGCCGAGACGTTCGACCAGATCGTGTGCACCACCGCGTTCGCCGCGGCCGAGTTCCGCCGTCTGGGCGTACCGAATCTGGTCGAGGTGCCGCTCGGCGTCGACCTCGACGAGTTCTCACCGAGCCGCGCCGACGCCGCGGTCCGCGCCCGCTACGCACGGCCGGACGAGCTGCTGATCGTGTACGCCAGCCGGCTCTCCGCCGACAAGCGACCCGAACTGGCCGTGGACACCGTCGCGGCGCTGCGCGGCGGCAAGGTCCCCGCTGTGCTGGTGGTGGCCGGTGACGGGTCGCGCCGCGCCGCGCTCGCCTACCGGGCCGCCCGGCTGCCGGTCCGGTTCGCCGGCCACGTCGCCGACCGGTCCGCAGTCGCCGCGCTGCTGGCCAGCGCGGACGTCGTGGTCGCGCCGGGCCCGGTGGAGACATTCGGACTGGCCGCGCTCGAGGCGCTGGCCTGCGGCACGCCGGTGGTGGTGAACGCGGCAAGCGCTCTGCCCGAGGTGGTCGGCGACGCGGGCGTGGCGGTCCGCGGCACACCCGAGGCGTTCGCCGACGGCGTACGCGACATCATGCAGCGCCCGGAGCCGCAACGCCGCGCGGCCGCACGGGCCCGGGCCGAACGCTTCGGCTGGCCGCAGGCGGTCGACGGCTTCCTGCGCGCGCACGGCCTTCAGGCCGCGACGGCCGGGTCGTGCGCCGCGATCTCCCGCCAGCACACGCCGCCCGCGACGCTGCGCCCGGCGGCACCGGTGCGGCCGAACGTCCGGACCGCCTCACGGTGAGGGCCGCTTCGGCGTGCCGGTGCCGCCGAGCATAAGGTGGCCGCATGGCGCGACCCGACGGGCGAGAGCCCGACCAACTCCGGCCCGTGACCTTGACCCGGCGGTGGAGCATCCACCCCGAGGGATCGGTGCTCGTCGAATTCGGCAACACCCGGGTGCTCTGCACCGCGAGCGTCACCGAGGGCGTGCCGCGCTGGCGCAAGGGCTCCGGCCTCGGCTGGGTCACCGCCGAGTACGCGATGCTGCCCCGCGCCACCAACACCCGCGGCGACCGGGAGAGCGTCAAGGGCAAGATGAGCGGCCGGACCCAGGAGATCTCCCGGTTGATCGGGCGCAGCCTGCGCGCCTGCATCGACCTGAAGGCGCTGGGGGAGAACTCGATCGTCCTGGACTGCGACGTGCTGCAGGCCGACGGCGGAACCCGCACGGCCGCGATCACCGGGGCGTACGTGGCCCTCTACGACGCGGTGACCTGGCTGGCCGGGCGCAAGTCGCTGGCGGGCAAGGTGGACAACGTCATGCGCCGCTCGATCCAGGCGGTCAGCGTCGGCATCGTCGAGGGCGAACCCCGCCTCGACCTCATGTACGACGAGGACGTGGCGGCCGAGGTCGACATGAACGTGGTCTGCACCGGCGACGGCGACTTCGTCGAGGTCCAGGGCACGGGCGAGGCCGACGTGTTCCGCCGCGACCAGCTCGACACGCTGCTCGACCTGGGCGTCCTCGGCTGCGCCGAGCTGGCCGCGATCCAGCAGAAGGCGCTGGCCGGATGACGGGCCCGCAACTCCTGCTCGCGACCGCGAACAAGAAGAAGCTGGTCGAGCTGCAGCGCATCCTGGACACCTCGCTGGGCGCCGACCGGGTGGCGTTGGTGGGCCTCGGCGACTTCCCCGACTATCCGGACGTGCCGGAGAACGGGCTGACGTTCGGCGAGAACGCGCTCATCAAGGCCCGCGCCGGCGTCGAACGTACCGGGCTGCCGACCGTCGCCGACGACTCCGGGCTGACCGTCGACGCGCTGGGCGGCATGCCCGGCGTGTTCAGTGCCCGCTGGGCCGGCCGGCACGGTGACGACCGGGCCAACCTCGAACTGGTGCTGGCGCAGATCAGCGGGGTTCCCGACGAGCACCGCGGTGGCGCGTTCGTGTGCGCCGCCGCACTCGTGCTGCCGAACGGGCTGGAACACCTGGTCGAGGGCCGCCAGAGCGGACGGATCCTGCGTGTCCGGCGCGGCGAGGGCGGTTTCGGCTACGACCCGATCTTCCTGGGCGACGGGCAGGACCGGTCGAACGCGGAGCTGACCTCGGCCGAGAAGGACGCGATCAGCCACCGCGGCAAGGCGTTCCGGGAACTGTCCAAGGTCATCGCGCGCGAACTGCGCTAGCTCCCTCCGGGACCGTGCGGGCGCCCGGCCGGTTGAGCCACAGCACCCGGGCGATCAGTCCCGGCCGGAACAGCACCGACGCCGGGTCGATGAGCTGCTGGACGCGGAGGAACGCGGCGTTGATGTCCGGCGCTACCTGCGAGGCCAGCGCGATCCGGCGGGCGTACCAGTTGGACAGAGCGGTGCCGCGCGGGCGCGGCCCGGTCGTCTTCGGATTGGCGAAATCGCCGCCGACGGCGAACCGCCACGGCGTCGCGATGAGGTCCGCGGCGGCCCGGTGATAGTCGCGGGCGGCCGCGACCGTGGCGGCGCCGTGCCGGTCCAGCGCGGCGCCCAGCGCGCCCGCCGCCATTGCCGCGACCGTGATGCCCTGCCCGTAGATCGGGTTGAAGCTGCAGAACGCGTCGCCGAGCGCGACGTACCCGGCCGGCAGCCGGTCCAGCCGGTCGAACGCGCGGCGGCGGCTCGCCGGGAACCGGACCGTGGCCGGGTCGGTGAGCGGTTCGGCCGTGGCGATCAGGTCGGCGACGATCGGGTCGGGCAGGCTCTTCGCGAACTCCTCGAACGCGGCGGTGTCGCCGGGCGGCGCGTCGATGTGCCAGCCACCGACACTGACGATCCACCGGTCGCCCTCGATCGGCAGGGCCACGCCGTACCGGTTCTCGTGGGGCGGCGTGGGCAATACCACGGCTGCCCGCCAGCCGTCCAGGTCGTCGCGGCCGCGCCGGTAGAGCCGCGTGGTGTAGGCGACGCCGACCTTGATCTCGGTCTGTTCGGGCGCGGGGAAGCCCAGCGTGGCCAGCCAGCGGTCCGACCGGCTGCCCCGGCCCGAGCCGTCCACGACGAGATCCGCGTCCAGCGTCTCGCCGGTGTCGAGTACGGTGCCGGTAACCCGGCCGCCGTCGCCGGCCAGCGCGGTCACCGACACGCCGTCGCGGACGGTGACGCCGGGCAGTTGGGTGACCCGATCGCGGACCAGCGACTCGAGCTGCGGGCGGCTCACCGACACCAGGTCCAGGTCGGTCGGTTCCCGCGGCCAGCGCCGGCCGTACCGGTAGGCGCACAGGCTGGTGCCGATGTCGAAACGGGTGGCGCCCGCGCCCGCCAGTTCGTCCTCGAAGCCGGGGAACAGCCCGGCCAGTTCGCGCAGGCCCGACACGAGCAGGACGTGCGGGTGCGCACTCTGCGGCACTCCGCGTCGCGGCGTACCGCCCTCGGGCAGCGCGTCCCGGTCGAGCACCGTGACGTCCTCGAAGCGTTCGCCGAGCACCCGCGCCGCCACGAGTCCCGCCATGCCCGCGCCGATCACCACAGCCTTCACGAGTCGAGGCTAGCCACCGATCTCAGACGATCGGCCCCACTGTCGCCTCCACGTCAGCCCGCAGCGCGCGTCCCGCGATGACCGCGCGGGCCTGTTCCAGCACCGGCGCAAGGAACACGTCCGGGCCCGGCTCGCCGGCGAACCGGGACACCGCCTCGATCGCGGCCCGGCCGGCCGGCGACGGCGTGAGCGGCGCGCGCAGTTGCAGCCCGCGCACCGCGGCGACCAGCTCGACCGCGAGGAGGCTGGTCAGGTTGTCCAGGACCGTACGCAGCTTCCTGGCCGCCGCCCAGCCCATCGACACGTGGTCTTCCTGCATGCCGCTGGTCGGCAGCGAGTCCACGGAGGCGGGCGCGGCGAGCCGCCGGTTCTCCGCGACGATGCCCGCGGCCGTGTACTGCGCGATCATCAGCCCCGAGTTCACGCCGGCGTCGGGGGACAGGAACGGTGGCAGGTCCCGGGAACGGGTCACGTCGAGCAGGCGGTCCACCCGGCGCTCCGCGATCGCGCCCACCTCGCCCGCCGCGATGGCCAGGAAGTCGGCGGCGAAGCCCAGCGGCGCGCCGTGGAAGTTCCCCGTCGACTCCACCCGCCCGTCGGGCAGCACCACCGGGTTGTCCACCACCGAGCGCAGCTCCCGTCCGGCCACCGAGACGGCGAAGTCCAGCGTGTCCCGGGCCGCACCGGCCACCTGCGGCGCGCAGCGCATCGAGTACGCGTCCTGCACGGCATGCGCCATGTCGTCGCGATGCGAGTCCATGATCTCGGAATGCTGCAGCAGCCGGTGGATGTTGGCCGCGGACGCGGCCTGCCCCGGATGCGGCCGTATCGCGTGCAGCTCCGGCAGGAACGGCCGCTCCGAGCCCAGCATCGCCTCGATCGCCAGCGCCGCCGTCACGTCCGCCATCGCGAACAGGTGGGCCGCGTCGTCGATCGCCAGCAGCAGCATGCCGAGCATGCCGTCGGTGCCATTGATCAGCGCGAGGCCTTCCTTCGCGGCCAGTTCCAGCGGTTCCAGCCCGGCGGCGTGCAGCGCCTCGGCCGCCGACATCCGCGCACCGTCCTTGCCCAGCACCCAACCCTCGCCGAGCAGCACCAGCGCGCAATGGGCGAGCGGCGCCAGATCGCCGGACGCGCCCAGCGACCCGTGCTCCGGCACCCACGGCGTGATGCCCGCGTTCAGCAGATCCACGAGCCCGCGCGCCAGCACCGGGCGCACCCCGGACAACCCGAGAGCCAGCGACCGTACGCGCAGCAGCATCATCGCCCGCACCACCTCGCGGGGCATCGGGTCGCCGACGCCGGCCGCGTGCGAGCGGATCAGCGCGTGCTGCAACTCGGCCCGCCGCTCCGGCGCGATGAACGTGTTCGCCAGCGCCCCGAAACCGGTCGACACGCCGTACACGGGACGGCCGGACGCCTCGATGCGCTCGACGATCGCGCGGCTGGCCGCCATCGCCTCGATCGTGGCGTCGGCCAGTCGCACGCTCGCCTCATGCCGGGCGACGGCGATGACGTCGGCGGCCGTCACGCCGCTGGGCTGGACAAGGACGCTCATATCGGCACTCCATTGTGCAGGACGGTTCGGACCAGGGGAACGCCCGGCCGGTAGGCCAGGTACACATAGGACGGCGCGTCCAGGACGATCAGGTCGGCGCGGGCGCCGACCCTTACCACACCGACGTCGTCGCGGCGCAGGGCCCGCGCGCCGCCCGCGGTCGCTGCCCGCACCGCCTCGGCCGGCGTCATCCGCATCTCGCGCACGGCGACCGCGATACAGAACGGCATCGACGACGTGTACGACGAGCCGGGGTTGCAGTCGGTGGCGATGGCGACCGTGACGCCCGCGTCGATCAGCCGGCGCGCGTCGGGATACGGCGAACGGGTGGAGAATTCGGCGCCCGGCAGCAGCGTGGCCACCGTGCCGGAGCCGGCAAGCGCGTCGACGTCGGCGCCGGTCAGGTGCGTGCAGTGGTCGGCGCTGGCCGCGTCC
>Ga0137368_10005998_pt1 | contig 12787 bp, 16 predicted proteins | sample SagtaG_13_FD_104917 | JGI IMG/M metagenome (GOLD analysis project Ga0137368, IMG submission 104917) | Vadose zone soil microbial communities from Sagehorn Ranch, Mendocino, California, USA - Sage1_L_100_16 metaG | ecosystem: Environmental > Terrestrial > Soil > Vadose zone | place: USA...
GAACCCCTGGTTCCCCCACGAGCCCCCTCCTTGCGAGCGGCCTCGGTCGGCAGCAGTTTCAGGAGCCGGCCGAGCTGGCTCGCTTCGGAGGGAGCTGTCGTGGTGAGCCTCCCGCCGGGCTAAAGCCCGGCTCCGGCGGCTGCTGCTGGTGGTCTCCGAGAGGCGCTCTGGCCGTGTAACGATGGATCTTGCTGTGACGAGTTGACGGCGCGCTGACTACCCGGTAATGCTCGTCGTCCAGCCAACTGAGAGGACGGGAAATGGGCCAGCCGTACACCCACGGAATCTGGACCGTGACGCCGGGGCACGAAGAGCAGTTCGTGACTGCGTGGACAGAGCTCGCTGAATGGACCGGGCGCGAGGTCCCCGGCAGCATCTGGGCCAAGTTGCTGCGCGATAGCAGCGCGCCGAACCGCTTCATCAGCTTCGGCCCGTGGGAAAGCCAGGACGCTATCGAGGGCTGGCGCGCTCTCGCCGGCTGGCAGGAGCGAGTCCAGCGGCTTCGCGAACTCCTCGACGGATTCGAGCCCAGCACGCTCGAGCTCGTCGCAGAGCTCGAATAGTCATTCCGTTAGACGCGCTTAGCAGGTCAGGTGGAGCGCCGCCGCCGTGCGGGCCGCGTCGAGCTCCCCGTAGCGCTTGACGGCGTCAGGCGTGCGCAGGCTTTCGACCTCGATCTGCCGCACCCGCAGCTGCTCGATGGTGCCGGGATCGGGCCGCATCCGCCCGTCGGCGCCGGTGCCGATGATCAGCCGCTCGGGGAGCTCGTCGACGACCTCCTCGAGGTCCTCGAGGACCAGCGCGTGCCCGTCCCGCCGCCACCAGCCTCCGACGACGCGATGCGGAAGGACGATCACGTCCTTCGTGTGCTCCTCGCCGTCGACGAGCACCCGACCGAACGCGTACCCCTCGATCCGCGGCATGCTCGAAGGTTAGTTACGTGGGGGAACCCCTGGTGGGCCTAGCCTCGGGCGAGCTTCTTCCCGGGATTCAGCAGCCCCTTCGGGTCGAAGAGGCGCTTGACCTCGTCGTGAAGCTCGATCGCCTTCGGCTCCCATTGCCGCGCCAGCTGGCCGCGCTTCACCCAGCCGACGCCGTGCTCGCCGGAGACGGAGCCGCCCAGCCGCACGGCAAGCCCGAAGAGCTCATCGGCGGCGCGCTCGGCGCGGGCCAGCTGCTCTCCGTCTTCGGGCGAAACGAGGAACGTCGAGTGGAGGTTGCCGTCGCCTGCGTGCCCCCAGCTGCATGCGTCGAGGTCGTGCCGCCGGCCAATGGCGAGCGTCTCCTCGATCGCCTCCCCGAGCCGGTCGAGCGGGACGACGATGTCTTCGCTCACCTTTCCGCCACGATGCGCGCTGACCGCGATCGAGAGGCCGTCACGCCAGCGCCAGAGGTCGACGACTGCGCCGGGCTCCTCGGGAGCGCGAACAGCGAGCGCATCTTCCGCCAGCACGTCGGTCAGCTCCTCTCGCAGCCGGGTCGCCTCCACCGCCGTCCCGTCGGCTTCGGAGATGACGAGGAACGCCGCGCCGGCCGGGACTCCGCCCGGGAAGCCGCGGCCGGCGAGCTCGAGCGTCGCCGCGTCGAGGAACTCGAGCGCCGCAACGCGCAGGCCGTTGCCGAAGACGCGCTCGATGGCCTCGCAGCCGGCGGCCGTGCCGGCGTAGAAGGCGGCGACGGGCAGGCTCGCCTCCGGCGCGGGCAGCAGCTTCAGCCAGGCGGCCGTGACGACGCCGAGCGTGCCCTCCGAGCCGATCAGCAGGCTCTTGAGGTCGTAGCCGGCGACGTCCTTCCGGATCGGGCCACCCACCGCGACGACCTCCCCGGGCGGGATGACGGCCTCGAGCCCCGTCACCCAGGCGCCGGTGGCGCCGTACTTGAACGCGTGCGGGCCGCCCGCGTTCGTGGCGATGTTGCCGCCGATCTGGGATTGCTCGGCCGCGCCCGGGTCGGGCGGGAAGAAGAGGCCGCTCTCGCGGGCGATCCTCCGCACCTGGGCCGTCCGCACCCCCGCCTCGACGTTCATGCGCCAGAGGAGGGGCTCGAACGAGCGCACGCGGGTCAGCCGCTCGAGGGAGAGGACGACGCCGCCGTCCAGCGGGACGGCGCCGCCGGCGAACCCCGTGCCGCCGCCCCGCGGGACGATCGGAACGTCGTGCTCGTAGCACCACGCGACGACGCGCGCGACCTCCTCGGCACTCGCCGGCCGCGCGACCGCGTCCGCGCGGCCGGTGAGCCCGCGCCGCTCGGTCTCGTCGGCGAGGTAGGCAGCCGGAGGCGGCGTCAGGACCGCGCCCGGCCCGAGCAGCGACTCGAGCCCGGACTTTGCAACAGTCTGTTGCAAAGTCCTAGACGGTTGCGGTCTCGCGAACCGGCTCCACCGGCGCGTGCTGGCGGAGGAGCCGCATGAACTCGCGCATCCACGCCGGATGGTCCGGCCACGCGCGCGCGGAGACCATGACGCCGTCGACGACGGCCTCTCCGTCCACGAACTCCGCCCCCGCAGCCCGGACGTCCGGCTCGAGCGCCGGATACGCGGCGCTGCGCCTGCCCTCGAGCACCCCGCTCGAGGCGAGCGCGAGCGGCGCGTGGCAGATTTGCGCGACCGGCTTCTCGTCGTCGAAGAAGTGCGTGACGATGCGCTGGAAGTCGCGGTCGTTGCGGATGTACTCGGGGGCGCGGCCGCCGGGAACGACGAGGGCGGCGTAGTCGGACGGGTCGACGTCGGCGAAGGCGACGTCGGCGTCACACGTGTAGCCGGGCTTCTCGGTGTACGTGTCGTAGCCCTCTACGAAGTCGTGGACGACGAACTGGAGCTTCTTTCTGGACGGCGCGGCGATGTCGACGTCGTACCCCTCCTCCAGCAGCCGCTGGTAGGGGTACATGACCTCGAGCGACTCGGCCGCGTCGCCGGTCAGGATGAGAATCTTGGGCATTGACAACCTCCTCGGAGACGGAAGAACGACCGGCGGGCAGTGTAATATCTGGTCTGACAATCTGTCAAGCTGATAATAGACCGAGATGCCGTTCCAGGAAATCGTCCGTAGCCCCGTCTACCTCCAGGTCGCCGAGCAGCTGCGCGAGGCGATCCTCGCCGGCCGGCTCGCGCCGGGCGAGGAGCTCCCCACCGAGCGGGAGCTGTCGCATTCGTTCGGCGTCAGCCGGGCGTCCGTTCGCGAAGCGCTCCGGGCGCTCCAGGCGCAAGGGCTCGTCACGCGCGGCGGGGCACCCGGCCGCGCAGTCGTCGCAGGGGAGGTCGCCGCTCCCGCCGGCGACGTGCTCGTCAACCTCCTGCGGCTGAACCAGGTCGGCCTGGAGGACCTGGTCGACTTCCGCTCGGTGCTCGAGTCCGCCGCGCTCCGGCTGGCAGCCCGCGACGGCGACCCCGCCCGGCTCGAGGAGGCACGGGAGGCGTTGGCCCAGATGAGCGGCGAGATGACGATCGAGGCCTTCGACGAGGCCGACGTCCGCTTTCACGTCGCGCTCGTGCGGGCCTCGGGGAACGAGGCGATGCACCTCGTCATGCTCGCCCTGCGGCGGGCGGTGGCGCGACACCTGCTCGAGGCGCTCCGGGCCCAGCGCGACCGGCGGGCGACGCTGGGGCGGCTCACGCGCGAGCACGCGGCGATCCTGAAGGCGGTCGAGGCGGGCAACGCCGACCGCGCGGCCGCGCTCGTGGACCGCCACATCCGCGGCTTCTACCTCGGCTGATCTCACAACAAAAGGTTGCCGGGGGAGGTGCGAACCAGCAAAATGAAGCGGGCACAGCCCGCCCGTGGCCAACCTCAACGTCCAGGGAGGAAACGCTCGTGGCTAAGAAGGCCGTCAAGGCCCCAGCGACGAAGACGGCGCGCAACGCCTCGAAGAGCCGCGCGGCCGCGCAGACCGACGGCGCCTCGACGCGCGGCGTCCTCGTCGCGGACATCATCATCAAGAACGCGCCGGACCCGGTGTTCGTTTCCGACCTCGAAGGCAAGATCCTCCAGGCGAACGACGCGGTCTCGCAGCTCCTCGGCTTCCGGCAGGACGAGGTCGTCGAGCAGTCGCTGTCGCGCTTCATCAGCCCCGAGGAGACGCGCGAGTTCACCGCCGCCCTGCGCGAGGTCGTCGCGCACGGCGTAACGCGCAACGCGGTGCTCAATCCACGCTCAGCCTCGGGCGAGGTGATTCCGACCAGCCTCAACGCCTCTGCGCTCCGCGACTCGGACGGGAAGGTGATCGGCGCCATCGGGATCCTGCGCGACATGCGAGAGCTGGACAAGGCCCGCGCGTACGCCCAGCGCCTGATCGAGGACGCGCCTGACCCGGTGTTCGTCTCCGACCTCGAGGGCAAGATCCTCCAGGTCAACGAGGCCGTTTCGCAACTGCTCGGCTTCCGGCAGGACGAGGTCGTCGAGCAGTCGCTCTCGCGCTTCATCAGCCCCGAGGAGACGCGCGAGTTCACAGCTGCTCTCCGCGAGGTCGTCGAGCGCGGCGTGACGCGAAACGCGGTTCTGAACCCGCGAGCCGCGACGGGCGAGGTGATTCCGACCAGCCTCAACGCCTCCGCGCTCCGCGATGCCGACGGCAAGGTGATCGGCGCGATCGGCGTGCTCAGGGATATGCGAGAGCTGGACAAGGCCCGCGCGTACGCGCAGAGCCTGATCGAGAACGCACCCGACCCGGTGTTCGTCTCCGACCTCGAGGGCAAGATCCTCCAGGTCAACGAGGCCGTCTCGCAACTGCTCGGCTTCCGGCAGGACGAGGTCGTCGAGCAGTCGCTCTCGCGCTTCATCAGCCCCGAGGAGACGCGCGAGTTCACGGCCGCGCTCCGCGAGGTTGTCGAGCGCGGCGTGACGCGAAACGCGCGGCTGAACCCGCGAGCCGCGACGGGCGAGGTGATTCCGACGAGCCTCAACGCCTCTGCGCTCCGCGACGCCGACGGCAACGTGATCGGCGCGATCGGCGTGCTTAGGGACATGCGCGCGTACGAGGAGGTCGTGCGCGACCTCGAGGAGTCGAAGACGGAGCTCCAGGAGAAGATCCTCGACCTCGAGAAGTTCGAGGAGGTCGTGGTCGGGCGCGAGCTCAAGATGATCGCGCTCGAGAAGGAGCTCGAAGGTCTCCAGCAAGAGGTCGAGAAGCTCAGGACAGAGCGCGCCGCGACCTAATGCGGTATTGGCTGATGACAAGCGGTTCGGCTGGTGATTTCAGACGGACGGACGCGGAAGCAGGCGGGGCCGCGGGCAAAGCCCGCGACCCCTTGAAGCGGCAGCGCAAGCGCAGCCGCGGAGCGTCCGTCCTGAGGTCGGCACCGCAAGCGGTGCCTTAGTGGTCGCCCAACCCGACGCCGTGCCGCCGCGGCCGGACGGCGATCCAGCCGCCCCGGCTGAGCCCAGGGCCCTCGAGGAGCAGATCGAGCAGCTCCAGCTCCGCGTGCGCCGCGCGGAGCAGCGGAGGCGCGCGCTCCTGCACATCATGGGCGACCTGAACGAGTCGAACCGGCAGCTCGGCGACCAGCGCAAGGCGATGCTGCACATCCTCAAGGACTCGCACGAGTCCAACCTCAGGCTGGGCGACAGCCGCAAGGCGATGATCCACATCATGGGCGACCTGCGTGAGACGACGCAGGAGATGGAGCGCCGCGAGCAGGAGTTGCGCGACAAGCAGGAGCAGCTCGTCCAGGCCGGAAAGCTGGCGACGCTCGGCGAGCTCACCACCGGCGTCGCCCACGAGCTCAACAACCCGCTCAACAACATCGGCCTCTACGTCGGCAACGTGATCGACCGCGTCCACCTGGGCGAGCTCGACAGCGAGCCGGTCCTCGCCGACCTCGAGAACGCGATGGAGCAAGTGCGGAAAGCGACCGAGATCATCTCCCACCTGCGGACGTTCGGCCGGCCGGCGCCGGTGAGGGTCGAGGAGGTGCGCGTCGACCAGGTAATCGAGCGGGCGCTCTCGCTCATGCACGAGCAGCTGCGACTGCGCGCTATCGAGGTCGAGCTCGACCTCTGCGCCGACGAGCTGATCGTGCTCGGCAACCCCATCCAGCTCGAACAGATCTTCCTCAACCTGCTCACCAACGCGCGCGACGCGCTCGCGGACGCACCCCGCAGGAAGATCCGGATCCAGTCGACGCTCGACGCCGGCAGGGTGAAGATCAGCTTCGCCGACACCGGGCCCGGCATTCCCGCGGGCATCGAGCAGCGCATCTTCGACCCGTTCTTCACGACCAAGGAGGTCGGCGCCGGCACCGGGCTCGGACTCTCGATCACCTACAGCATCGTCAAGGAGCACGGAGGCGAGATCTCGCTCGTCGAGTCGCCCGGCGAGGGCGCGATCTTCGAGGTCGAGCTGCCGATCGCGAGCGACGAGCCCGCCGAGGAGCCGCTGCTGTGAAAGATGCCCGGATCCTGATCGTCGACGACGACGTGGCCCTGCTGGAGGCGCTCCCGCAGGCGCTCCAGCTGCGGATGGACGGCATCGCGATCGACACCTCGGAGACCGCTGCGGACGCGCTCGAGCGGATTCGGGAGGTCGACTACGACGCCATCGTCACCGACATCAAGATGCCCGGCATGGACGGGCTCGCGCTCCTGAGCGAGATCTCGCACGCCCGGCCAAGCACGCCGACGCTCCTCATCACCGGGCACGGAGAGCACGACCTCGCCGTCCAGGCCCTCCGCGGCGGCGCCTACGACTTCGTCGCCAAGCCGATCGACCGCGACTACTTCGTCGCCTCGCTGGAGCGGGCGATCCAGATGCGGCGCCTCGACCGGCAGGTCGAGAAGCAGCGACTGGCGCTGGAGCGGCACGCGCGAGTTCTCGAGCACGTCGACGACGGCGTCTTCCTCGTCGACGAGGAGGGCCTGATCCAGCACTGGAACCCCGCCGCGCAGGCAATCACGGGCCTCGCGCCCGAGGCCGTGCTCGGTCGGCGCGCCGACGAGGCGCTGCCCGGCTGGAGCGCCATGGGGCCGACCGTGCCGGTGGCCCCGGCGCCCGGGCCCGGAACCACCGAGGCGAAGACCCTTCCGCTCGAGATCGACGAGCGCGAGATCTGGCTCTCCATCTCGGGCGTCGAGTTCGAGGACGGCGTCGTCTACGCGTTCCGCAACCTGACCGAGGAGCGGGCGCTCGAGGAGCTGAAGGGCGAGTTCGTGGCCACTGTCTCGCACGAGCTGCGGACGCCGCTTGCCGCCATCTACGGCTCGGCGCAGACGCTGCTGCGCCGGGACCTCGAGCTGGACGAGCGAGACGCGGAGCGCCTGCTCGAAGTGATCGCCGACGAGTCCGAGCGCCTCTCACGGATCACCTCGGACATCCTGCTCGCGAGCAACCTCGACTCGGGGCGGTTGCGGCTGGAGAGGAAAGAGCTCGACGTCGGGCAGCTCGTCCGCGAGGTCGTCGCGGAGATGCGCGCCCTCTTCGCCGACCGCGACGACATCTCGTTCGAGCTCACGATTCCCGACTCGCTCGCGCCCGTCTCGGCCGACGGCGACAAGCTGCGCCAGGTTCTCATCAACCTCCTCGACAACGCCGTCAAGTACTCGCCGGACGGAGGCCGGGTGGGGGTGCGCGTCGAGCCCCAGAACAATGGGCTCCGGCTCGCCGTCAGCGACGAGGGCCTCGGAATCGCCCATGGCGAGCAGCAGCGGATCTTCGGCAAGTTCTACCGCGTCGACCCGCAACAGTCGCGCGGCGTCGGCGGAACCGGCCTCGGCCTCTACATCTGTCGCGAGCTCGTACGATGGATGGAGGGCCGCGTCTCGGTCGCGTCCAGAGAAGGAGCGGGCTCGACCTTCGTCGTCGACCTTCCGCTCGCGGCCGCGAAGGAATCCAAACGCAGCGCAACAGTCGCCCAGACCGCGTAGAGGGATTCCTCGCAGCGCCCCGAACAGGGCGCCATGAACCTAGGAGCAAAAGCCTTGCTGCTGCTTCTGGCGATCGTGCTCTTCATCGTCGGCGCACTCAGCGATGACTTCAAAAAGGATCTCCTCTTCTGGGGTCTCGCGATCTTCGCTGCGTCGTTCATTGTTGAGAGCCTTCCGCTGGGCGGCATGATGGGCAAACGTACGCGAGACCGCGTCTAGCTGACCGAGTCAGCCCCGACCGGATCGGGCATTCCTTCGGGTCTGCCCGATCCGGTCGAGACGCCTAGTCGGCGCAGTCCGCGTCGGGGCGCATGGGCAGACGTCCGAGAAGCGACGCGAGCGTTTCGAGCTCGCCCCTCTCGAATCGCTCAGTTAGAAGTGCGCGCACGCTCGCACGGTGCGTTCGGGCAGCCTCCCGGAACTTCTCATAGCCCTCGTCGGTGAGGACCGCATACGTCACGCGGGCATCCTCTGTGCACTCGCGCCGGCCCACGTAGCCCACACGCTCGAGGCCGTTGAGCAGACGCGTGATCCCGGACGGCGTGAGCAGCACTCGCTCAGACAGCTCGACGCGCTTCAGCGCGCGCTCGGGCGCGCGGGCGAGCTGCGCGAGGACGTCGAAGTCGCTCAGCGTCAGCCCGTGGGTCGCCTGCAGCTCGGCATTGAACTGCCGCGTCACAGCCGCGTGCGCCCGTAGGAAGTTGATCCACGCCTCGAGCGCCACGCCTCTCTGCTCAGATACTTGACTACTCAACTATTCTCCGCTAGATTGTTGACTGCTCAAATATTAGCAGCGACTTCGGAAGGAGCCCAAATGTCCGCAGCTCAGATGGAAACAACGACTCTCGTCCCACAGGGAAGCTGGGCCGTCGACCCTGTTCACTCGAGCATCCGATTCGACGTGATCGACACCGACACCATGTTCAAGTCGATCAGCGGCCGCTTCACCGACTTCGAGGGCACGGTCGACCCCGGTCGGACGAAGGGCGTCGTCCGCACGGCGAGCGTCCTGACCGACCACGAGCAGCGCGATGCGCACCTGCGCTCGCCTGACCTGCTCGAAGTCGAGCGCTTCCCGGAGATCCACTTCGAGTCGAGCCGGATCCAGCACGTGGAGGGCAACCGCTACAAGATCGTCGGCGAGCTGACGATCAAGGAGGTTCCAATCGAGGTCGAGCTCGACGCGAAGTTCCAGGGAACCGGAACGGACGCCGACGGCGTCGAGAAGACCCTCTTCCGCGTCGAGGGCGCAATCGAGTGGGGCCCGACGCGCGTCGAGATCACTGCCGACATCACGGCCGTCCGCCAGTGACCCGAGTGCTCGGTATCGCCGGCAGCCTGCGCGAGCGCTCGTACAACCGAGCGCTCCTGCGGGCGGCCGTCGAGCTTGCGCCGCCCGGGCTCGCGATCGAGGAGTTCGACCTCTCCCCCATCCCGCTCTACAACGGAGACGTCGAGGCGGCCGGCGATCCCGAGCCGGTCGCGGCGCTGAGAGCGGCCGTCCGCGAGGCGGACGCGCTGCTCCTCGCCACCCCCGAGTACAACCACGGGACCTCAGGCGTGCTCAAGAACGCGATCGACTGGCTCTCGCGCCCGGCGCTCGCGTCGGTCCTACGCTGGAAGCCGGTCGCCGTGATGGGCGCCTCAAGCGGCCGCGGCGGCACGCGCCGCGCCCAGCAGCAGGTGCGCGACGCCTTGCTCTTCCCGGGCGCCGTCGTCCTCGAGCAGCCCGAGGTGCTCGTCCCGGTTGCCTGGGAGCGCTTCGACGCCGACGGCCGGCTCGTGGACGAAGCGACGAGCGCGGCGGTCGGCGAGCTGCTCGTCGCGCTTGCGCAAGCCGCCGGGACGCGGCGCCACGCTGAAGCGGCCTAATCTCTCGCCTGACTCAGCCGGACCGCGCGGCTCAGGATGTCGCGCAGCGCGCGCTGGTCGGCCTCGGACAGGGCGGCGATTGCGGCCGGCGGCTCGGTCATGAGGTCGAGGGCCCGTCGGCGGAGCTTCGCGCCCGCAGGAGTCAGGGCGAGCATCTTCACCCGCCGATCGCCCTCTCCGGCGCGGCGGACGAGCAAGCCGCGCGCCTCTAGACGGTCGGCGATGCCTGTGACGTTCGACGCGTCGCAGAAAAGCCCCTCGGCAAGCTCCCCCATCGGCAACGGACGGTCAGGGTCGAGTAGGCGCAACGCATGGGCCAGGGGGAACGTCAGCCCAAGCTCGCTCAGAGCCGTGCCGATGCGCCTGCGAGCCTCCATCCCGATCTCGAAGAAGAGCCGTTGCGCCTCGTATGCGGGCATAGTCTGGTCCTTCGTCTTTGTGGGCACGATCGAATGATACTTGAAAGCGTTGATAGTTGATAACTTCAAATATTTGGTAGGGTGCCGAACGTGAGCCAACAGGCCGAGCACGGAATCGAGGCCGAGAGCCTCGTCAGAGTCTTCAAGGGCGACATCCGCGCCGTCGACGGGATCGACCTCGCCGTCGAGCCGGGCGAGATCTACGGCTTCCTCGGGCCGAACGGCGCCGGCAAGTCGACGACCGTCCACATGCTCACCACTCTCCTCCCACCGTCCTCCGGCCGCGCGCGCGTCGCCGGCTTCGACGTCGTCCACGAGGGGCCGCAGGTGCGCCGCGCGATCGGCGCCGCCCTCCAGGAGGCCGCGCTCGACCCCCTTCTCACCGGCCGCGAGCACCTCCGGCTCCAGTGTGCGCTCCACGGGATCCCCCGCGCCGAGCGCCGGCACCGCGCGAACGAGCTGCTCGAGCGGGTCGGCCTGACACTCGCCGCCGACCGCAAGGTCAAGGGCTACTCCGGCGGGATGAAGCGGCGCCTCGACCTCGCGCTCGCCCTTGCCCACCGACCGACGATCCTCTTCCTCGACGAGCCGACGACGGGCCTTGACGTCCAGAGCCGGAGTGCGCTCTGGGTCGAGGTCGTCCGTCTGGCGCGCGACGAGGGCGTCACCGTGTTCCTGACGACGCAGTACCTGGAGGAGGCCGACGCCCTCGCCGACCGAGTCGGCATCATCGACCACGGCCGGATCGTCGCCGAGGGCACAACCGACGAGCTGAAGGCGCAGATCGGCCGACCGACGGTCGAGGCGATCCCCGGCGACGGGACCGAAGCTGCCGCGCTCGCGCGCATCCTCGAGCGCTTCGGCGAGCGGACGGACGGGTCGCCCAAGGGTGTCTCCGTGCGGCTCTCGCGCGGGGTCGGCGACCTTGCCGAGATCGTCCGCGCGCTCGACTCCGAGGGCCTGCGCGTCGAGCATCTCCAGCTGCACGCGCCGAGCCTCGACGACGTCTTCCTGGCCAAGACCGGGCGCTCGCTCGAGGGCGCGGGCGAGGAGGCGGAAGCGGAGGAGGTCGAGGCGGAGACGTGACCGCCCTCGCGGCGCAGGTCGGCCACATCGCGCGGCGCTCGCTCGTGCGGACCCTTCGCCAGCCGGCGAGCGCGATCCCACCCTTCATCTTCCCGATGGCGCTCCTCGCCGTCACCGCAGCCGGTCTCGACTCGGCGACGCGCCTTCCCGGCTTCCCCTCCGACTCGTTTCTCGCCTTCTTCCTCGCCTTCCCGTTCATCCAGGGCGCGCTCTTCGCGACGATGAACGCGGGCACCGACCTCGCCCGCGACATCCAGACCGGCTTCCTGAACCGGCTCTCACTGACGCCGATGCGAGGAGCGGCGCTCGTCACCGGCCACCTCGCCGGGGTCGTGACGATGGGGGCCGTGCAGGCGTGCTTCTATCTCGCCGTGGGGCTCGCCGCGGGGGTCTCGATCGCATCCGGAGTGCTCGGCGCGCTGACCATCCTCGGCCTCGCGACTCTGATCGCGCTCGCCTTCGGAGCGCTTGGCACCTTCTTCGCCCTGCGCACGGGCTCGGGCGAGTCGGTGCAGGGGCTGTTCCCGCTTCTCTTCGTCGGGCTCTTCCTCTCCTCCATGAACCTGCCGAGGAACCTGATCGAGGCCGACTGGTTCCGCTTCACGGCGACGATCAACCCGATCTCGTACCTGATCGAGGGGGTGCGGAGCCTGATCATCGAGGGCTGGGACGCGCAGGCGCTCGCGCTCGGCTTCGGGATGGCAGGCATGATCGCCGTCCTCTCGCTCACGGCATCGGCCTGGGCGCTTCGAGGGAGGCTGACGCGCACATGAGGCGTGGCGCCTCCTTCCGGTCGGTGGCCTTGGCGGTGGCGTGGCGCGTCCTCCACAACGTGTTCACGACGCCCTCGCTCCTCCTGCCGAGCCTCATCTTCCCGCTCTTCTTCTTCACGGCCTTCGCCGGCGGGCTCTCGCGCGTCGACAACATCCCCGGCTTCGACTTCCCGCCTGGTTACACGACGTTCCAGTTCGTCTTCGTCCTGCTCCAGTCGGCGGCGTTCGGCGGGGTCTTCACCGGCTTCGGGGTCGCGCGCGACTTCGAGAGTGGGTTCGCGCGCCGACTGCTTCTCGCCGCCCCGCAGCGGGGCGGCCTGATCGCGGGCTACGCGCTCGCCGCGGTTTCCCGCTGGGCCGTGACGGCGACAATCCTGACCGTCGTCGCGGTCGCGGCGCACATGAAGGTCGGCGGCGACGGCGTCGACCTCTTCGGGCTCTACGGGCTCGCCCTGATCGTCAGCCTCGCCGGAACGCTGTGGGCGACTGGCGTCGCCATGCGGCTGCGGACGATGCAGGCCGGCCCGATCATGCAGATGCCCGTCTTCCTGACGCTCTTCTTCGCGCCGGTCTACGTCCCGCTCGACCTCCTGAGCGGCTGGCTGCACGCGGTCGCGAAGGTGAACCCGGTCACGAGGCTGCTCGAAGCGGGGCGCAGCCTCATCGCCGGCAACCCGTCCGAGGTAGGGCTCGCCTACGGGGTCGCCTTCGCTCTGGTCGCAGGCTTTGCGCTCTGGGCGCTTCGCGGGCTGGGAAGCGCGGAGCGCGCCGGAGGCTAAGAGGC
>Ga0137368_10006013_pt1 | contig 12774 bp, 9 predicted proteins | sample SagtaG_13_FD_104917 | JGI IMG/M metagenome (GOLD analysis project Ga0137368, IMG submission 104917) | Vadose zone soil microbial communities from Sagehorn Ranch, Mendocino, California, USA - Sage1_L_100_16 metaG | ecosystem: Environmental > Terrestrial > Soil > Vadose zone | place: USA...
CTTCATTCAGGTAGAAGCCTGCGAAGCGCCGCGCCCGCTCCTGATATTTTGCATCCAGCGGCACTGAAAGTCCCATCCGATTGAAGAGCTGCAAGCCCTCGCCCAAATGCATCCAGTCGGCCTGGACGCAAAAATCCTTGTGATACATTCCCTCGCGGGCGATCGGCACTTCGGTCGTCTTCGCTTCGGTGTACTGTTTGAGCATTCCTTCCCAGCCTTTAAGGTACATCTGAAGAATCTCGTCGCTGGCGCCCAGCGCGTGGAGCTCCGGCCAACGATTGAAGTTCTCAAAGGCGTCGTCGGGCCCGTCGTTGGCGCCCCAGCGTGCGACGCACTGCAAATAGCCGCGAGCGTCGAAGTAGCGCTCAAAAAACTCGCGACAGGCGGGGACGTTATCGGCCAGGAGCCGGCGTTCCAGCAGCGCCCACTCGGGCGGCTGCATGGGCGTTTGGATTTCGATGCTGACCTCCGCCGCCGACGAAAGCGTTGCCGACAGCAACGCGATCCATCCCGCCGCTTGGACAAACGGTCCGAACAGGCCGCGTTCTTTCACGCCCGCCGGTGGGGAAATGGCCGAACGGCCGGCCGTTAGCGCGAGCCGGAGCCCAGGGAAACCGGGAAGGCGCGTGGGTCCTTTCATCCCAAATTTCGGGCGCGCGGCTTCAGCGTGAATCGCAGTTGCCTCATCGGGTGTCGGGACAATCACCTCGAGGGCGACCAGCCGATTCAAACTTTTCTGCCACGCGCGATACACGACGCCCTGTCCGCCCCGGCCCAGTTCTTCGAGCAGCTCGTAGTCACCGAAGTCGCGCAACGTTTGTCCGGTTTCGGATCCGGGTGGCGCGAAGCGCGCGCGTGCTTCCGCGTCGGAGTCGGAGAAGTCGTCTTCCACAAGGCCAGTTTCCAGCAGGCACGCGCTGCAAAATCCCTGCGGCGCATCCGCAAGAATGCTGGCGCCGCATTTACCACAAACTTTCGTGGCGCTCGTCATGGTGGTTGGCTGGCCATCGCGCGTCTCGACGTGTACTGCACAAAATCCACCCGCAGGTTACGCCCTCAGAACCGCAATCAGATGCCGAAGCTCATCCTCGAGGTCGCCCGGAGCGGCGACCGTCTGAGCGATTGTCTCGCGTCAAATCTTGCGCCTCGTCCGGCTGCTGGCCCTGCCGGCGGATGAAGGCATAAATCGGATACCAGTAGGTCCGGCAAAGTTTCTCCAGCGCGTCGGTGGCTTGAGGTGTGGTTTCACGCCCGGCGGCCAGCACGACGCTCCAATGCGTTGTGGTGAAGACTGCGTTCGATCCGCCTTCGGCCATGGTGCCAGCCTAGCGATGATGCCCGCCCGATCAAGGCAAGGGTGCGGACGGAAATCCTGTTGACGAAGGACCAACCCTGGCGGGGCGCTTCGGGTCGAGCGAAGCGCGGCTGTCCCCGGCCGTGGCGCGTGGTCCGCAACGAGGCAGGTGGAAATCACCGGCCTCCTCCGCCGCGCAACACCCGTAGCAGGAGCACTGGCGGAAGGACCGGAGGACAGCCGCGCTCCGAATGGTCGGCTTCAAAACTGTCGGATTGACGTGCCGCGCACCTCACACTAAACACCTCTCGACTCAACAAACGAAAACACATGAGCATTCCCTCTGTCACCGATCTGAAGACGATCACCCGGAGCGTTCAATCCCGTGTCGAAGGCGCGCTCGCCGCGACAGGCGGCCTGCTGCGTCTGGCGCCGGCCTGGGTGCCCCGCTCGTTCCTCCAGCCCGGTCTGCGGCTCAAGCTCCATCCCGCCGACACCTATGCTTATGGCGCCAACCGCGGCGGAATCGACGAGCGCTGGTTTGCGTCTGCCACGGAAGCCGCCAACGAAGGCCGCGTGCCCGACGAGGGCCTCAGTTATGTCGTCATCGGCAAGGAACGCTTCACCTTGCGCCAGGCGGTGGCCGATTGCGGCGCGACGCTCGTGGGCAAGACGATTTGGAACCAATACAAGCGCTGGCCGGTCTATTCGAAATTCTTCGACAACATGGGACCGATCCCGCATCACATGCATCAGAGCGGGAAGCAGGCCAAACTCGTCGGGCAGGAAGGCAAGCCGGAGAGCTACTACTTTCCTCCGCAGCAGAACAATGTCGGCAATAATTTTCCGTACACCTTCTTCGGTCTCGAGCCCGGTACCACGCGGGCGCAAGTGCGCAAATGCCTTGAGGATTGGAACACGGGCGACAACGGAATCCTCGACCTTTCGAAGGCCTATCGGCTCCAGCCCGGCACCGGCTGGCTCGTCGGTCCGTGCATCCTGCACGCGCCCGGCTCGCTTTGCACTTACGAGCCGCAGTGGGGCAGCGACGTCTTCGGCATGTATCAGAGCATGGTGGAGGGACGCTACGTGCCGTGGGACCTCCTCGTCAAAGACATGCCCCGGTCCAAACACCGCGACCTTGACTTCATCGTGGACCAACTCGATTGGGAGGCGAACGTGGACCCGAATTTCAAGGACAACCATTACCTCGAACCTGTCCCGGTCGCGGACACGCGCAAGGAAGGTTTTGTGGACCGTTGGATCGTTTACGGCAACGTGAACGGCTTCCAGTTTTTCACAGCCAAGGAGCTGACCGTGGAGCCGGGTGTGAACTGCGCGGTGAAGGATAAGGGCGCGTACGGCCTCCTCTGCGTGCAGGGCAAAGGGAGCATCAACGGACAACCGTTGAGCAGCCCCAAGCTCATCCGTTTCCACGAACTGACCGAGGACGAATATTTCTGCACCGAAGACGGCGCGCGGTCCGGTGTGACGTTCGAGAACACGAGCGAGACTGAGCCGCTGGTAACGCTCCGCTACTTCGGCCCCGAAGTGAACCCCGAGGCCCCGGTAATGGGCGCGTATCGGAAGAACAAGTTCGCGTGAGCGAACGCGTGCGACCGATGGGAGACTGGGCGCTGCGTGTCAAAGGAATGGGGGCAAGGGAATAATGCTTTGGGGCGCGCCCGGCCACGAACAATCCTCCGCCAAAACAATTAGCTCGCCCCTGGTCCCATGACACCTTTCTCCCGGACAGCGTGGCTCGTGGTTGCGTTACTCTGGCCGGTGGCGCTCCTCAACTATCTCGACCGGCAAATGCTCGCGGCCATGAAGTTCTCCGTGATGACGGATATTCCGAGCATCGGCTCGGAAGCGAACTGGGGGAAGATGCTCGGCCAGTTCAAGTGGGTGTACGCCTTCCTCAGTCCGGTGGGCGGCTACATCGCCGACCGTTTCAGCCGCCGCGGCACGATTTGCGGGAGCCTGTTCGTCTGGTCCGTGGTGACGTGGGCGACCGGACACGTCACGACCTACGACGGTTTGCTTCTCACCCGATCGCTCATGGGAATCAGCGAGGCATTTTACATTCCGGCGGCGCTCGCGCTCATCGCCGACTATCACTCGGGTCACACTCGATCCCGCGCGATCGGCTTGCACCAGATGGCCATTTACGTGGGCGTCATGGTCGGCGGTTTCAGTGGCTACGTGGCCGACGCGCCCGCACTCGGCTGGCGCTTCGGATTCGACGCGTGTGGGATCGCCGGGATTTTTTATGCCCTTCCGCTGGCCTTTTTGCTGCGTGATGCCCCCAAGCCTGACCATACCGATCCGGCCGTCGCGCCCAAGAACTCCATTGTTCAATCGGCGAAGGAACTCCTCGGCAACGGCTCATTTATTCTCCTCGTGCTCTACTTCACATTGCCGGCGCTCGCCGGATGGGTTGTCCGCGACTGGATGCCGGCCATCCTCAAGCAGCAATTCAACATCGGCCAAGGCAAGGCGGGTGTTTCCGCGACTCTCTACTGGCAGGCCGCGGCCGTCCTCGGCGCTGTTTTCGGCGGCTGGCTGGCCGACCGTTGGATGCGACGCAGCGTTCGGGGACGCATCTTCGTCAGTGCCATCGGCATGGGCTGCATCATACCGGCGCTCTTTGGAGTGGGCAACGCCGCGTCGTTGGGAATCGCTGTGGCGTTCCTCGTGCTGTTCGGACTAGGCTGGGGATTTTTCGACTGCAACAACATGCCCATCCTCTGCCAGATTGTGCGCCCCAAGCTGCGTGCCTCAGGTTACGGAGTAATGAACCTGGTCAGCATCAGTTGCGGCGGCTTCGCCGACTGGGGCTTCGGCAGGCTGCGCGATCTTCAGGTGCCCTTGCAGGTGACCTTCGGTATTTTCGCCAGTGTCGCGGCGGTTTCCGCGGTGCTGGTCCTGTTGATTCGGCCCCGTGAAACAGAGAAGGCGCCTGACACGCCAGGCTAACAAGGGCCAAATGAAAGCTTCCTGGTTCACCTGCGCGGGGCTGTGGGCGATGGTTGTTGCCGCGGCGGGCGAGAATGGGTTTGAGCCGATCTTCGATGGGCGCTCCCTGGCCGGTTGGGAGACACCCGATCCCAGCTACTGGACGGTGGAGGACGGAGCGATCACGGCCCGCATCACCAAAGAACATTCCTGTGCGGTGAACCAGTATTTGGTGTGGACGGGCGGCGAACTGGCCGACTTCGAGCTCAAGCTGAAGTCGCGAGTCAACGGCGAGGGCGGCATCAACAATGGATTCCAGTTCCGCAGCCGTCGGCTCCCTGATCACGACATCTGCGGCTATCAGGTGGACAACAATCTCCAGACTCCGTGGCTCGTCCGCCTCTACGACGAGTATGGCCGCCACACACTTGCTATGCGGGGCGAACGGACGCTGTTCGAGGACACCGGCAAGCGCACCACGAGCAAGATTGATGAGGCGGGAGGCGACGCGTGGTTTCGGCTGGAGGATTGGCACGAGTATCACCTCACCTGTGTCGGCCCAAAGATCACGTTGCGTCTGAACGGCAAGCTCGCCGCCGAGGTCGAGGATCACGATGGTCGGCGTCAGGACCTTCAGGGCGTGCTCGCGCTGCAGCTTCACAGCGGCCCGCCCACGGTGGCGCAGTTCAAAGACGTTTGGCTTAAGATTCTGAAACCGGCGGAGACGGCGCCCGATCCGGCGCCGTCTGAAATCGAGAGCCGCCGCACCATGCTGCTCGGCGGGGCCCTGGCGTGGTGGCCGCTCGACGCGGGCGGACACGGCGCGAAAACGGCCCTGCGTCACATTCCCGGCTGGGAGCGATTTGAACTCGACGTGAAGGCGGATGGTCCGGGCGCGAGGGCGGGCGCCAAAGTGGTGCTGTTGGACGGCGCGTATTTCGACGCCGGCCCCACACTGCACCCGGACGCAAGCCAGATGACGGTATTCCTGCGCGCGCGGGATTCGCGTGGTGACTGGAATGCGGCCCTGTTCGCCAAATACGGCAGTCCCGACCGTGTCTCCTTCAACTTGTTCAGCGTGGACTTGCCGGAGACACCCGGGGTGGACGTCGGATTCGAAGTGCGGACGGATCAAGGATTCGCCAGAGTCAGCTTTCCGCTTTCACCGATCGCGACCAGTGCGTGGCACGACCTGGTCGGGCGTTACGATGGGCATGCGCTCACGCTCTTCTGCGACGGCCGACTTGAGGCGAGCAAACCGCATAAAGGGGCACTCGTGAAAAGCAGCGAACCGCTGCTTATCGGTGCCGAGACGGATGGCGGGAAAGTCGTGCGCCATTTCCACGGTGAGTTGGAGGAGGCAGCGCTGTGGTCGCGCGCGTTAAGCGATGCGGAGATCAGCACGTTGTCCCGCAAGCCCTGAACCGCAGGACACACGAGACACCTTGCACGGTCCAATCCATTGCGAGACAGTCACACCATGCCAACCGCGCTGGCTCCGTTAGAGGACTTCACTCGGCCATCTTTCAGCGCGACCAAACTTCTGCACGTCCTGATTCTGTGGGCCAGCTTCGCGCGGTTGCCATCCGGCGTCCGGGCCGACGATGCGAAACCCTACCCGCGTATAAGCGAAGAGGCGTTCAAAGCCCGCCTTGCTTTTTTCGATTACGACAAAGCCATTCCGTTGGAGGGCCGGGTGGTGAGAGAGTGGGACCAGGAGAAGTCCGTGAGGCGCAAGATCGTTTTCCGCGGGGCGCAAGGCTTTCTCGTGCCCGGCCAGCTCGAATATCCAAAGTCGGGCCCGGAGCCATCTCCTCTTGTCCTGTTGTTGCATGGCTGGTCCGGTTCGAAGGAGGATTGGTGGAACGATAATAACTCCGTTTCGGGCGGCCTGCTGCGCCGGGCGCTGCTCGAAGCCGGATACGCTGTCCTCGCCCTGGACGCCGCAGCGCATGGCGAGCGGAGCCACGAGATTGATTTTCAATCTGTGAACGCCTTCGACGACCCGGAGGCTCCCACCAACCGGCGCAATTATTTCACCTACGCGGAAATTGCGATTCAAACCGTAAAGGACTACCGGCGGGGATTGGACTTCCTGGCAGAACGCGGCGAGGTGGACCTGAAGCGGGTCGGACTGGTCGGCTACAGCATGGGCGGCATGGACGCGTTCTACCTGCTCGCGGTGGAACCGCGCCTCAAGGTGGCGGTGGCCTGCGTGCCGCCGTTGCTGAATTCGAGCTACGGCCCCGCCTCACCCATCGACTACAGTTGGGGCATCGGCCGGACGCCCTTTCTCATGTTGATGGGACGCAAAGACGAGATGGGTGAGGCCGCTCGAGTTGAGGCCTCCTATCGTCAATACATTGACGGCCCGAACACGAAGCTCATCTGGTATGAGACAGGCCACAAACTGCCCGCCAGCTACGTTCGGGACGCCGTGGCCTGGCTCAAGGAGCGCCTTTGATCGCTTCGGGGGCGGTTGAGCCGGACAGCGAGTACGGAGGCTCACGTTTCATGGGCGGAGCAGGTCAGAGCCTCCTTACGTCGGCTGCTGCTTTGCCGGAGATGCCGGGCAACCCTGGGCGACGGGATTTTCATTTTACCCGACGGCAAAGCTGAGGTATTAGTTCCATGCTATGAACGACCTCTTAAGCCAACTCAAGCAGTTCAGCGTCGTGGTGGCCGACACCGGAGATTTCGAGAGCATCCGCAAGTATCAGCCGCGCGACACGACGACCAATCCGAGCCTCCTCCTGAAGGCTGCGCAAATGGCGGAATACGCCGTGCTCGTCGAAAGAGCCATCGCTGACGCCCAACAGGAGTCGCCCGGCGCCGGCCAAACGTTGGGAATTGCCATGGATAAGCTGGGGGTCGCTTTTGGCACGGAGATTCTGAAAATCGTTCCTGGCCGCGTCTCCACGGAGGTCGATGCTCGGCTGAGCTTCGACGTGGAAGCGAGTATCGCCAAGGCGCGCTCGCTTATTGGCCGCTACGAGAAGGCCGGCATCGCGCGCGAGCGCATTCTCATCAAGGTGGCCTCGACGTGGGAGGGCGTCTGCGCCGCCCGACAACTTGCGCGCGACAGCATCCGCTGCAATTTGACCCTGCTTTTCTCCTTCGCTCAGGCGGTTGCTTGCGCCGAGGCCGGTGTGCAACTCATCTCACCATTCGTCGGGCGGATCCTTGATTGGTATAAGAAGGCGACGGGCCGCGACTCCTATCCGCCTTCTGAGGACCCCGGGGTGGTATCCGGGACGCGCATTTACAACTACTACAAAAAATACGGCTACCCGACGGAGGTCATGGGCGCCAGTTTCCGCAACGTCGGCGAAATCATCGAACTGGCCGGCAGCGACTTGCTCACCATCAGCCCGACATTACTGGATGAGATGCAAAAAACGCCCGGAGTGCTCACGCGCAAGCTCAGCCCCGAAAAGGCGCCAGCCGGGTGCAAGGACGCGAAACTGTCGCTCGACGAAAAGGCCTTCCGTTGGATGCTCAACGAAGATCAGATGGCCACGGAGAAATTGTCCGAAGGCATCCGGCTTTTCGCAGCCGACACGATCAAGTTGGAAAAGTTCATCGCCCAGAAGCTGAGGTAGCCGGATCCGCGATGCCTGTTCCTGCGCCTGATCGAATGCACTTAGCCCGAGCAAGCGCCGCGTATTTGAAGGACGAGCTGCGCATCACCGTCCCGAAGCCGCAATCAAAGCGGTCTTAAGCCCATGCTGCGTCAGACACCGGCCAGCATCCGCGGGATTTGCTTCTTATCGAGCGGCTCACCCAAGCCGAGCGGAGCGTCGGCAGGCACCGAGTCCGGGTCCCTGTAGGTCCCGAAGATCCGATCCCAGATGCTGAAGGTCGTGCCGAAGTTGGTACGGCTATGGCTGGTCGAGTGATGCACGCGGTGATAGGCCGGGGTAATGATGAGATACTTCAGCGGCCCGATGTTGACGTTAAGGTTGGTGTGTTCCCAGAACTGGATGAGCAGGCCAAGGGAGTAGCCGATCCCGGCTTCGATGGGACTCAGGTTGAAGATCAGCATGGGCACGGCCGCCTGCGGTATGTTGTAAATGAACGAATGCAGGAAACTCGTGCGGAAGCCGGAGAACCAGTAGAGTTGCTCGATGGAGTGATGCCAGGCATGGGTCCGCCACATGAGATTGAAGCGGTGTTGTGCGCGGTGGATCCAATAGATGACGAAGTCCACCACGAAGACCGCCAGGACGATGCGCGCCGCGCCGGGCAGGCCCTGGAGGGCTTGCAGGCCGCCGAGCATCCACGCCGGCGCACAGGCGCGGACCATCCCTGTGATGGAGTAATGGGAGATGCGGTTCATGGTGATCGCCAATGCGAAGGAGAGCACGTCGATCTTGAGGTCCTTCCAGCGATCAATTTCACGGGCCGGCCGCATGCGCTCGAGCACCTCGAACACGGCCGCCAGTCCGAAGAACGCAATCGTCTGATAATCTTGCGCGGTCATGCGGCCAATGATTCCTCACGCTTCGGTGGTGTGCGGCGTGCGAAATTCGATGAAGTCTTCAGCATCGCTTTGAACTTCCGGCGACGTTGACTGGTTTCCGCGGCGGAGTACAGTCGCCTGACGAGGTCCACGAAGCCGGTCTGCAATTGCCCAGCCGTCATGTTTTTTGGCCGGAAGTTGATGTCGAACAACGTGCACAGCTCCCACGCGCGGTCGCGGATGATGCGGCCTTCTTGTTTGAGGCGCTGATACAGTGGCGTGCCCGGGAACGCGGTCAGAAACGTGACCTGCACTTCGTACAGCCCGGATTCGCGGACGAAATCGAATACCTCGTCGAACACCTCCAGGGTGTCGCCATCGAGGCCGAGAATGAAACAGCCATTCACGGTGATGCCGTAGGACTGAATTTTCTGAATGGCGGCGATATAGTTGTCGCGCTGGCGCAGCTTGAAGTTCGCGTTGAGTTCGACTCCGTCGAGGCTGGTTTTGCGCGGGCTCTCCAGGCCGATGAGAACCTGTTGACAGCCGGAATCGCGCATCAGTCCGAGCAGTTCGCCGTCCCTCGCCACGTTGATGTCCGCTTCGGTGAACCAGCGCAATTTCTCCTTCAACAAAGCGCGCAGGAGTTGTTTGTAGTGGTCGCGATGGACGAAGCTGTTGTCGTCGGCGAACTCGATGAACGGACGCGACCAAATTCTTTTGAGCTCCTGAATTTCAGCGACGACTCGCGCGACCGGCTTGAGCTTGTAGCGGGACGTGAGGAGAATCGAACTGGCGCAGAAGTCGCACCGGTGCGGGCAACCGCGGCTGGTTTGAACCGTGAGGCGGTTGTATTTATTGGGATCGAGCAGGTCGAACCGCGGCAGGGGCGCGTTACGCAGGTCGAATCCGCCGCGCGGTGATTGGACGTAAAACGGTTGCAGGCGGCCGCGCTCGAAATCGTCCAGCACCGCCGGCCAGACCGGTTCTCCCTCCCCGATCACGACACTGGCGCAATGTTCTTTCGTCTCCTCCGGCAGTGAGGAAACGGGAATGCCGCCCATCACCACCGGGATGCCTCGGTCCTGGTAGAAATCCGCGACCCTCCAGGCCTCCTTGAGTTGGGCCGTGAACGTGCTGATGGCCACGAGGTCGAAATGCTCCGGCAGCTCCATTTGCGCTCGCAGTTCGGCGATCTCGTGGTACTCGAGGTCGAATCTGCGCGGGGTCAGACCGGCCAAAGTCAAAAGACCGAGGCTGGGCAGTGAAGCGATGATGCGGTTACGGTCAACAAATCCGGGCAGAGTCAGGCCAAGCTTCGTGAGTTCCTCGTTATGTGCCCGCACACCGCTCATCGCGATGAGTCCAATTCGTTTCATAGTTTTGCAACCTTCCAGAGGGTCAAGGTCCCGGCGGTCACCAGACTGAGCACGGGAATCAGAAATAGCGCGCGGAGTCCTGGTTGGTGCGCCAGGAGGAGGCAGCACGCCGGCATCGATACCGCGCCCAGGATAAACCCCCACGAGGCGATCACGGTCGCCGGCGAACCCACTCCGAATTCCCGCGCCGTGAAGTAGAAGAGGAAATTCACCGTTGCCAGACCGAAGAACGAGATGTGTGCCAGGCGATACAGCCGGCGCTTGAAACTCGTGTAGCCGCCCAACCAGTGGTCGTGGTGAAAGAACAGGCCAAGCAACAGGCCGGAGACGAATCCCAGCACGATCCAGAGCCAGGCCAAAGTCAGATTGAGCAGCATCGGGTGCCTGGCTAGTGTTGTGTCACCGAATTTGATTTCCAATCCATGCGCTCAAACGGGCCCCTTCCTTCGGGCACCCTCTCGCCATCGGATGGGGAGAGGGATGGGGCGAGGGGGCGCGGCGATTTCAAGTTGGGCTGCATCGTTGTAAAGCAGCGTTAGGGACACGACACTAGTTGGAATTGTCCGCGAGAATCGTCTTCGGCGACTCGTCCGGCGCGATGAGGCGCCGGGCGATGAATTGGTCCACGATGGCTCTGCCCAATTCGCGATAGCAGCGATCCAGTTCGTCGCTCAAGAGGCGAGCGTCGTTAGCGGCCCATTCAGTAAACCGCCGCCCGACGCTCCGATACTGAACGGGACAAGAGTAAATCTGCTGACCATCGCTGCAGCGCACGAGCGTCGCGCGCGCATCGACACACACCGCCAGGGGCGGATTGATACCGGGACTGCCTTTCAAGGCGGCGCCGAGCACGTCAATCTCCAGTGCCGTATCGACTCGCTCCTGGCCGAGGTAATTGGCGACCGTTTGATTCTTGGGATGGGAGCCCAAGCTGCCGCGCCGCCCCAGTTCAAGCACGGCCAACTCGCGGTGTTCTCCGGTGGGTCGGGCTTTTCTCATCAAGACCACGGGTTGTGAACTTAGAGGAGTCAACTGCTGCGCGACTTCAAACGCAACGTCCTCATCGGGCCTGGCCTGCCGCGTCGCGGCGGTGACTTGCGCTTCCGCGGTGCGATACATTTTGTCCGTGAGGCCGCGCACGGCGCCGGCGGTCTGTTGGCAAAGGCTGGAGGGAATCGCAGCGACCGCCGCCACGACGGAAACGAAGGGATTGGAGTGGTCGTCCAGCCCGTCCAGCGACCATTCGACGTCGCGCAGGGCTTCCGACACGGCCGCCTGCTTCGTCATCGGCAGTTGGACGGCCACGTGACTGAAGGCCGATGTCGAATAAATGCCAATCGTCCCGAGATTCGCGACCGGACGCGTTGCAAACTCCGGCAATGGTCGAGCGGATGAGGATCCTCGATTGGCGGCGAGGGTGACGGGTGACGGGCGAGCGCGTGCCGGCGATTTCTTGAAGCCGGCACCGGCCCCGATAGGCCCAGCTGCAGTCTTCACGAACAATTGCTCGACGATCTGCTCGGCCAGTTTGCGGTAGCCGGTCTCAGCGCAGCCCCGGAACGGTTCGCCTTTGTTAAGGGTCCAGTCGAGGAACAAGGCCTTTCCACTGCGATATTCGAACGGTTGATCGTACATAACGTTTCCATCCGCAGGCCGCAGAAGCCGCACGCGCGCGTTGATCAACAGCGCAAACGAGCCGTCGGTCGAACCTGTGCGTGCCAGTCGAATCTCCTCCACCTTGGTTTCAAGGATCGTCTGGACGGCTGGACGGGCAGAGGGTCGATTAGCCACGCTGTGGAAGGCGGCCTCGTCCATTGCATTCATCGCCACGAACTGCCGCCGGGTCTTAACTTTGGCCGCCTCCGAAATTCGATCGCGAAGGTGGCCCTGCTCGGCCAACTCAGCCATGGCGAGCGCAAGCTCGCGCTCGGTTTCTGAAAGTCCGTCCGGGGAGAGCCCCTGATTTCCGGCTCGCACACCGCCGACGATCGCGGCGACGGGCGCCGCCGCCAATCCCAGCGCGCCGGCAACCGCCTGCAGCGTGCCGTCGTGCATATCGGGTGTGGTTAGAACGGCGCGGGCGGCATCGCCGGCACCCTCCGACGCGTGATGGATTCGGCCTTTGGCCTTGTCAAAGCCGTAACGTGCCGGCTGGCTGGGCGACGTGATTCATACCGTTCCCAGGTCGAGGCGGAGTGTCTCCGCGACCGGCACGCCGGCGTGTGAGACGCCAACGAGTTTCTGTCCGGCTTGACCCAGTTGCATAACCGGCACAACTGCCAATAGCCCGAGAACCGCAGGGCTCGCACGGAATTGAAATACGCTCCGCCAGAATTGAGGAATCGCACGATTCGCTTTCATGAGATGAATTTAATGCGTTGCCGGGTGGAGCGCTAATTGATAAATCGCGCTGAACCATCTAATAAATCAATCTGATCGAAAGGGGCGCCAGACGGCGAAGCTCAAACCCGGAACTATTTGACCAGCCGCGGCAGCCACGTCGTCAGGGGCGGGAAGTAGGTGATGAGCAGCACGCCAACTAACAGCACCAGCAACATGGGGATCACGGCGCGCATCACTTCGAGGATCGGTTTGTTGAAGCGATATGACGAGAGCAACAGGTTCAGGCCCACCGGCGGCGCAATAAAGCCCAGCTCCATGTTGGCGAGGAAAATGATTCC
>Ga0137368_10006016_pt1 | contig 12772 bp, 12 predicted proteins | sample SagtaG_13_FD_104917 | JGI IMG/M metagenome (GOLD analysis project Ga0137368, IMG submission 104917) | Vadose zone soil microbial communities from Sagehorn Ranch, Mendocino, California, USA - Sage1_L_100_16 metaG | ecosystem: Environmental > Terrestrial > Soil > Vadose zone | place: USA...
CCGCCGCAGGAAGTCGCCGAGCTCATCCGTGGACACATTCGAGACCTTTCCTGAGCAGGACGAGGCGAAGGCCCTCCTCCGCTCCGCCCTGGCGGAGGGTCCGGCGCACGCCTATCTCTTCCATGGTCCGCGGGGTGTCGGGAAGCGGCGGGCCGCGCTCGCGTTCGCCGGCGAGCTCCTCGGCGATGCGGGCCGCGTAGCGCGTCGCGCGCATCCCGACCTCTATCTGCTCGAGCCGCTCGGCGACCAGATTCGGATCGACCCGATTCGCGACCTCCGCCGCGACCTGCACATGCGCCCGTTCGAGGCGGCGCGGCGCGTCTATCTCCTCTTCGGCGCTCATCTCATGAACGAGGACGCGGCCGACGCGCTCCTGAAGGATCTCGAGGAGCCGCCCGACTACGCAGTTGTCGTCCTCGTCGCCGACGATCTGGGACCGCTGCCGCCGACGATCCGCTCGCGCTGCCAGCTCGTTACGTTTCGGCGGCTTTCCCAGCGGGCCGTGAAGGCCTACCTCTCCTCGCGCGGGCTGGCGGGTGAGCAGCTCGAAGCGCTGGCGCGCGTCGCCGGAGGGCGGCTCGACCGCGCCGACCGGCTTCTCGACGCGGAGGCGGGGAAGCGCCGCTCGGTCCTGATCGAGCTCGCCCGCTCCGTCTATCTCGATGCCCGCTTCGACCCGGGAGCGGCGTCCAAGCGGGTGCACGACCTCGCCCAGCAGCGAGCTGCCGAGGCGAAGGCGCAGGCCGAGGCCGATCCCCCTGCGGACGAGACCCCGCGAGAGGCGGAGCAGCGCATCCGGCGCGCCGCGCGCGGGGCCGAGCGCGACGAGGTTCTCGACGCCCTGGACATCCTCACGAGCTGGTACCGGGACCTGGTCGTGATCGCGGCGGGAGCAGAGCCGGCGGTCGTCAACTCCGACCGGCTCGCGGAGCTCTCGGAGGACGGCGGTCCCGACCGCTCGCCGGCGGCGGAGCGGGCGGCGGAAGCCGTGCGCGAGACCTGGCGGTCGTTCGAGTTCCAGGTTCAGCCCGGGCTCGCGCTCGAGGCGCTGTTCGCGCGCCTGCGTCGCGAGCTTGCTGCGCCGGCCCAGGCGGCGCGCTAGCGTTTCACGCTCATGGCTACCGCGGTCGGCGTCGTCTTCTCACCTGGCGGGAAGGTCTACTCCTTCGATCCGGGTGGGCTCGAGCTCGCCTGGAACACCCGGGTCATCTGCCAGACCTCGCGTGGCCTCGAGCTCGGACGTGTCGTGAAGCCGAACCACGCGCTCGAGTCGGAGCCCTCGCCCCCGCTGAAGAGGGTACTGCGCCGGGTCACCCCCACCGACGAGGAGACGAACGAGACCAACCGTGTGGAGGCCAAGCGCGCAATGGGGGTCTTCCGCGAGGTGCTGCGCCAGACCGGCCTCGAGATGAAGCCCGTCTCCGCCGAGCTGGTCTTTGACGGCTCCCGCCTGGTCTTCGCCTACGAAGCCGAAGGCCGGCCGGACCTGACGACGTTCCGCGACGAGCTTCGCCGCCGCCTGGCACGCCGCGTCGAGCTTCGCTCGGTGGGGCCACGCGAGTGCGCGCGCCTGTGCGGCGATCACGGGCTGTGCGGCGGGCAGCACTGCTGTCGGCGTTTCCCTTCCCACGAGCAGCCGATCACGCTGCGGATGGCGAAGGACCAGGACCTGCCGATGAGCTCCGGCCGGATCACGGGGCTCTGCGGACGCCTGCGCTGCTGCCTCGCCTTCGAGCATCCGACGTACAAGAGCTTCCGCGACCGCGCTCCGAGGGTGGGGCGGCGCGTCGAGACGCCTCGCGGGCCGGGCGTTGTCACCGCTTACCAAGTCGTGGAGGACACCTGCACGGTCGAGTTCGAGGACGCCGACATGGTCGATCTGCCCATCGACGACTGCCGCGAGCTGTCCGAAGAGCGCATGTAAAGACTCTGTTCGGCCTCAAACGGGGGATGATCTAGCGGGCGCTACCCCTCAGACTCAGTCCATGAGCGCTGCGCCCGACCGCGCGGAGGAGCTCTTCACCGAGCACTCCCGGCGGATTTACGCGTATTGCCTCCGCCAGCTCGGCTCGCGCGAGGAGGCGGAGGACGCCGTCCAGGCCACGTATTTGAACGCCTGCCGCAGTCTGCTGAGCGGCTTCGAGCCTGACGTCGCCCAGGCCTGGCTCTACAAGGTGGCGCAGAACGTCTGTCTCACGAAGCAGCGCTCGAGCTGGCGTCGGCGGCGCGTGGAGCGTCCCGGGAACCTGCAGGAGATCGAGGAGTTCGCCGCCGCTCCGCCTGATCCGGGCGACGAGCTGCTCGGCATCGACGACGCCCTGGCCTCGCTTCCCGAACAGCAGCGCCGCGCGATTCTCTTGCGGGAATGGAAAGGGCTCTCGTACCGCGAGGTCGCGGCCGAGATGGAGCTTTCCCAGGGAGCCGTCGAGACCCTGATCTTTCGTGCGCGCCGCTCGTTGGCGGCCGCGCTCGACGAGCCCGAGACCCCGACGCGCCGCGCCCGCCTCGCTCACGCATTCGACGGCGGGGCGCTCGTCGTCTCTCTCAAGGCCGCTCTCAGCGGGAGCCTCAGCGGCAGCCTTGCCACCGGTCTCGCGGTGGCAGCCTCCGCGACGGCGATCGCCACGAGCCCCGTCGGCCACCTCGACTGGATCCGCCCGACGGCCCAAAACCCTGCCGCGAAGGTTGCGCACACTTCGGCGACGCTGACGGTCAGGACTGCAGGCGCGGATCGCGACCCATCGTCCGTGGCGCGTTCGAACGCGGGTCACGGGAATGGCAAGGGCCACGTGAAGTCAGGACCTGCCGGCAAAGCTCACCGGAAGAGTGCCCACGGCGGCGGCAAGCCCGCTTGGGCCGGCGGCGGGTCGTCCCAGCATTCACACGCCGGCGGCAACGGCAACTTCAGCGGCAAGGGCCACAACTAGCCCTCCTCCGGGTCGTGTAGGTTGGGCGACCGGTGTCGCTCCACGACTGGCTGTTGTTCCTGCACGTCCTCTTGGCGTTCATCCTTGTGGCCGCCGAAGTGCTCTTCAGCTTCCTGATCGCTTGGCTGTGGAAGCGGGATGCGCCGAGTGACATCGCCCGCCTTTCGGGTATCTCTCGCTTCGGCAATGTTCTCGTCGGAGTCGGCGCGGGGGGCGTGCTGATCCTTGGGATCCTGCTTGCATTCGAAGCCGACAGCTATGCGATCTGGGATCCCTGGATCGTGGCGGCCATCGTCCTCTGGCTCGCGTACGCGGAGCTGGGCCGGCGCACCGGGAAGGTGTACGACGCTGCCGGCGCCCGCGCCCGCACGCTTGTCAGTGAGGGCCGCGACGAGCCGAATCCGGAGCTCAGGGCGATGTTCCGCTCGCGGGCCGGTCTCGGGTTCCACCTGGCGTCGGTCGCCGTCCTCCTGCTCCTCCTCCTCGACATGATCTTCAAGCCGGGAGCGTGACCGTGCTCGCAGCCATCCGACCGACAGGCTGGGACTTTCCTCTCTTCCTCCACGTCCTCGGTGCGATGATCCTCGTCGGCGGGCTCGTGGTCGCGGTGAGCATGCAGCTCCTCGCCTGGCGACGGCGCGATTCCGCGGACGTGGCGGCCTTCAGCCGTGGAGCCTTCTGGGCGCTCCTGACCGTGGCGCTGCCCGGCTGGGTTCTGATGCGCGTCGGCGGCGAGTGGATCCGCTCGAAGGAGGGCTATAGCGGCGAGAATGACCCCTCCTGGCTCGGGTTCGGCTACTTCGCCGCGGACGTCGGGTTTCTCGTGCTTCTCGTCACCGTGCTGCTCGCAGGTCTCGGGGTGCGGCAGCTGCGGCGCTCCGGAGGCGGAGCGAGCATGCTCGGACGCGTGGCGACTCCGCTCGCCACGATCCTGCTGATCGTGTACCTCGTCGCCGTCTGGGCGATGACCACGAAGCCCGATTGACCGCGGCTAAAATGGTTTTCCCCTGCCGACGTAGCTCAGCTGGTAGAGCACTTCACTCGTAATGAAGGGGTCCCCGGTTCGAGTCCGGGCGTCGGCTTCTAAAAGTCCTGGAAATTAGCCACTTGCGTTGTCTTGGCGGGCGACGTCGCCGCCTTCGCGGGTACATGAGCTCACGATGCGTCCGAGTCGGCTAGGTTCCGCGGGGGCAGCGCGCGGCGCTCGACCGGATGAGCAACGAGCTGCCTGAGCTAGCGCCCGCTGCCCAGCGGGCACCCAGCCAGCCCCGGCGACCGCGAGCAGGCCAAGTGCTCATTCAGGTTCGGCGTCTCCTGAGGATTACCCGGCGGGCGGCGCCGGGCGACCGGCGACTGCACTCGCGACGAGGGTGACCTCCCGTTTGGCCGTAACCTTTCCTGCTCGCGCCGCAACGAGCATTCAGTGCATACCAATCCTCCGGATGCCCAACTAGTCGCTGCTGGACTTAGCGGCGACCATGAGGCATTCGCCGCTCTCGCGGACCGCCACCGCCAGCGGGCGGGTGCCGTCGTCCTGGCGATGCTCGGTGATCCGGCCGAGGCTGAGGATGTGGTCCAGGAAGCGCTTCTTCGCGCCTACACCGACCTTCGGCGCCTGCGAGATCCACATCGCTTTGGCGGCTGGCTCTGCGGAATCGCGGTCAATCTGGCCAAGATGCAGCTCCGGCGGAGGAACGGCCTCCTCTCACTCGAGGAGTTCGCCGACCGCCTCGACCTTCACGAGTTGCGGGCCGATTCGCCCGAGCACGAGCTGGAAGGGGCGGAACTGTTACTCGTCATCCGGAGTGCGCTGGCCACCCTGCCGGCCGGGCAGCGGGACGTTCTCCTCATGCACTACTCGGACGGCCTTTCCTGCGCGGAAATCGGAGCACGCGTGGGACGGTCGACCGGGGCAGTCCGCGTCCGCCTATACCGCGCGCGGCGACGGCTGCGTGCGGAGCTCGCCGAACTGGCCCCGCGAATGAGAAAGGAGACGGACACGATGATCGAATTCGAGCTCTACGACGTTCTCGTCCATGCTGTGCCGGGAGAGGATGCACGGCCGCGGTTGACGAACGAGCGCCTGCGGATCATGGTTCTAGGGGAGAAGCACGGCGAGCGGGTACTACCGATCTGGATCGGTGCGCCCGAGGGCGATGCCCTCGCCTGGCATCGCGGTGGAGAGGCGACACCGCGGCCCCTCACCTCCGATCTGATGGCCAGCCTGCTCGAGACGACCGGCGGCAGGATCGAGAGCGTGACGATCAGCAGTCTGCGCGAAAGGACCTTCTACGCGCTTGTACGCGTCGGCGTCGACGGCCGCTCCCAGGAGCTCGACGCGCGTCCGAGCGACGCGCTCAATCTCGCCGTCCGAGTCGGCGCGCCCATCTTTGTGGATGAAGACGTCGTGGCAGAAGCTGGCTTCGGAGCGAGTGAGCTGCCTCAGCGGCTCGACGAGGACCAGGAAAAGCTCTTCGGCGAGCGGCCCGAGAAGCCGGGCGAGTGGCGCTCGCTCACACCCGAGCTCGTCCGGCTCCTGTGGGAGCCGCCGTCCCGCCGCAGGTAAGAGGCTCACCTCCAAGCTGGGGCGCAGGGCCACTTCCTCGTGTCCGGCCCCCTTCTATCTGGTCCAGGGCCGTTGTGGGTCCTATTGAGAGCCAGGCGGAGATGATCGCCGCAGGCAAGTGCTATGTGGAGCAAACCCTGGCCGGGTCGCGTCAGAGTTCGCCGCCTGCTGTTCGGTGGCGTCGCGGGTACGAAACGGGTACGTGAGCTCGGGCACGGACGGGCACGCGCGTCCACGGTAGTAGTCGCGACAGAGCCTGATTTCCGGCGAGATCGTGCCCGCGCGTGCCCGTGCGTGGACGCCCGTCCCCTAGTCGTCGTTCTCTCGTAATGAAGGGGTCCCCGGTTCGAGTCCGGGCGTCGGCTTGAAAAGTCCTGCTCAGAGGCTACTTTTGGGAGCCGCTGAGCACTTTCACGAGTACTGAAAGGGTTCCGGCGCCGGCTCTCTGCTTGTGTTTGCAGGGATTTCTGGCCCGTTGTGCTGACTCGCTTCGCTCCATGGCCTCCGAAAACGTCCACCAGCCCGTGGGGTACGTAAATCCATGCGTCATGCCGCTCGGGTGTATTCGTGTATGAGTCCGCCGAGGTGTTCGCGTCGCTGGATCGGGTCGGGCGGATTCGAGCCAACGAGGTGTAGCTGACGCTCGGGCGCGGGTGGTCTCAGACCGAGCCCGCGATGAGGCCTGTGGATGTTGTAGTGCTCGACGTAGACGCGCAGGACACGCTCGAGCTGTCTGCGGCTCGCGATCAGGAGCCAGTCGAGGCACTCGCGGCGAAGGGTGCCGACCCAGCGCTCGGCGAACGCGTTCGCGTTCGGCGCCCGAAACGGTGTGAGGATGATCTCGACGCCTTCGTTCTTGAAGACGTCATCGAAAGCGTGGCTGAACTTGCTGTCGCGGTCGTGGATCAGGAACCGGATCGGCCTCGGGCGCTCCGGGAGTGACCAGGCGAGCTGCCGGGCCTTCTGGGTTGTCCAGCGCCCGTCCGGGTTCGCGCTGCAGCCCGCGAGGTGTACGCGCCGCGTGCTGAGCTCGAGGAAGAAGAGTACGTACAGACATCGGAGCCAGAGCGTCTCGACGGTGAAGAAGTCGCACGCGATGATCGACGCGGCGTGCGTCCGCAGGAACTCGCGCCAGCTGAGCCGAGCCCGCGCATCGGCGGGTGGCAGGCCGGCCTCGCGGAGAATCTTGGCGACGCTCGTCGCCGAGACCCGCACGCCCACGCCTGCCAGCTCACCGACAATCCGCTGGTAGCCCCAGCGCGGGTTCTCGCGGGCAAGACGCAGCACCAGCTCGCGGATCGCATCCGACACCGACGGCCGACCCGGTCGCCGTCGGGCATACGTCCACCGTCTCCGTACGAGCTGGCGATGCCAGCCCAGGAGCGTGTCCGGCCGCACGAAGAACGACAGCCGGCTCGCTCTGCTCAGCAGCCTGCTGGCCGCCGCCAGGAACACCCGGTCTCTCTCGTCCAGCCGCGGACGAGCGACCTGGCGGCGAAGAACCGCGAGCTCGTGGCGCAGCACCACGATCTCGAGCTCCTTGAACTCACGCGAGCGCAACCGCAGCGCCGCCACCGCCAGCACACGCCGAAACAGCAGGTACAGCAAAGACACGACCACGCAGCGGCCTCCTTCCACCCGAATCCGAAGAAGCCGACTTTATGGTCGCGAACCGAGCTCGGAAGGCCCGTCTCGGCGCCTGACGGATTTACGCACCCCACGCCGTGATCAGGGGGAAACGCGACCGGTCGGATCCTCCTTCAGGCCATGATTCCGTGGGCTACCCCTTGGGGGCGCTCCGATCGGCCCCCCGCGCCCCCGTTTCACCCCCTGGTTTCCCCTCCCTGAGTTCGCAACTATGCTTCGCGACAGGTATGGCGGCTCATACCGATCGTCGGCTTTGGATTCGACTGGGGATCTTGTCGGCCGTCGCGGGCATTGCTCTCGTGTTGGTCATCCTCGCCTCAGTGCGGTGACGTGTGAGAAAGCGGACGTACACGATCAAGGAAGCGGCGGAGCTCACAGGGCTCAGCCAAAAGGCAATCGCGCGCCGCGTTGAACGGGGGTCTCTCCGGTCGCTCGTTCGCGGCGGTCGCCGTTTGATCCCCCGCGCAGAGCTCGTACGGGCGGAGCTAGTCCCCGCAGAAGGGGACAGAGGGGATTCTGGCTTTGATCCGATCGAGCTTCTCCCTCCTCGCGACTCCGCGCTCCCTGTTGACGAGTCTGTGTTCGCCGCCCTCGTCCGAGAGCTTGTGAATCGGCTCGAGCGACAAGCAGGTGAGATCGCGCACTACCGGGCGCTGACGGCGCAGGCAGAAAGCTTGCGTCTGGAGCGAGAACTTGCGGAACTTCGCGCGCGCCTGAGCCACCTCGAGCGCCAGCCTTCATCACTGGCCTTAGGAGCCGGACCAATTGAGCCCGGTCCCTCAGAGCAGTCATCTGGGATGCTGGGACGACTACCCTCAAGTCAGCAGCGCTCCGCTCAGGGGATCTGGTTACCTCCCTCGGCGATCGGTTCAGCCGGAAGGCTTGAAGGCCGTCGCCACACAGGCCACCTCCCCGCGTCAGTGCCGCGGGGCCCTGGACTGCATCCACTTGGCCGCCGCCTGCTCATCTTGACGGCGGAAGCTCTTTTCATTGTCTGCGTCGCGGTGCTCGTCTGGCTGGCGGAACTCAGGCCTGCGTTTGTGATCGCTATCGTCACGGCCACCTGGTTCCTTGTCGCCTTTATCGAATGGCGGGGCTGGAGGGTCGATCACGGCTCTACGTCGTCAGGCGCGTCCAGCTAGACGTGCCCCATCCCGTGGTGCCGGCGAATTCGACGGGGATTGCTTCGAGGCGGGCGGCAACGTTGACAGCATCGCCGCTCGCGTAGAACTGGCCCCCAGTGCGGTCGCCCGTAACGACCTCGCCCGTGTTGATGCCGGTGCCGGAGGGCCGGGGTGACACCGCGCTCGCGTTTGAGCTCCTCGTTCAGCTCCGTCAGGCGCGCACGCATCTGGACGGCCGCTTTGACGGTGCGGAGGGCGTCGTCTTCGTGCGCAACCGGGATCCCGAAAGCGGCCATGACCGCGTCGCGGATGAACTTGTCGACCGTGCCGCCGTGGCGCTCGAGCACCGAATGCATTTCCTCGAAGTAGCGCTCCATGACGCGGCGAACCGCTTCAGGATCCAGTTGCTCGCCCAGGCTCGTGGAGCCCGCGACGTCCGAGAAGACGACGGCGACGGTTTTCCTCGCCTCGACCATAAGCCGAGTGTACGACTCGCCTAGTTTCCGGCAAACGAGCGATCGACGGTCGCCAGTCGCACCCTTTTCTGCTTACCCGGATTTCAAGCGGTTCACAAGGCGAACGGAGCCTTACGGACTTAGGGCCTTCTATTGCCCCGTCGACTCGCGCCCGGGCCGGAGTTCCTTCTCCCAGCGTGCGAAGCGCGGAAGTGCCCGCATGCCAACGCGCTCGTACATGCGGGTCGCGCCTGTGAGCGAGTCCGCATCGACGTGGAGGTCGCAACCGCGCTTTCCGCGCAGGAAGAGCGGCTGGAAGGCGTGCCGCAGGAACGCCTCTCCTACACCGCGGCGCCGGTAGGCGCGGCGGACACCGAGGAGGTCGACATACCCGCGCGCCGGATCCTCGACAGCTTCGTCTTGCGCTCCGAGGTAGCCCGCCAGTCCCTCTCCGTGCCAGGCGAGCAGCCACAGCTCGGGGTCGAACTCGGGCCGGTCGAGCAGGTGATGGCGGAAGTCCTCGTAGGTTTCCTCATCCTCGCCCCAGTGATCGGCGAACGCCTCTCGGTGGGCAGCGAAGACCTCCACCGCGTCTTCGGGGCGGAGCGGTCGCACCTCGATCCCGGCGAGGGCTGCGGGTGGCGCTGGCTTCTCCTCGAAGTCGATCCACATGAGCGTTGTTCGGCGCACCTCGCGGTAGCTGTGGGCGGCCAGGAGCGCGCTCACGCGGGGCTCGTCGGCGAGCGCCCCGGTATGGATGACGACGCGCAGCCGGGGATCGGCGAGGGCGACGAAGCACTGCGCCCGGCGCTCGTTCTCAGCCACGAGCGCCGCGCCGAGCCCACGCCCGTGGAAGGAAGGGCGACCATGCCGAGCGCGGCCGGCGAACAGTTGACGGACGCGCTCGCGTCAGTGCTTCGCTGCACTTGCGATTGCTGCGCGGCCGAGGAATCGACCCCGATTAGAAGCTTAGGCTCGCAACCATCGTGAACCCATTAGGCCCAGCTCTCCGATGGATCAAGGACTTCTGGCGCTACGGCACCAAGGGCCGGAGCTAGTTTGGACATCTCCGGCATAGACCCTCCTACGGGCGAGCGCTGGCACTACGGAGGAGAGTGAGGACGGACCCGGGGAGCTCAGCGAACGTGAGCGCGAGATCCTGCTGCGTGTTTTCCCTGAGGCACTAGAGGAGGAGCCGAGCGTCCTCCGCAGCCTCGTGTTCTGCCTTCGCTCTTAGGAAAGCAACTCGCCACCTAAGAGCACGACTCTTGAAGGAACGTCTCGTGGCTCCCGTCGTACTAGAACAAGATGCGGTGGGAGCCCGAAGTCGCTGTTTTGGTCGGCGTCCTGATTGGGCTCGCCTTTGCTCTCCTGCTCCTTAGGATCATCGGCGTTCTCTGAGCCGGAGCGGATTTTTCGGACGACGCACAAGATTGCGCCCTCGGTCACGTTGGCCGTCGTCGTCATTCTTCGGGAGTTCCTTGTCGGCGGCCCGCTCGGCGCGACCAAAAAGAACCTCTGCGCGACCGCATGCCAGCCTCGCCGCTTCGCTCGTTTCCTCTGCCAGCCGTTTCAACGCAGGATGTATTGTCCCAACTCCTTCCCATTCGAAATCGGACCGAGTGTAGGCTCGTGCGCCGCGCCGCACAAGTGGGGCGCTGGGGTGTGACAAGACACACTCCCCCAGAGGCGAGCGCGCGTGCGCCAACTCTTCGGCAAGAAGTAGAGAAGGGCCACCTCCCCAACCAAGAGCGGAGACGGCCCGCCCCAACAATTCGGCAAGGCGGGAGCGAGTACGTCCCCCGAAAGGAGTAAGCGGGCCTTCCTGCTTGGTCTCAGGACTGCCCGCTCACCACCCGCCGGACGCCAGTGGGGAAAGGGAGCTTAGTCCCGGACGTCCCTGGCTGAAACGTCACGGTTGCGGCCCCGTGACGCTCTAGAGAGAACGCTACCACTTGCACGGCTGTGAGCTAGCCCCTTCTCAGGCTCAACGGCCAGCGCTCACCCCCGCAAACCGCTGCGCGCCGTGATAGCGCGGCTGCTCTGCCGCAAGCCCTGAGCCGTTCTCGAGCGAGGCTTGCGGGAGGGCGGCGGCGGGCGAGGCTCGGAACTTCTCCGTCCCCTGGGGCGTCCAAGTTGGTGTGAATCAGTTTCGCCTTGCGCTGCCTCTGGCTCTCGCTGTTCTCGCGGGCTGCTCCTACTTCTACGACCAGGAGGAGGCGGTGAAGCGCGTGTGCGGGCCCGATGTCGAGCAGGTTCCGTGTGGGCCAAGAGTCGAGATCGGGCACACCTATTCCTTCGACCTGCTCACGCATTGCGGGATCGAGTGGGCCTACTTCAACGGTCACTACTGGGTGCCCCGGAAGAAAGTGGCCGTGCCCAGCACGTGGAATCCGATCGAGCGCGGGACGATGACTCTCACCGAGCCCGATGTGGCTCACTTCGAAGGTGCTTCTCCGGGGAAGGTCGATTTCGTACCGGCGCCCGCTGGCTACAAACCCACGCCCTGCCGCTAGCAAAGGGGCGTGGCGCCGCTTCGCCTTCGCGTTGCGGGCCCCACTGTTCGTGCTGGAGCCGTAGCTGGAACAGGAACGGTTGCGGGAGGGCGGCGGGCGGGAGGAGAGGGATGCGGCTCCGAGCGCTGCTGCGCCCGATAGACGCCTGACAGCTTCTACAGTAGCTTGGTCGTAGGGATGCGACGGTCGATCTTGCTCACGCTCGTCCTCATGGCGGCGGCCGCGACGGCCATTGGGGTGACTGCGGCGGTCACGCGTACCCAGGACTCAAGCGGCGTGTCCCGAGTCGAGCGCGTGATCGCGACGGGATGGGAAAGCAGCTGCGACCTCGACGACTGCGGGGCAGGCGTAACGCAGATCCCGTACACGACGCCGACGGCCCCCGAGGCGGTCGACGTGACGGTGACGATCACGCTCGATTACCGGACGACGCGCGGCGATGCTGCGCGGGCCTGGCTAACGCTCGACGACGGGACGCCACCGTTGCAGCCGATGCGGCCCGGCAGCTATCCGCTCCGGCCCACGGCCCGGCGTACGACGACAACCCTGACGTGGCTGAAGAAAGATCTCGTCGCTGCCGGGCAGGCATACACGTTCGAGTTCGCCGCCTCGCTCCGCTTCGGCGACCGGCACGCTGATGTCTCCGGGAGGAAGCTTACCGTCGTGATTGAGAGCTGGACGGCGGGCGACTAGCTAAGTAGGCGACCCGGTGAAGCGAAAGCAGACAGCTAGGTGCTTGCGGGAGGGTGGCGGCGGCTAGGTAAGGGGCGCCCTCGCTGGAACTTCTCGGCCTGGTCGCCGTCTGACTTCCTGGTAGCGAGAGATGAGGCGATGGGTGATCGTCGCAGGCCTCTTCGCGCTTGTCGCGGCGAGCATGGTAGGCGTCTAGTGGTATCGCCACGAAGACAGCATTGAACGAGCCGTACACGCACATCTCAAGACCCACGGGCTTGCAGGCGGATTGGGTCTCGTGCCACGAGGATCATTCGTACCGCGCAGGCGGATCGCTCATCACGTTCTACCGATGCGACGTCCACTGCGGCAGCGCGGGGGCGGTCTGCACGCCGTTCATAAACGGGCGCGGTCTGCACGCCGTTCATAAACGGGCGCGTGATCAACGAGGCTGAAGCGCGGCGAATCCCGTTGGAGAAGACATTCTGCGAAGGCTTCGGCTAGGTGCCGGAGCGGGGACGCGCTTGCGGAAGGGCGGCGGGCGACCCGCGTGAGGCGCTCACCAAGGAGTAGGGGTTGCGGGAGGGCGGAACGGAGTGGGAGCCGGGCGCGCTTGGGGGCTGGCGGCGCGGGCCCTGAATTCAGCGGGGTGCTTCCTGCATTGCCTCGCGGGCTAGCTGTAACTCCTAGCCAGGTTGTTCAGCTCGCGGAGACGAGCGCCGGGCGGCCTGTGGCTGAGGCTGCCGTGTGGTCGTCGCCAGTTGTAGTGGTCGAGCCAGGCGGAAAGCAAGCCCGTGCGCTCCGCGCTCGAGCCGTAGAGGCGAGCGTAGGCCCAGCCGGCGAGCAGCGTGCGGATGAAGCGCTC
>Ga0137368_10006029_pt1 | contig 12761 bp, 6 predicted proteins | sample SagtaG_13_FD_104917 | JGI IMG/M metagenome (GOLD analysis project Ga0137368, IMG submission 104917) | Vadose zone soil microbial communities from Sagehorn Ranch, Mendocino, California, USA - Sage1_L_100_16 metaG | ecosystem: Environmental > Terrestrial > Soil > Vadose zone | place: USA...
CGAAGTCTGATGTCGGATTGATCTGCTGTCGATGGTAACTTACCACCGGCGATTTCTCGCATACGCATTTAATCACAGATAGGCGCATTTATCATCAAATTTTTTAGCTGTTCGCAACCCCTCTGCCTGCACCTCAACGACGCTAGGCGCTACGGCCGACGAGCGAAGTCGGTGGGTAACGGAGGCGTGCTCGCTGGAGCCTGCCGATGCTTAGTCACCTGTTCGAACGCATACGCTAAGGCGATCAAGGTAGGCTCACTGAATGCGCGGCCCGTAAACGTTACCCCGAATGGCGCAGGGTTCACGACAGCGCCCGTCGGCGGAACGAAGCCGCCAGGAACCACAATGCTCGGGTAACCTGCCTTGGCCGGCGCGGCTGCGCCACGGTTCTGTGGAAAGAGGATGGCGTCAAAGTCGTCATCCGTGCCTTCGATGCCATCGGGCCCGTTGAACACCGCGTCCAGACCGGTTCGGGTGAGGGCCAGGTCCTGAGCGCGGTCGGCCAGGTAGCGCAGCGTATCCGCGCTTCCGGGACTTGTGTCGAGTTGGTTGGCAGCGAGAAAAATGGCCTGGCCGTATTTCAGCGCGACCTCCGCATGCGCGTTGTTGAATGCGATGATGTCAGCCAGCGTATTAACCGGAGCGCTTGGGCGGCTTGCCAGATAATTGTTCAGATCGTGCTTTTGCCCATACATCAGCACCGTTGAACAGTTGCTAGGAGCGGGGAAAGAAGTGCAAATGCCGAAGGCTGAGATGGCGGCTTGGTTGGGGATCTCATATGGATCTGCCACGAACGCGCCCTCACGGCGGAGCGCCTCGATCGCATCGAGCATTATTTGTTGCTGCGCGGCGGAGAAACCGTTCCAGTAGGGTACGTGCGGGACGGCGATCCGGGCGCCGCGGAGAGCATGCTTGTTGAGGAACTTCGTGTAGTCGCTTTGGCAGTTGCCAGCAACAAGGCACGGCGCTGTCGCCGCGTCGTTCGGATCATAGCCGGAGATTACGCTCAGCAGGATGGCTGCATCAGTCACCGTGCGTGCAAGCGGCCCGGCGGTATCCTGATCAGCGGTGATCGGAAGGATCCCATCTCGACTCACCAATCCAACAGTCGGTTTGATGCCGACCACACCATTGGCCGTCCCTGGACTGAGGATCGAGCCTGACGTTTCTGTGCCCACAGCTACCGCCACCAGGTTAGCGGACACGGCGATGCCCGGACCTGAGCTCGAGCCACCGGGCGTTAAGACGGGGCGCCCATCACCGTCAGGCAGCGGTCGCGGATCGTAAGGATTGAAGCCGTAGCCGCCGAGCGAGCTGTATCCCGCAGGCATGCCGATGGCGATGAAGTTCGCGAACTCAGTCAACGTCGCTTTGCCAAGGATGATTGCGCCGGCCTGATGCAGCTTCTGTGTGATGAACGCGTCGTCGGCTGGCGCGGAGCCCGCGAGCGCGACCGAACCAGCCGTCGTCGGCATCCCCGCAGTGTCGATGTTGTCTTTCAGCAGTACCGGGATCCCGAATAGCGGTCCGTGCGCGCGCCCGCGACGCCGGTCGAGGTCGCGGGCGCGCGCTTCGTCCAGAGCATGCTCGTTGATGTGAATGAACGAGTTCAGCATCGGTCCCGCGTGGTCGTAAGCGGCGATGCGATTAAGATACATCTGCACCAGCTGTTCTGAGGTGATAAGATGAGAACGCAACGCCAATTGGAGCTCCAGGACTGTGGCTTCAACGAGCTGTAGTTGCCGCGGCGCGCCAAACGGCGGCTGGGCGGACACAGGGCGTGGGACAATGGCCATCATGGCCACGAGAATGAGCGCAAATCGTTTCATTGGTGCCTCCTTTGAAAAGCGAGAACGCCTTGACTCTCGATCAGACTCCCGAGTAGTCACGCCTTTAGGGCGACTGTGATAACCAACGGCGCCTCTGCTTCAGTGAAAGATTTTGATAAATGTTGTTCGGAGGAGACGAAGGTTATCGCTGATTTAATTCAACTGTCAATAAGAATCTGTGAATCCGTTGCGCCTCGTGAGGCGCCAGGCGCGGTGATCACATCAACATTTGATTCAATCAAATCACCCTGCGAAACACGCTCCGGGCGCTTCGTCCAATAACGTTTTATGTTTCACGCGACGGCCCCCGTCGATCCGTTTTGATCGAGTTCACTCGGGCGCCGAGCTTCGCTGCGACTATGCGCCTTCTTTCTTCCGCCAATCAACAAGAGCAGCGATGGGAGCGATAACCGACAAAAAGATGATCATGACGAGTATCCGAACTTGAATTATACGGACGGCTCAAAGCATCTACTATCAGATGCTTGCATCTATCATATGAAACCAGGTATCAAATACTAGATGCTTTGCGGTTTCTACTATTGGATGCTTTTCTTCGCGTCGTTGCGTGGTTTGCATGTAAGCCCGTTAAGTTCCCGACGCAATCCGCATAAGCAAAACAGAAAATCAGCTAAAAAGCATAACTTTGTAATGTGCAGCAGCCAAGATGATTGGAGAGATGTTGTTCGCCAACTCCCGCTATAGTCCTCACTAGACCTCTTCCAGCACACAGGCCTCATGCGCAAAAGCCCGCTCCACCCATTCATCGTTCTCCTCATCAGTCCTTCGAGCAGCCGTCTCCAGTCTTGCTAGCCCCTGGCGGTAAACGTTCAGTTGGGGATTCCAAGGTGCGTTCGGCAACTGTGGACAGATTGGAGCTACCACGCTAATCTGACGTCATGCTCACCATTGAGCAACTCGGGATAACTGAAGAAGATTGGACCCATACGCCGGCCTCAGTCCGCGCGGCGTTGATGTTTCACCTCCAGGAAAATCAGCGCCTGGAAAATCGCTGCGCGACCTACGAACTGCAGGTCCAAAGGCTGGGGGCCGAGTTTGAGCGACTCAAAAAGCTGGAATTGGAAGTGGCCGAACTGCGTGAGCGCCTCGGTCAGAATTCACAGAACTCTTCTAAACCACCCTCTTCCGATCCGCCCTGGGTCTCACGCCCAAACACGCATCAACCGCGTGGCCGTAGGCGCGGCGGTCAGGGTGGCCATCACGGACACGGACGAACACTTTTGCCGCCCGAACAAGTGGATCAGATCGTCGAGTTGCGCCCAGTCAATTGTCACCAATGCGGCTCGCTCTTACTGGGTGATGATCCTGCGCCAGCGAGACGGCAGGTCAGCGAATTGCCGCCGGTCAAAGCGGAAGTGACCGAGTATCGGCAGCACACTCTGGATTGTCCCCATTGCGGCGCATCAACCCGAGCCGAGTGGCCTGAGGAAATGCCCTCCGGATGCTTCGGGCCGCGTGCGCAGGCCATCGTCGGTTATCTCACCGGAAGGCTGGCGTTGAGCCATCGTGACGTTGTCGAGGCGATGGAGACACTGCACGGCTTGAGTCTTGGCCTGGGAAGTGTCTCAGCGATTCAGCGACAGGTTTCTCAAGCGCTGGAACAGCCGGTCAAGACAGCGCGGCAGTATGTCCATCAACAACCAGTCAATCATGTGGATGAAACAGGATGGCCTGAATGCGACAAACAGAAATGGCTCTGGATCAATGCGACCCCGAAAGTAACGGTCTTCCAGATCATGATTGGACGCGGTCAGGCAGAAGCCAGAGAGGTCATTGGCAGAGGTTATCTAGGGACAGTCAATACTGATCGCTACGCCGCCTACCATTGGGTCGATGGGCGCCGCCGGCAATTATGTTGGGCGCAGCGGAACGAAGTCCGTCGACTCCAAACCCGTTCAGGAATTCTTCTCTTGATCATTGTCAGACACTACCGAGCCTTCGCGTAATTATGAACAACAGCTCTCATCAGCAAGCATCAGCACTGCATCAAGCTCTGATCGATCAACTAAAACAAAACATCCCCGAATTTATTTTGACGTCAAAGATTGAGGAGGCTTTTAGAGCTGTTCCACGCCATCTATTTTTGCCCGATTTGCCTCTCGATCAGGTCTACCGCGACGATGCCATTGTCACCAAGAAGGAAGGGGAGACCGCTCTCAGTTCATCTTCCCAGCCGGGAGTGATGGTACCCATGCTGTCACAACTCGGTCTCGAACCGGGTCACCATGTCTTGGAGATCGGCTCCGGAACCGGCTATAACGCCGCCCTGCTCGCACATCTGGTTGGTGAGACCGGAAAGGTCACGACGATTGATCTTGACGAAGACATCGTGGAGAGCGCGCGGAATCACCTGACAGAAGCAGGTTTTGGGCAGGTAGAAGTCATATGTGCTGATGGTGGGTATGGGTACAAAGGTTCAGCCCCGTATGATCGAATTATCGTCACGGCAGGCGCCGCAGAGATTTCCCCCGGATGGCGCGAACAATTGAAGCCGGGTGGTCGAATTGTCGTGCCTCTAGCCATTCTTCCTGGAGGCCGCCAAATGAGCATTTGCTTTGAGCTCAATGACTCCTGTTTAGTCAGTATCTCACTTGTTAGTTGTGGATTTATGATGCTACGAGGCGCATTTTCCAGTGCGCCTGCTACTGAAGATCGTGAGGTCCAGTTCGGCCCTGAACCTGGTCTTCTGCTTCATTTCAAGGCTGACGATCCGCGGAAGGTTGACCCGGAAGCAATCTATAAACTGCTAACAGGGCCAAGCAAAGACATGCCGACAGGAGTGACAGTCCATTCGCATGAACTGGTGGGAAAGTTCTTTTTATGGTCAAAGCTGCTCATGATCGATAAGGACTATCGTGATTTCAGATGTGGCCTGATCGCCCATGGCGAATTGGCGGATCACGGCATTGTGCCTTATCTTTTCGGACTCGCAGGAAAGTACTGCTCGACGAGCGGCTTGCTTAAGGAAGACAGTATAGCGGTGTGGATGCGTCCGCCAGGTCATGCGCTGCCGCAGGAATGGCCAAAGGAAGATATGCCTTTCGAGTTGTGTGTGCGGGGCTACGGACCAGATCTCTCACTCGCTGAGTTCCTGGTTGAGCGAGCGCGTAATTGGAACGCTGCTGGCCGCCCACCAAAGGGAGTCAGAGTTCGCGCCTATGCGAAAGAAAGTGATTACACTCCGTCGGAAAATGAAATTGTTGTCGAGCGGCAACATACGCGATTTGTGATAGAGCTTGGGAGTTAATCAATATGACTTTGTTGTCACCCGGCTGAACGGTTACCGGTAGCCTGGTCTGTGTTGTGCGTCTGATAACGCAACCAGATGAATTGTGCAAATCCTTATCACATCTAGATCACATGAAGACTAGCAGAGTGACTGAGTGACCTTATAGTGACTCTAGCAGGGGAGAAAAAGAAAAACGGGGCCGATTTGACCCCGTAAGCCCTTTATTTTGAGAGCTGGGAGGCAGGGATTCGAACCCCGATAGGCGGATCCAGAGTCCGCAGTCTTACCGTTAGACGACCTCCCAGAAGGCCCGGCAATATTATGAACCGAGGCGCTGTGTGTCAAGCGGTTGATCTAATGCGCGCGGAAGATCTCAGGAAAGTTTGACTGAGATCAGCTTCGATACGCCAGGGTCTTCCATCGTTACGCCGTAGAGCGTGCGCGCCGCCTCCATAGTGCGCTTGCTGTGCGTGATGATCATAAACTGCGTCTCGGCGCTCATCTCGATGACCTTGTCGGCGAAGCGTCCGATGTTCACGTCGTCGAGCGGCGCGTCGACCTCGTCGAGCAGGCAGAACGGGCTTGGCCGGTATTTGAATATCGCCAGGACCAGAGACATCGCGGCCATGGCCTTCTCGCCGCCCGAGAGCAGCAACACGTTCTGAAGCCTCTTGCCCGGAGGCTGCGCGATAATCTCGATTCCGCTTTCGAGGACGTCGGTCTCGTCGATCAGCTTCATCTCGCCGTGGCCGCCGCCGAACAACTCGATAAACATCTTCTTGAAATTTTCGTTGATGACGGCGAACGCCTCGACGAACTTCTCGCGCGACCGGCGCTTGATTTCGGCGATCGCCGATTGAGTGTCTGAAATCGCCTTCTCGATATCCATCTTTTGATTGACCAGGAAATCGAACCTGTCTTCGACCTCAGACAACTCCTCCAGCGCCATCATATTGACCGGGCCTAGCGCGTCGATCTTCTTGCGAAGATCCTCAAGCTGCGCCTTCGCGGCGTTCAAGTCGAAATCATCGGGGACTTGCCAGAAGCTGATTTCAATTTCGCGGTCAGCCTCTTCGTCATCTTCATTCCCTTGGTCGCTGCCGGCGTCTGAAAACGGAATATGAGATTCCAGGTCACGATCGATTTGGGGCAGGGAAGTTTCTGACGTGGGAGTGTCGTCGTTGTGTTCGAGAACGGTCTTATTGTGTTCGAGGCGCTCGCATACCTCCGCGATATTTTCGTCCAATTCGGCGTGGCAGGTCTGGATCAGGTGATCGAGATCGCTGGAGAGGCGGGCTTTTTCAATCTCTTTCTGCGCTCTTTTCTCTCGGGCCTGAGTAGACGCCTCGCGCAGGGACCGCAGCTCGAGGTCGAGCGCTTCGAGGCGCGCGCGCGCGTCGGTCAAGGCAGAGACTCGTCGCTCCAGATCCGCAGCGCGCAACCGCTTTTGAGCGGTCAATTGTTGGAGTTGTTCTGTCGCGCCCGCCAGCGTGACGCGCATACTGGCCGCCTGTTCGTCGGCCTCAATCGCCTCCATGCGGATTCGGCTCAAGCGGCTCTCCAGATCGGCTGCTTCGGTTTCGAGCCGCCGGATGTCGTTTTGCAATCCACGGCGCCGCTCGGTCTTGGTCGCGAAGTCGGCGCGCCGACGGGACAACTCCTGAAGCCGCGCCTCGGCGCTCAGGCGCAATTCGGCCATCTCCGATTGAGCGGCGGTGACTGAGGCTTCAGCCTCTCTGTGGGTCTGTTCGGCTTCATCGGTTTGTCCGGAGGCGTGCCCCAATTTCGCCTCGACCTCCTTTAGCTCGTCTTCGGCCTGCGCCGTCTCCTGATCGACGACGCGAATGTGAGTCGCCGTCCTCTCACGCTCGCGCTGGCATTGTTGCAACTGCTCTCGCAGCGCGACCGATTGATTCTCGAGCTGGCGAAGCTCGCCGTCAAAACGCTTCTGCTCCTCCTCGGACTGAGCTATTTGAAACTTGATCTCATCCATCGCCGCTTCGGTAAGCCTCACTTCGGCGGCGAGCGACTCAAGCCTCTCGTGCAATTCGCCGATCTCGCGCTTGAGCGCGAGCACCCCCGCGCCTTTTTCAGACGCGCTCCCTCCCGTCACCAACCGCCCGGCGATGGCGCGCTCGCCCGTGCGGGCCAGTGAGACGTAAGGCCCCGAACCGTTGCTCGAACCCGACGCCTTAATAGCCTGCGACGCATCCTCGACCACACTGGCTTTGGCCAGCCCCGGCAAGGCGAGCTTGAACGCCTCGTCCAGATCGGGTTTGAGGCTGAGCATTGAGTCAAGCGTCTGATAACGGAATTGGGAATGGCGATTCGATGAATGATCGGAAGTGAGGTCGCCGTTACCGTCCGGGGCGCCGGAGGAGTCTATGTCTATGTTATGGAGGTAGGGAAATGGATCGACCACCGGCGCGTCATGTTGCCCGATGACGAGGAAAGTAGCGCGGCCCGCGCCTTCGGATTTCAGGTAGTCGATTGCACGCAGCGCGTCATCGAAGCTGGGCACGACGACGTATTGCAATTCGTCGCGCAGCGTGGTTTCGATCATCGCTTCGTGCTCCGGCTCGACCTTGACGTAATCCGCGAGGGCGCCGAGGATGGTGAACCCGTTCGACGAGGCGGCGTTTTGCAGCGAGTGCCTCATCAACGCTTGAACGGCCTCCGAAAAGTAGGTCCGGCGCTCGTCGACTTCGACCAGGGATTTCAACCTCTGCTCGGCGCCGGTCATTTCATGCTGCAGCGCCGTCAGCCGCGTCTGGCGCTCCTCGCGAGTTCTTCGCATCTCCGCCAGCCGGTCAGAAACCTCCGACAGGGAATCGGCGAATTCTTGCTGCCTGATTGAAATTATATCGGCCTCTTCGGTCAGCTTCGCGTATTGCTCCTGCGCGGCCTGCGCCTGCGTCCGGGCGCGTTCGTATTCGGCGACGAGTCCGTTTATCCTGGCCCGGCAACGGTCCACCGATTCCGTGAATTGGCGTTTCAACTGCCGCCAGCGCTCGAGATTCGTCCCGCAGTCATAGACGATTTTACGCGACTCTTCGAGCTTCCGCTCCGATTGGGCGTCGCTCTGGGCCTGTTCGCGATGGCGGTTCTCTTCGTCGGCGAGAGTCCTGCTTTCGGAGTTTATCTCCTGTTCGATGCCCCGCAGTTCCTCGCGCAGCCGGGAGGTCTCTTGCGATATGAACTGACCGCGCTCCGTAATCGCGGCCTGGTCGCTTACGAACTGCGCCGACCTCACGCCGAGCGATTGAATCTGCTCGGTCAGGTAGGCCTGCTGTTGGCGCGACGCCGCCGTGTCGAGTTCCAGCCCCGACACGACTTCGCGCGTCTCGTTAAGCTCCTCTTCGGCGGAGCGGGCGGAGCGGGCGGCCTCGTCCTGCGTGGCCTCGCGTTCCGCCGTCGTCGCGGCGAGATGCGATTCGCGCGCGGAAACTTCATTCAACGCCGTCTCTATCTCGCCGAGGGTTTTGCCGATCGTGCGGTAATCGACCACGTAGACGGCGCGCATCAGGTCGCGCATCTCCTGGCGCAGCCGTTTGTATCGGCGGGCGCGCGACGCCTGGCGTTTCAAACTGTTCTGCTGGCGCTCTATTTCGGCGATGATGTCGGTGATGCGGGCGAGGTTCAGTTTGGAGGCTTCGAGCTTCAACTCGGCCGCATGCTGCCGCATCTTGAATTTCGATATGCCGGCGGCCTCTTCGATCATTGAGCGGCGGTCTAAAGGTTTGGCCGACAGCGCCTGGCCGATGCGGCCCTGTTCGATGATCGCGTAGTGCGCCGCGCCCAGCCCTGTGCCCGCGAAAAGGTCCTGAACGTCGCGCAGGCGGCAGGCGCGGCCATTCATCTCGTATTCGCTCTCGCCTGTGCGATAAAGGCGGCGCCCGACGGTGACCCGCTCGCCGGCTTGAAAGACTCGCGGCGCGCCTTTCGCTTGAACCTTTCTGAAGGGTGGGCGGCGCGGTTGCTTCCGCTGTGCCGCCTGTTGCGCTTCGGAGTCTTGAGCGGGTTCCGATTCTCCTGACTCGGCTTGATCAGATTGAGCGCCGATCGATTCGGTTTCGACGATGGAATCGCCTTCGGCTTCGGGAGAGGCTAGGGCCTCGTCGATAGCGCCCAGGGCGGCTTCGGCCTGCGTCAATGATTCTTCGGCCTGTTTGAGAGCCTCCGATTCGGGCTGAGCCTCTCCGCGGACTTCGAAGGTTTCCTGAACGACGAGGGTCAAAATCACCTCGGCCATTCCGGACGGCGGACGGCTGCGAGTGCCCTGAAAGATCACGTCTTCCATCTTGCCGCCACGCAGCGCCTTCGCGCGCTGTTCGCCGATAACCCAACTGATCGCGTCCGCGACATTGCTGTTATGTACGATAATATTGCCCGCGACGAAATTGTGTGTGTCGGCGACGCTCAGATCGTAGACCCACTCATCTCTCGGTTCGACTCGATCGATGCTTATGATCTCGTCCCAGCAAATGTTAGAGGTCGTTCCGCCGGGATCAACGCCATACCTCTGTTTGATACCAGAGTCTGATAACGGAATTCGGGATTTAGATCGACGAGCTGGCACACCGACAAGCTCTATTTGTTCCAGCGATCCTATCGGCGCTGTCGGTCCTATCGGTCCTATCGATCTTAGTGGCGCTGCCACTCGCAGCCCGACCCGCAATTCATCCGCTTTAAGGGCTCGAATCCGACCATTCTCAAGTGTGAAGAGAGGGTGATAAGGAGTGGCGGTAACCTCACGCCCACTGCGTGTGCAAACGCGCAGGAGGTATGGCGTCGTTGTCCGCTTGACAAAAGCGAAAACAGGTCGCGGCTCTAACCGCAGAGTCGCAGGGTTGAGGGTCAGAATCTCAACGCCTTGCGGATTTGCGCGAGTCAGAAATCCATCATCGAGATTGTCGACTAAGTCGGCTGCTTGTAAGGCCGATTCGACCAGATCGCGGATCGTCACGCCGCGTCCATCGGCCAGCGTGACGAGCGTGTCGCCGTCAACGCATTTTCCACAACCATTAGGCCCGACTACAGCGGTGATACCTTCATCATCGAAGACGACCTCAGTCGTGTCGCAGAACGATTTAAAACCCTGGAGAGTTAATTTTTCGAACCTGAGCATTTACGCTACCAATATGGGAATCGGCGCCGAAATACTACAATTTATTGTAGTTCCCGGAAATTAAGCGCGCACTATAGCCGCAGCCGCGCGGTGATGTCAAACCGCGGTTAGAATCGCGAAGTGGGACAGACTTTAGTCTGTCCGTAGCATGAATTGAGGCCGGACAGACTAAAGTCTGTCCCACTCGGAGGGGGAGAGGCTATTTCTTCTGATGTTTTTCGATGTAGTTTTTCGCGAAACTGACCAGGTGTGGGGCGTTGACCAGTCCTATCTTCACCGCCTCTTCTTCCGCCTTCTCTCCCGAAAGGGAAGAGAACAAAGGAGTTATCAGGATACTATGCATAACGACAATCACAGCGGACTGGTTAATCTATCAAATTTCTTCTCAGATTTCATCCGCGAACGCGAAATGCTGTACGGTGCGAAACCTGCCACGATTCGTTTCTACCACAAAGGCTGGCTAGCGTTCGAGAGACAAGGCTTGCCTACGACCTTGGAAACGATCAGAAACGCCATCGTAGCGATGAGAGAATCTGGCTTGGGTGTCGGGGGAGCGAACAACTACATCCGCGCGTGGCAGGTCTTCTGCAACTGGCTTGCGGATCGGGGGCACATTGACCGATTCTGCATTCCGCTCATCCCACAGCAGAAGACCAGGAAGCCAGTGTTTGACCAGGGGCAAGCGATAGCGGTAATCCGCTGCAAGCCCAAGCCCCCCTCAGTCAGGCGCGCACAAGCGATGTTCGCGCTGATGCTCGACACCGCGATCAGGTTTGGCGAGTGCGTCAGCATTTTCCGGAGCGACATTGACGCGCGCTCCGGATTGATCACAGTGCGAGGCAAGACCGGAGAACGAAGCGTACCGATTAGCATCGAGGGATTGCGGGTGCTGCAACGCCATCTCAGTAGCCACACCCACGAACGGGTGTTCTGCACCGACTCCGGAGGGTTGCTTGATCACTCGAACACGCTACGCGATCTTCGTAAGCTGTTCACTCTGGCCAAAGCGCCTGTCGAGCTTGCAGAGTGGCACAACGTGCGACGCTTCGCGCTCCGTTCGTATCTCGCCAGCGGAGCGGGCATCCGTGGCGCACAGTTGCTCGCTGGTCATCAGTCTCAATCCACAACTGAAATCTATCTCAGTTCCGATGAGGAGCGCGCTCGCTTACCGCATAACCAACTGAGTCCGCTCGCTCGACTCTCCGGTCAAAGGCGGTAACTCAACCGCGAAAAATCCCGTGCCACAATACGCGTAACATCGCTGATGTAACGGTAACATTGAGGGGCTAACATCGCTGCTTATGTTAACCCTCTTTGTTATTCCCTCAGCCAGAAATTGGCACCCCGTGGTTTTAACCAAGGCAGGGCCGGGTCAGCGAGCGAATGCCATCCCACGCGCGATTTATGCCATTTTTGCGGATTGCGGGTCAGGGGGGAGTGGTCTTGTTCGTGGCTGCGGTTGTCTCAAAATAACCGATTCTGCTCGCTCTTCGACTAGGAAATCCGTATAATCCCGCCCTGTTTAAGTGGGCACTGTAACAAAGCACATGACGAGGGGACATCTAACAATATGAAACCGGTGATAAAAGAAAACGGTGTGATCAGCGCGTTTTGTCCTGATTGCGGAGTGCTGTCAAACTTTACACCCGTCACTACGCCACAAGTTTCCAAAAACCACGATTTCAACGGTAAGACCTGCTCCTTTATTTTATACCCGTTCCTTCAATGTGTTGGGTGTTTGAGAGGCGGTATAGCTAAAGTTCATTCTGGGGGAGATAATTGGACTACGACAGGGATTTTGGAATGGTTCTTTCCTTTTTATCGTAACGTTGCCCCACTTCCACCAAGTGTCCCAGATGACGTAGTAGCCGAGTTTCGAGAGGCTGAGTTATGCGCATCCTTTGGGGCAAATCGGGCAGCATCCGCGCTCTTTCGTTCGGTTCTTGAAAAAACCCTCAAGGCAAATGGATATGTAAGACAAGGCCAAAATCTTCGAGACCTACAATCAAAAATTGACGAAGCTGCAAAAGATGGGATCATAACTGAAGCCAGACGTAAACGCGCTCACGATGAAATCCGCGTTTTGGGGAATGACGTTTTACACGATGATTGGCGCATAGTCACAGATGATGAAGTCGAGGCAGCACATCATTACACTCAGCGCATCCTCGAAGATTTTTACGATGAGAGAACAGAAGTTGAGAAAATATTGATTGCCAATAAGCGCATTCAAGCTCAACAATCATCGCCACAAGTAACCACATCTCAGACGAGTCCGACCCCTATTACATAAGCCCAGCACGGACAAAAAAAATAGCGGGGTGCGATCGCACCCCGCTTCGAGTTTTTCAGGAGTAATCAACAACAGGAGACACTAAATCGGGGCAACCAAGATTGGTACACTCGATTTGCTACCCAAAAGTAGCTCTGGTCCGTAATACATCCACTTCCAGATCCACTTCTGGAGTGTAGTAGATCTCTGACAACCTGTACTCCCACGGGCCGTTTTCCGCCAGATGTTCTTCCACGTCCCCGACCAGGGTTCGCAGACGCC